>ENA-OQEB01000210-OQEB01000210.1-human-gut-metagenome-genome-assembly--contig:-NODE-210-length-24872-cov-3.066438_pt1 | contig 24872 bp, 27 predicted proteins | sample MGYA00242787_ERZ504619 | MGnify/ENA primary metagenome ERZ504619 (study PRJEB26092, sample SAMD00036317) | human gut metagenome | host: Homo sapiens | study: EMG produced TPA metagenomics assembly of... | reverse complement strand
AAGGTTCATGTCCATTTCAGCAATACCAGCACAGAAACCATGAGCGATAAAATCAAGCGTATGCTCAAAAATGAAATTCAGCAGATGTGACAGACTGATAAACGAAGCCGCCTTGTGCTAAACTGATAATGGTACGCACCAAAATTTTTGTCAAGGAGGACACGAAAATGCTTTACACAGAAAAAGAGAAGCATGAAATTGAACGAGTAAAGGAGGTCTTTGCGGAACATCTGCGGCAAAGCCTGATTTTGAACTGCTCTGGTCGGACAAAGTAGGCTATGTCTGGCTGGCGATTGGCGTCAATCCGCTTTATGTGGATACTGGCATTAGGATAGAATCAGCTGCTGATCTCTGCGGCAGGTGTTTGGATGATGTTGCTACGGATGTTTTATATATGACAGGCAACGATCATGCACTGGAGAAAGCCGATCCGCTGGAATTGGCGGAAATCAAGCGGCGCTGGGAGCCATATATCAACCAGCTGCCAGACTATGCGTATCTCTGCAAAGACCTGCTGAACGGAAAAATGTAATCTATCAAACGAGGTGTCAGGAGCCATACGGTGCTTCTGGCACTTTTTTTGTGGCTTTTTTGTGAATTTGATGAAAAAGTCCTTGACAATTTGTCTCTGGGGTTATGAAGAAAAAAGTACTTGCAATTATGTTGGTTACGGTATCAATAATGTTGATTTCGGCGTGCGGGAAAAAAGAAAAACTGTACGAAATTCCTAACCTGTCGCAGTATAAGACAGATTATGTAGGAGATTCTTCGAATGTTATAAACATTGTAAGCGGTCAAGAGTATCCGGAGGGATACTCATATGACAGTATAGAGATACAGTCTGAAACAGAGCCTTATGGATTAACAGTTTTTCTAAAAGATGAGCCGTCTGCATCCAGGATTGCAGATGAATTGCAGGTCAATGCAGATATGACATTTAACTTGATTGGTAATTTGGGAACACTTGAGTATAGAATAGCAGACAGCAAAGAAATCATTGCATCGTATGAACGGTAGAAAGAGTATTCTTCAACTTTCAGTTCTATTGATTGAATAAGAGATGATATGGAAAGCATTTGTCAGGAATGGCAGGTGCTTTTTTTGTGCCCGGAGTGCTCCGGGTATTTTTGAGCCTTTTTTTATGAGATTTATGGGGAAGCTGCATATTCCGCAAGAACTGCGCATCCGTTCCAGAGGAACGGAGCGCCATTCCGCTTCAAACTGAGCAAAGCTCAGCAGGTTGATTAATTACTATTGGTTATTCTGCGATCCCTGCCAGGAAATTCAAGGCGATATGCCTTGGATGTCATTCGACTTAAGCAGGCATCTGCGTAGGTGGAATCCCCAAAAAGCTGATACCATCCGGATACTGGAATCTGTGAGATAATAATAGTTGCCTTGCGGCAGTCTCTGGACTCGATGATTTCAAATAAATCGCGGCATTTCTCGATGTCCAGATCCATTAAGCCGAAATCATCTATCACCATGAGATCATAAGCTGCCATTTCATTCGAATACTCAAAGTAAGTACCTTCCTGCCTGGCATGATCTGATTCCTTTAAGAGTGTGTTCGCACGTATGTATTTAACAGTACGGTCTGATGCATTGCTGTGATACATAAGGCGCAGGCGATGTGCGTTTTCCCAGCACCGGCCCCTCCGGTCATCAGCAGGTTATTCGGCTCATCGATCCAATCACACTTGGCCAGAAGTTCTATGACGTGTGTATTCAGCTGACGTTCTGGATCATAGATTGAACTGTCAAGATCAGCTGCAGGATATTTCAGGGTCGCTTTCTTCATGAGACGTTTAAACTTTTTACTTTCACGCTGATCCCACTCCTGATTTACAATGGCAGCAAAGCGGACTTCAAATGGTTCGAGACCTGTGTTTGGTTCCAGCAGCTGCTTTTCAAATGCTTCAGCCATACCGGACATGCGAAGTTTATACAGCCGATCCATGAGTATGTTCTGTTCCTTTGTGAGTTTATCGTTATAAAGATAGTCTTTTAATCTGTATGCCATAGTACGTCACCCTTACTTATAGTAGTCCTTTCCTCTGATATTTTCATGATTGGGCAGTGTTCCTGGTGAATGCTCGGGGAGTTCCTTCACATCCATCTTTTTCAGCATCTGCTTGAAGGTAAAATACTTACAGGAATTGATCTCTATACATTTACGGGCAACTTCTTCAGCAGCACCTTTCGGGATTGTTTTTACTTTATGCAGGATACCTGCACAGGCATTATAGGACTGCTCTTCATGTTTTGATGATTTAAGGGGTCTGTCAATCAGTTCTGACATCACAGGACCAATGGCAGAAGCCCAGCGGCGGTAATAATTACCATCCTTTGAATTGACTTCTTTGTAATAAAGGTGTTCTGGCGGCATATGTTCATCTACCGTGATATACAGCGGAAACTCTCTATAAGACCGCTTATGTGTACAGATCAGCCGATTATACTGATCACAGATTCTGATCTCTGAAGCGGTTGCCTTCAGGATTGCAGGCTTGCCACAGTAAGAGTACAATACGGAGTAGTAGTGGCCGTCATACTCGATGTGGTAGTTGTTGGGAACTTTTAAGACTGCTTTATAGTCGCAAGCCGTGTAACATCCGCCTGGCAGTGGTTTCATACATGGTTTGTCATACTTTTCGAAAGCATCCTGTCTTGAGAAGTCCTTGCCTTGAAAAGATCGTTTATTGAGGACTGCTACTATTTTTTGATTTCAGCATTTAGGTCTTCAAATGATACATATATCTTTTCTTTCAGTTTCTCAACCAGGTGTATTTCAAGATAACGTACATGATTTTCAACTGTAGGCTTGCCTTTCGGCTTTCTAGCGGGTGGTGGAAGAACTATAGTTTCATAGAAATCTTCCAGATCTGCAAAGGTAGACTGCAGGATAAGTTCATCCTTTGTGTGCCTGGTTACAGCAGTTCGCAGGTTATCGGGCACAAAGTATTTCGTAACAGCACCATAAAATGAAACAGCATGGGCACAGCCTTCTATAAAACATGGGAGCTTCTCGTTTGGAAAAGCTTCTGCATAGATCAGACTGCTGACTCCAAGAGTGGTCGCAAAGATATGGACTTTTTTGATCTCGCCCGTTTCGGTATCTGTTAACAGTTCCGGCTGATCACCGACCCAGTCGATATACATCTTTTCACCCGGGATTCGGTTTACGGCCATGGATACCTTCTGGGCACCATAGTTTTCTGCTATGAATCGGTTGAAGTATTCGTAAAACTGTGACTTCTCATAACCATCAGGATTCTTTTCTTTATAATCCAGCCAACAGAACGAAATGTTCATGCGGCTCCCTGGTGCATGGATTCTGTCATAGTAATACTGGAAATCTGGAAGTGGGACATCTTTCCTCTGTAGATTTTTCTGCGGATAGAAAAGGTTCTCAACTTCCTTAGGTGCCATCATTCGGAGTTCCTCGATTGGGATTCCGTTGGCATGGTATCGGCTCATGATCAGATTTAATGTACCTGAGCCAATCTTGTAACGGTCCATAACGGACCTGGTCTGGCATCCATTCAAACGCATCTGGATGGAGCCGATAATCGTGTTGTAGTCTTGCATAGTTATGCCTCCTTTCGCAATCATTTGATGACTACGAAAGAACTATAACACGTTGAAAACTTATTGATCAGCTGAAGCGGAAACGCGTTCAGTTACATCCGGAAAGACTGATCAGCTCTTAGCGGAATGCGTGGTCAGATGAGCCGGAATTTGCAGGGAAGCCGCATGGCAGGGAACAGAATCCAGGGGATCACTGTCGAGATTGGCGGCGATACCACGAAATTGCAGACCGCCTTAAAGGGGGTTAATACAGAAATCCGGAATACGCAGAGCCAGCTGAGGGATGTGGAGAAGCTGCTTCCGGTGACGGGAGTGGCGGCAGATATGGTAATTTCGCCGCAGATGGCCGCGGCAGACAGCGGTGTGATTACCGGTACGGGAACATCCGGCGGTGCGGATCTGACAGCCGGTATTGTGGCGGCACTGAAGGAGGTGCTGGGTGATCAGAAGGGACAGCAGGGGGATCTGGTGATTCCAGTTTATCTGGGGAACCAGCTGCTGGATGAGGTGATTGTGACGGCACAGCAGAGAATGAGTCTGAGGAGCGGAGGTAGATAGGATGGCTTTTTTTCAGTATCTTGTGTTTGACGGGGAGAACCTGCCGCTTCCGGATTCTTATGAGGTGGAGCTGGAGGATGTGGAAGCGGATTCCGGCGGTGAGACAGAGGCAGGGACAACACAGAGGGATGTGGTGCGGCATGGTGTGGTGCGGATCCCAGTGTCGTTTTCCGTTACGGCGAAGTGGTTGAAGAAGCTGGCGGGGTATGCGAAGAAGGATAAGATCAGCGTGTAGTATTTTGATGTGGAGACGCTGGGGATGAAAACAGCGGAAATGTATGTGACGGGGTATAAGGCGAAGCTGAAAAAGGATACCAGTTATAAGGGCTGTGGACGGTGAGTTTTACGTTGAAGGAGATGTAGGGAAATGGTATACTGGAAGCATCAAATCGTAATTTGCACAATTCTTGAACTCAACACAAACTGCCATCAGTGTTGTTCCGTTGCCCGTTCTTTTGCTGGTAGAATAAAACCATCAAATGAAGGAGGCAACAAGTCATGAATACAGATAAAATCTATGCAGAACAACTCGCAAACGAATATGCACTCAAGGACACCTCCAAAGTGATTGCTCTTCGCAAACTGGATGCAAAAGCCAAGCTTCCCGCAACCGTTTTTACCTATACCTTCGGCATTATCACTGCGCTGGTAGCCGGTGTTGGAATGTGCCTTTCCATGAAGGTCATCGGCAGCGGTAGCACACTATGTTTGTCCTCGGCGTGATTGTCGGCATTATTGGGCTGCTGGGCATGGGCGTTAATTACCCCATCTACAAAAAATTGCTGGCACAGGGCAAGCAGAAATACGCTTTTGAAATCATGGAACTGGCAAAAGAAATCAGCGAGATGTAAACAACAACACGAAAGAAGGTGAGAACGATTGAATAGATCGGAAAGCAGATATTTTGCTACCGCAGCCAGAATGGACGAAGCCTTTCTGACCCTTCTGGCAAAAAAGGATTTTGAGTATATTACAATCAAAGAAATCTGTGAAGTAGCAGGGGTCAATCGTTCCACCTTCTATCTGCACTATGAAACGATGTCAGACCTGCTCTCGGAGAGTGTCGGTCGTATGAACGAGCAATTTCTTGCTTCTATGGAGAAAGATTCGGATGCCTTTTCTACAAAGCTGCGGAATTGCCCGAGGGATGAATTATATCTAATTACGCCGGATTATTTAACACCTTACCTCAGCTACATTAAGAATAACAAGCGACTGTTCCGCACAGCAACAGAAAATGCGGCGGTGTTGGGGATGGATAAAAGCTATGATAGGATGTTCCGTCATGTGTTTACGCCGATTCTCGACCGCTACGGTGTACTACAGCAAGATCGACCTTATATCATGGCCTTTTATATTCGGGGACTGATGGCAATTATCTCAGAATGGCTCAAGAACGACTGCACCGATTCCATTACGTATGTTACAGGTTTGATTCAGCAGTGTGTAAAAATTCCACAAAGCGAAACAACCGAACGCTGTTTGACAATTTCAAGTTTGGAGAATTGAAAAAAAACGGAATTTATCTATTAAGACATATAAACTCTTGACAATAAAGCTCCTATATAGTATGTTTTTAATAAACTACTATATAGGAGCTTTTGTATGGAAATGAATGGAGGATTTCTTGTCACCAAAATAAAACAGCTTGGAGACCGGATTTTTGAGAAGATTCTCAGTGAAAAGAATATTGATGCGTTTAATGGAGCCCAGGGACGTATTCTTTATGTGCTGTGGCAGGAGGATGGTATCTCAATCAGGTCACTCTCGACTAAATGCGGATTAGCGATAACATCTCTTACTACGATGCTGGAAAGAATGGAAAATCAAGCTGATAAGCCGTGTTCAGTCTGAAACGGACAAAAGGAAAACGCTCCTGTTTCTGACTGAGAAAGCACATGCCTTAAAGGGCGAGTACGATTCTGTATCTGATGAGATGGGCAGTATTTACTACAAAGGTTTTTCAGAGGAAGAAATTACCCGGTTTGAGGAATGCCTCGACCGCATCAGAAAGAATCTTGAGGAGTGGCAGAAGTCATGAGTATTTGTATCAAAGATCAGATTCAGAACATGAATATCGTCATTGGCTGCACAGTGGGGTGTACATATTGCTATGCCCGCAACAACGTGAAACGCTGGCATATGATTGATGACTTCGCTGACCCTGAATTCTTTCCGGGTAAGCTCAAGATGATGGAAAAGAAACGTCCGCAGAACTTTCTTCTTACCGGCATGAGCGATCTCTCCGGATGGAAGCCGGAATGGAGAGACGAGGTATTTGCAAAGATCCGTGAAAATCCACAGCATCAGTTCCTGTTCCTTACCAAGCGACCTGATTTGCTGGATTTTGATACCGATCTGGAAAACGCATGGTTTGGCGTTACGGTGACGAGGAAAGCAGAACTGTGGCGTATCGACGCCCTTCGGAAAAACGTCAGAGCAAAACATTACCATGTTACCTTTGAGCCGTTATTCGACGATCCCGGCACAGTTGACCTTTCCGGAATCAATTGGATCGTTGTCGGCACCATGACCGGAGCTCAGAGCAGGAAGATTCATACGGAGCCGGAATGGGCATGGTCTCTGACGGACCAGGCACATAAGCTCGGCATTCCGGTGTTTATGAAGGAAGACCTTGTCCCTATCATAGGGGATGAAAATATGATTCAGGAAATGCCGGAAGAATTTAATAAAGTGTTAGAGGTACAGAAATCATGGAAGAAGTAATAAATGGAATCCTCATTCGTGAGGTGGAAACAAAGAACATCATGACTAAGTCTAGTCTGCCGGTAGGCGGTTACTCGGTCAATCCCTATGTGGCTGTACACATGCCTGCAAGTATTGCTATGCTTCTTTTATGAAGCGCTTTACCGGGCACAAGGAGGAATGGGGCACTTTCCTTGATGTGAAGCATTGGCCGGAAATTAAAAATCCGAAGAAATATGCCGGACAGCGGGTGGTCATCGGTTCTGTGACAGATGGCTACAATCCACAGGAGGAGCAATTCGGGAATACCAGAAAACTTCTGGAGCAGCTGATCGGCAGTGACGCAGATATTCTGATCTGCACAAAGTCGGATCTTGTGGTACGGGATATTGATCTGCTGAAGAAGCTTGGACGTGTAACCGTTTCATGGTCGATCAACACACTAGATGAAAATTTCAAGAACGATATGGATTCTGCTTCGAGCATTGAGCACCGTATCGCTGCTATGAAGCAGGTATATGAGGCAGGTATCCGTACAGTCTGTTTCGTATCCCCGGTATTCCCCGGTATCACGGATTTTGAAGCAATCTTTGAGCGGGTAAAGGATCAGTGCGATCTGTTCTGGCTCGAAAATCTCAATCTTCGAGGCGGTTTCAAAAAGACAATTATGGATTATATCGCCGGAAAATATCCTGATCTTGTACCACTTTACGACGAGATCTATAACAAGCATAACCGCAGCTACTTTGAAGCACTTGAAGTAAAAGCTGAGGAAATGGCTAAGAAGTATGATTGTCCCTTTGTGGATAATGAAATGCCTTATGGCAGAGTCCCGCAGGGACATCCGGTGATCGTAGATTATTTCTATCATGAGGAAATCCGAGGGACAGAAAATACCGGAAAAAGAAATCTTTAAATAGAAATTGACCGAGTTCTTTGAACGAGGGAGAGTAATTATCGAAAAAGCATGTTCGCTGATTTCTTGATAATTAACATGACAATATATCACAGAATTCTAAAAGAAGTAACATCATAAATTTAACGCAGTAAAGCGCTATCTTTGCATTTTTGATGGATAAACAATATAAAAGCCCTCGTGTGCTCTGCCTGCACATATACATTTTAAATAATGCAGTTCAAATTTTTCGGTTTCAGAATTTATATCAAAACTATATTCCATAAATTGCTTCTAATCAATTTCTATTTTAAAACAGATTGGACTGCTGTTGTTAAAGTTCTCGTTTGCTTTAATAATCAATTCATTATCATTTCTTTCAAATTTAAGCGCTGCACTTGTTGAAAGCAGCGTGATCCTTTTTATGATAAAATCGTGCGGATTGTGCTTTTTCAATGCCTTAATAACAGCATTTTCACCATTTGGACGCATTTGAAAAGCATATATTGAACCGCGTTTATATGTGAATCGGAAATCCTTTTCTGTAAACGCCTTTTCTTCTCTGTCCTTAAAAAAGCCCTCCTCATTGTTCACATCACCCTCGCCGAATTGTTTCCAAAAGGTTGTACCGTAAATGCCCTCACCATTCAGCTTCATCCATTCGCCAAGTTCTTTTAACACCTGCGTTTCCTCATCGGTAATTGTTCCGTCCGGTTTAGGACCGATATTGAGCAGCAGCATACCGTTTTTGCTGACAATATCAATCAAATCGGTAATAATCTGCCTCGTGCTTTTATAGGTATTGTCCTTTCTGTAGCCCCATGAATCCTTACCGATTGCCGTATCTGTCTGCCATGGGATTGGTGAAATATACGTTAACGCACCGCGCTCAACATCAAAGGTTGCCACAGTAGGTGGAAATGCCTCATGCTTATAGTTGATGGTAACCTCTTCGCCCCACTCATCTGCTCTGTTGTAGTAATAAGCTGCCAGCTTTTTGAGAAACGGCTTAAAGGAATGGTTGTGAATCCACCAGTCAAAATACAGAATCTTTGGCTGATATTTATCAATCAGTTCACAGGTGCGCACAAGCCAGTCCTCAAGCCATTCTTTACTTGCACCGATGGAATAAGTATCTGCTGTCGTTTTGTGTATTGTATTGCTTGTCCCATTCAGGGCAATAAACAGCGGGTCCGTAAAAATCTCTGTACTTTTCATCATTTACATCACTGTCAAATGTTCTGCCCATATTCATAAAGAAATAATGCTCGGCTCTGTGTGTTGATGCACAGAAGGTCAAGCCATTATTCTCACACGCTTTCTTTATCTCGCCCGTAATATCTCGGCAAGGTCCCATTGCTTTGGCATTCCAGCGGTTAAACACTGTATCATACATAGCAAATCCGTCATGATGCTCGCACACGGGCATAACAAATTTTGCACCGCTTTTCTTGAACAGTGCTGCCCATTTATCTGCATTAAATTTTTCAGCCTTGAACATAGGAATAAAATCCTTATAACCGAATTTATCCTGCGTACCATAGATTTCTCTGTGATATTCAAATTCACGGCAGTTTTTATCATACATTGCTCTTGAATACCACTCACTGCCGTAGGCAGGTACGCTGTAAATTCCCCAGTGAATAAAAATTCCGAGCTTTCCGTTGTAATACCAGTCCGGCGTTTTATGATTGGATAAAGACTCCCAACTATCTTTATATTTTCCGTTTGCGATTACATCATCTATCTGCTGTAAGTATTCCTTAGTTGTCATAATTTTTCCTCACGCAAAGCATTCTATAATCTCTGCACCCTTTCTGACAAATGCAACAAATTCATCAATTTCTGCTGTAACAGTATGATAACCCTTGCCGTATTCCTTTTTATCCTTTGTCAATATCCATTCGCCTTCAGGAAGGTAAACTGTTTTTTTAGTCTGTCCTCTGTTTACAATCGGTGCAAACAAAATATCATCACCAAACATATACTGCTCACCGAGAGTGTAGCATTCCTTATCATCAGGAAAATCAAAGAACATCGGACGCATTACAGGATAACCCTTTTCGGATGCAATTTTCATATGATGCTCAATATACGGTCTGAGTCTTTCACGAAGAAAAACAAAGCTTTTTCAGTATTTCAAAAATGCGTTCACCGAAGCTCCAAAGCTCATTCGGATCACCTGATGGCTCTTTAAAATTGCTCTTTTCGCCATGGCGGTTACGGTTGCCATGCAGACGCATAACAGGAGAAAACAAGCCGTACTGAAACCAACGAACAATCAGCTCTCTGAATTCTTCACTCTGCGTATCACCGCCGAAAAATCCGCCGATATCGGTGTTCCACCAAGGAATACCGCACATAGACATATTAAGACCGGCTTTAACCTGCTCGGATAAACTCTCAAATGTCGAAAATACATCACCGCTCCACACAAGTGCACCGAATTTCTGACTGCCGGTATATGCACAGCGAACAAGTGTTACACTGTCATCAATGCCTATTTCCTTAAATCCGTCATATGCCATTTTTGAATAGTAATACGGATAAAGTAAGGCAACCTCATCACCTCTGCCTTTATACCAGATCAGATTATCAAAATCCTCAGGGTGAATCTCAGGCTCTGCCTCGTCAAACCAAAGTGCATCAACACCGTTGTCAATATAATTTTCTTTCAGCTTGCTCCAAACAAATTTACGTGTTTCAGGGTTTGTGACATCAATTTCACTCTGCCAGCCATAAAGCTGAACACTCTGTCCGCACCCTTTGTTGTGCGCATTAACATATTGTTGTCACGCATATAATTATAGTTTTCACTTGCTCCGTTTATTGTTGGCCACATGGATACAACAAGTTTTGTGCCCATGCTGTGCAGCTCATCCGTCATAGCCTTGACATCCTGCCAATATTTTGGGTCAAATTTATAATCACCCTGCTCTGTCCAGTGGAAATAATCAACTATAATAACAGAAAGGGGAATCCCTTCATCCTTGTATCTTCTTGCAACAGCAAGCAAATCATCCTGCGTTTCATATCTTAAACGGCTCTGCCAAAAGCCCGTTGCCCAGTGCGGCATAATCGGCGAATGACCTGTTAAATCTGCAAGTGCCTGTGCTGTTTGCTTTGGTTTACCGTCAATCACTATGTAATCAATTTTTCTTGTTGCATTCACGCTCCAGCGTGTTCGGTTGTTTGACAGTTCTACATTTCCGATAGCAGGGTTGTTCCACAAAAAGCCGTATCCGAGTGACGAATACACAAACGGTATTGTGCATTTTGTATTTACATTTCTGATGTCAAAAGAACAGCCTTTCAAATCAAATTTTCCCACAGGCTCATGACCGATACCGTAAAAATGCTCATTATCATTTGGCTTGAAGGTTACACGTGCAGACCACGCTCCGCTCGGCTTACACTCGTAATGGCGAAAACCGCCGTTAAATGCAAGTTCGGGCTTTTCCTCTAAAATCACCTTGTCATCATGGTAAAATATAATTTTTCCGCTTCGCTCAAGCTTAGCTGTCAGTGTGCCGACCTGCATTGAAACAGAATATTCATCTTCCGTAATTTTTGCATTTGCTGCCTGTGGCATCAGCGTAAAATTTTCATTATATATTCTGCCCTCAGGGAAAGCCTCAAAGCGTATTGAATCATTATAGCAGGCAGTAATTCTTACCACCTCACCGTATCTTGAAAAAATAATTGCATTATCTTTTATAACCGTATTATTCATATAATTCACCTCAATTTTATTATTAAACATATTCGTTGAAAATTCAAGAACCTTGTTGTATAATTATAGAAAAAAGTTAAGGTTTAAGGCCATGATTGATTTTGAAAGCAAAAGAAGCGGTAATGCTTATTATCACACAATTGATATTCACAATCTGAATTTCGGTCAGCATACACACCGCAGTTATGAAATGATATTTATAAAAGCAGGAATACTCAAAGTTACCATTGAAAACACTGAATATATAATAAAACCAAACTATGCCATAATAATTTCGCCATATCAAATTCATTCATTTGAAACAATAGAATATAACGATGTATTCAGCTGCATTTATTCCCCCGATATGTTACAGGATTTTTATGATACGACTAAGAACTTTTGACTTTGAAAGTCCTGTTTTTTCTTTTATGCACAAAGATTTAAATACACTGAGTGAACAGAATAAAAATATATTTGAACAAAAAGCAGTGCTATATAAGTACTGTGCCTCAATCATAGATTCCGGATTGAAAGAAAAATACGAACAGAAGAATTATCATCTGCTCAGTCAGATTTCCCAATACATTCAAGAAAATATCAAAAATGATTTGTCCCTTAAAAAAATGTGTGCCGATTTAGGCTATAGCTATCATTATATTTCTGGTATTTTCAAAAAGAATTTCGGTATGAATTTTTCTGCATATGTCAATCAAATCAGACTTGATGAAGCTGTGAAACTGCTCAAATACACAAATAAAACCTCTTGTGAAATTGCAAATGAATGCGGATTTTCAACAATCAGAATTTTTAACATTACCTTTAGAAATCATTTTGGAATCACTCCGAGAGAGTATAGAAAGAAATATAACCTTGAATAAAATTACAGGTTGAAAGAAAAATAAAATCCTGCTTAACTAATAGTGTTGGCAGTATTTACAGAGTTTTAAACTGAATAGGATAACGAATAGATAAGGGCAAACCTAAAGTGAGGGATTAAAGTTTTATTAACTTTAATCCCTCTTTTATTTTTGAAATGTCTCTCAATTTTTTTGCTCATTTCAATTCGTGTTACGATTTTGATTTGAGCGATGTCTCTCAAAAGTCTCAGTCATAAATGCCCTAAATTGCAATAAAATGACTTTGAAATTTTGAAATTAATTATACGACGGCAGCGTTATATCAAATTGCGTTGCAATTTGATGGCGTTCGCAAGGCGTTGCCTTGCTCGGCTAAAGGATTCTTCGAATCCTTAAAACATATGAAAAAAGACAGGCAACTTTCGTTGCCTGTCTTTTTTGGCAGCGGTATGAGAACCTGCCTTGCGGCAGAACCTCGGCGGTGCTTCGCTTGCTAAAGGATTCTTTATTATATTGTTGAGGTTCGAATCCAATACGAACACAAAAATAAAAAGCAGACCGTCAAAGGTCTGCTTTTATTTGGCAGCGGTATAAGGATCGAACCTCAACATACGGAGTCAGAGTCCGCTGTGCTACCGTTACACAATACCGCTATTTATTGTTGAGCTTTCTCAACTGCGAGAGATATTATACAACGGGAAAGCTCAAATGTCAACACATTTTTTAATCATAAATGAGATTTAGTAAATTATTTCTTTCATTTATGAAAACGAGGAACAAGCCTATCAATATTGTAAGCAGTAAAAGAACGCATGAAACGGCATAAATTGCAAATTCTAAGCTTCGGCTTGACCCTTTTTCAAGGCTTACGAATTTTGAGATTACAGTTGTTGAAATAAGCACCGTAACGAGCGCAATATCGGCAAGATACCGTATGTTTACGCCTGCAAGGCACATATCCGTAAAAGCTAAGCCGACTACCGATACAATGCTAAAAATGAATATTGAAAGCTTTGTTTTATCAGCTTTTTTGGTTATGAGAAGCGGAGAAATTGCTATTGCCCAGTTTGACGGGAACGCCATTGCACCGACGGTTGAGGTCATATACACATACCCCGGAAAATTTTTAAGTGGAGAAAACGGTATATCGAAATACGGCGCTTTACTCAAAAAATATGGAGCTGAAGGAAATAGTATTTCAAAGCCGGTAGGAACAAAAGCAATGTGATTGAATATTCCGAAACGTCGTGAACGGTCAGCTGATATTTTGCACCGAATTCAAAAACCGAGCCGAAGCGGGCGTAATTGTACCACATAATTCCGACAGCACCGATAACGGTCGGCACGGCGAACGCAAGCACCTGGCATATTTTCTCCGACGGCTTAAATTCCTTGCCGAAAACGGTCTTAATATAAATCGGAACGGCTAACAGGAAATAAATCGCAAGATTTGGACGTGACATCACAAGGAATACGAGTGAAATGCCCGACAATGCGAAAAGCAGGGCTCTTTTGCCGTTCTTTTTGCTTGCGTATGCCGAAAATGTACAAAGCAAAAACAGCGACAGGAAAAGTATTCCGCTTGCAACGGCGGTGTAATACATATCTGCGCTTGCCTGCACCATATAAATTAAACTGCCGAGCTCACACGCAAAAATTGAAAGGATAAGCATTATAAAATTAGGCTTTTTCACAAATATCTCTTGAAGCTTTATGACAAGAAACGCTATTGCAATTGCGGATAATACCGTTAAAATATAGCATACGGTGTTTGCTTCGGGGACGGTCTTTGTTAAGAGATAAAACGGATAATATATTAAAAGTATAGGTGCAATGCCGAAATAGGAGTAATACTTACCGTCGAAATACGCTCTGTCCCAAAGATAAAAAAAGCCTTCTGTCCTTCTGGCGCTTTCGTCATAAGGATTTGACATTATAGAAAGCCGGAGGTCGGGAACAACGTCAATGTTCAGCTGACCCTTTAAGAATGCGTCAAACTGTTGCTCGTAAGCATTCATACTTTTTAACGGGCGTAAATAAGGATAGACGAAATTGTCCTTTGCGAGAAAGCTGTAAATTACCGTTGCGCCTGCTATCAAAATGCCTAAGCTTAAAACTATAACTATATTATGAGAAAGCTTTGACGGGTTGTATTCGGTTTTATAAAAGCCGAAGGCATAGGATATTGCCAAGAATATTGCAAAAGCCGCTATGCAAGAGATTGTTACACCGAGCATTTCCGTTTCACTTCCTAAACTTGTAAATTTACTGTATTATAGTATAAATACATATATATTTCAATCAAATTTAATTGCCATAGACAAAAATTGTGATAAAATTAGCAAAGAGGTGAGCTTATGGACTCGTTAAACGGATTAAATAATATTTCAATGCTTACGGAATTGTATGAATTTACAACGGCGGACGGCTATTTCAACAGTCCCGTCAAGGATACCGTTGCGTATTTTGACCTGTTTTTCAGAAAAGTACCCGACAAGGGCGGCTTTGCGATTATGGCAGGTCTTTCGCAGGTTATAGAATACCTTAAAAACATACATTTCACTAAAGAGGATATTGACTTTTTAAGGGAGCAGGGGATAAGCGACGCTTTTTGCGATTATCTCAAGGATTTCAAATTCACCTGTGACGTGTGGGCGATACCCGAGGAACACCGATATTCCCGAATGAGCCGATAGTTAAGGTAAGAGGTCCTGTTGTCGAGGCTCAGCTTATTGAAACGGCATTGCTTATGTTTATCAATCAGCAGAGCTTAATTGCAACTAAGGCGAATAGGCTTGTTCGTGCTTCACACTCGACTACTGTTGCCGAGTACGGCACAAGGAGAGCACAGGCTTTTCGCAGGCTGTTTTAGGCGCAAGAGCTGCTTATATCGGCGGCTGCTCATTGACCTCGGGAATTATTCCGCAAAAGCTGTTCGGTATTCCGAGCGTCAATACAATGATACACAGCTGGGTGCAAATGTTTGACTCTGAATATGAGGCGTTCTGTGAGTATGCACGCCGTTATCCCGACGATTGCACAGTGGTTGTCGATACATACGATACTATTCGTTCGGGTATTCCGAATGCGATTAAGGCGTTCAATGACGTGCTTGTTCCTATGGGCAAGCGACCCAATTCCATCAGAATAGACTCGGGCGATATAACCTATCTTTCAAAGCGTGCAAGGAAAATGCTTGACGAAGCGGGCTTCCCCGATTGCGATATTATGGCGTCGAACTCGCTTGACGAATACCTTATCGGCGATATGGTATCACAGGGTGCAAAGGTTGACTGCTTTATTGTCGGCGAGAGGCTTATCACCTCCGCAACATCGCCGCTTTTCAGCGGAGTATATAAGCTCTGTGCGGTTGAAAAGGACGGAGAAATTATACCGAAAATCAACCTTTCCGAAAATGTCAGCAAGATAACCATTCCGTCGTCAAAATCTGTTTACAGACTGTTTGATACGGAATCGGGCAAGGCTATTGCCGACGTTTTAACGCTTGACGGAGAGACGGTGGATGACGGAAAACCATATACGCTTTTCGACCCCGATTTCACTTGGAAGCGTAAGGATATTGAGCGATTTGTCGCAAGACCGCTGCTTGTTCCGATTTTCAAGCAGGGCGAATGTGTTTATGATGAGCCGAGCCTTAACGAGATAAGAGAGTATTGTTCGGGACAGATCGATACGCTTTGGGACGAGGTTAAGAGGTTTGAAAACCCACACAAATATTACGTTGACCTTTCAAAGGAGCTTTGGAGGGTCAGAAACAGACTTATTGAGGAGCATAAAGGAGTAACAAAATGAACATTTGGCACGATATAAATCCCGAGCGAATAACAAGAAAAGCCTTTGACGCTGTAATTGAAATCAGCAAGGGCAGTAAGATGAAATACGAGCTTGATAAGGAAACAGGTATGTTAAGGCTTGACCGTGTTCTTTACACCTCGACCCACTATCCTGCAAACTACGGCTTTATTCCGAGAACATATGCGGAGGACAATGACCCGCTTGACGTGCTTGTGCTTTGCTCTGAGCAGATTGAGCCTATGGCACTTGTAAAATGCTATCCGATAGGCGTTATTTCAATGTTTGATAACGGTGCGGCGGACTATAAGATTATCGCAATTCCGTTTGACGACCCGACATACAACGAGTATAAGGATATTTCGCAGTTGCCTGCTCATATTTTCCAGGAAATGAAGCATTTTTCACGGTTTACAAAACTCTTGAAAATAAGACAACGGATATTGATGAGGTCAAGGGTGTGCTTTCGGCAGTTGATATAATCGACGATTCTATAAAGAGATATAAGGAAAAGTTCGTTAAATAAATAAAAAAATAACGGAGAGGGAAAATGGCTAAAAGGGAAGTAAAAGTATTTCTGTCAATCATTTTGACAATGGTGCTGCTGTGCGGCATAGGTGTTTTGCTTGCGACCAAGACGGGAGACGGCTCTGTGCCCGTTGAAGCACCCGTTGACGCCTCGACGCCTGCGGAAACAACGACCGAGCCTTTGCCTACGGTCAGCGTAAGCTTTTTATCTGTCGGCGACAATTTAATTCACGACGGAATTTATCAGCAGGCAAACAAGCGTGCAGGCGGCAACGGTTACGATTTTTCGTATTGCTATAAAAATATTGCACCCGACGTTGCGGCTGCTGACGTTGCGACGATAAATCAGGAAACGATTATTTCAAAAAGCAATAAGCCGTCGGGCTATCCGCTTTTCAATTCTCCGCATGAGGTCGGAGATGAAATTGCGAAAATAGGCTTTGACGTTATCGCAATGGCTAATAATCATATGATCGACAAGGGTGCAAAGGGTCTTTCGGAGGCTATTGATTATTGGGACAGCGTTGACGGCGTTGTCAGAACAGGCGCATATAAAAACGAGGAGGATCTCAACAGGGTCGAATACATAGAGTCGAACGGCTTGAAAATCGGTCTTGTCGGCGTAACTCAATATACAAACGGGCTTTCACTTCCTAAGGACAGCGAGCTTAAAATCATCTATCTGCCGATGAGGATATAATAGAAAGAAAAATTAAGAACGCTAAAGAAAACTGCGATATGGTGCTTGTCAACATACACTGGGGCAACGAGTATCAGACGACACCCACTCAAGCACAAAAGGACTTGGCTTCTAAGATGGCTAATTGGGGCGCAGATGTTATAATCGGACACCATCCCACGTTATACAGCCTGTTGAATTCATTGAAAATGCGGACGGAACAAGGACACTTGTGGCTTATTCGCTCGGAAACTTCATTTCTCAGCAGAACACACCTGCAAGGGTGGTGGGCGGTATGCTTCGGTACACCGTCACAAAGGATTTCAATACAGGCAAGCTTACCGTAAGCGATGTAAAATTTGAGCCTATCATAACCCATTATGTAAACGGCAGCCACGACGTTCAGATTTTTAAGCTTTCTCAATACAACGATGACCTTGCGAAAAGGCAGTCGGGCAGGCTCAAGGACTCTAAATTCAGCGTTTCCTATATAAAGGAATTTGTTTCGGGTATAATTGACGGTCAGTTCCTTGACAGCTAAAACTCAATAACATAAAGCATAAGCCGAAAAGTACGTTTTATATGTGCTTTTCGGCTTTTTTATGCATTTACAGTGGGATTTTCCCCCACGGGTGCTTCGGTGGTGCTCGGTGGGGGATTTTTTATCCTGAAAACGGCAGAACTGAAACAAAGCTGTTTCGCTATATGTGCTTATTGCACAAAAACATTTTGAAAATTTCGGTAAAAATTACCTGTAAAAGTACGTCTTTTGTCGTTAAAAAATCAGTTAAAAACACTTGATTTTTTTAGTAAATAAAAGTATAATGTAATCAATGTGGTGGATAATTGCATAGCAATTCCATAAAAAAAGGTGCAAAATCCCACGGTTTTGACTATCGAAGGAAGGAGGAACGGACGATGTCTTTTTCAAACAGTTACAAGCATACAATCGATTCAAAGAAACGTCTGTTCATTCCTGCGAAGTTCAGAGCTAAGCTCGGCGACAGCTTTATCTCTATTATGATGAGAGCTTACCGTGCATTGCCGTTTACGGCGAAGAGGAGTGGGAGAAGAAAAGCAAGATCGTCGAGGAAAGCGGAGATGCCGATTGGCAGCGCTTCTTCTTCTCAAATGTTATTTCGGTTGAGCCCGATAAGCAGGGAAGAATAACCGTTAAAGCGTCGTTCTGCGAGGGTGCAGGTCTTAAAAAGGACGTTGCGGTTGTCGGCGTCGGTACAAGAATTGAAATTTGGGACGCTGAAAAGTACGACAAGGAAATGGAACAGATCAATGCTTCGTACAAGAGGTTCCCGAGCATTATAAACTGACGGGAGTAACAATATGGAGTTTTCACATATTCCCGTTTTGTTTAATGAGACTATCGACTCTCTTAACATAAAGCCCGACGGACTGTATGTTGACTGTACCGCAGGCGGCGGAGGTCATTCGAGAGCGATTGCTGAGAAGCTTACAACGGGCAGACTTATTTCAATCGACAGAGACCCCGACGCTATTAAGGTCTTGAATGAAAGATTGGGAATTTATCCGCAGGTAACTGTGGTACACAATACGTTTAACAACATAAAAGAAATTCTGAACGGCGAAAGAGCCGACGGAATTATAGCAGACCTCGGCGTCAGTTCTTTTCAGCTTGACGAGGCAGAGAGGGGCTTTTCCTTTCACAAGGACGCTCCGCTTGATATGCGAATGAGCAAGCAGGGAACAAGCGCACGGGATTTAGTCAACACTCTTTCGGTGGGCGAGCTTACGAGAATTCTCCGTGATTACGGCGAAGAGAAATATGCGAACCGTATTGCTAACAATATTGTGGCGGCGAGAGAGAAAAAGGAAATTGAAACCACGTTTGAGCTTATAGATATTATCAAAAGCTCAATGCCTCAAAAGGCAATGAGAGATTCACACCCTGCAAGGCGAACATTTCAAGCGTTGAGAATTGAAGTAAACGGCGAGCTTGACCAGCTCAATACGGCGCTTGACGATATGTTTGATTGCTTAAAGGTCGGCGGAATACTTTCGATAATTACATTCCATTCGTTAGAGGACAGAATGGTAAAACAGAGATTTAATTCATTTGCACAAGGCTGCACCTGCCCTAAGGAATTTCCGATTTGTGTGTGCGGAAAAACACCGAGAGGCAAGGTTACAATAAAAGGTCTTGCACCGAGCGAGGAGGAGCTTTCATATAACTCACGCTCTCACAGTGCAAGATTACGCTCGGTAGAAAAAATCAGGGATTGAGGAAGGGAAGCGTATCATGGCGAACAGGAATTATAATATGTATGACGGCATTGATTTTTCAATGTTTGAGCCGAAGCAAGGCTCATACGAGAGAAACGCTGCCCGTAAAATAGAAACGGTTGCTGTTCCGGCTGCGGACAAGCCTAAAATAGAGCTTGTCAATAAGCCGAAAAAGACCTTAAATCAAGTTAAGAGGGAAATGCGCGCAAGCGCATTACAGAGCGTAAAGATAATTGCGATTTCGGTGTTCCTGCTTTCAATGCTTTCCGCATTGCTTTACGGAAGAATTAAGGTTGATGAGCTTGACAGACAGATTTCTGCGGCGGAGACTAAAATCACAACCGCACAGAGCGAAAACGTCAGACTTAATATGCAGCTTGACTCTATGATTTCTCTTAAAAACGTTGAAGAATACGCTCAGACAAATCTCGGTATGGTTAAGATGGAAAGCTATCAAATAGAATACATTGACCTTTCGGGAGCTGACAAGGTAACGGTTTCCGGTGCGAGAACACTCAATGCGAATTCGACATCGCTTTATTCCAAGATTATGGAATATATGAGCAGATAATCAAATAAAATTACAACGAGGGTTAAGTAAATGTTCTTAACTCTCGTTGTTGTATCTTAATGCCGAATTTTCGGCGTAAAATTTATGCGAAAGGGGCTGAAAATATGCAGGCAAGATCATTAAAGCAGATGAGTTACAGAGCTACAATCGCACTTTTAATACTTGTTCTTGCTTTCTTGGTGTGTATAGGAAGCCTCGTTAGAGTGGCTCTTGTAGACGGAGAAAAATATAAGCTTAAAGCAGAGCAAAGTCAGCTTTTGGATACAAAGGTTTCGGCACAGAGAGGCACGATATACGATTCAAATATGAATGTGCTTGCAAAAAGTGCTTCGGCATGGCTTGTTTATATAGTTCCGTCAAAAATTACGACGGACGCACAGCGTGAGGCTGTCGTTTCCGTTCTCTCGGAAAAGCTCGGCATTGATGCGGAGGTTATCCGTGAAAAGACCTTGAAGGAGTCGAATTACGTTAAAATTTCGGGCGAGGTAGAGGAGAACGTCAAAAACGACATTCAGGATTACATAAAACAGTACGACAAGGAAAACAAAAAGAGCAAGGATGCAAAGCTCAGTCAAATAATCTGTATGGATCCCGACACGAAGCGGTATTATCCCTATTCCTCGTTTGCTTCTACGATAATCGGCTTTGTCAATGCCGACGATAAGGGCAACGGCGGTATCGAACAGTCCTATAACAGCGAACTTACAGGCGTTTCGGGCAGAATTATTACCGCCATGAACGCAAGGCAAAAGGTAATGTCGAGCGAATATGAAATGACGTATGAGCACAGCAGGGCGCAAATCTCGTGCTTACGATAGATGAGGTTATTCAGTATTATCTTGAGCAAAGCCTCGATCAGGCACTTGTTGATACGGGCGCTAAATACGCTTACGGAATTATAATGGACGTTCAGACGGGAGCAATCCTCGGTATGACCTCAAAGCCCGATTTTGACCTGAATAAGCCGAATGTAATTTCAAATCAGCTTGTTGCCGACAAGATTGCGGAAATAGTTGACGAGGCGGAACGCTCAAAGGAAACGCAAAACGCAAAATTCTCTCAATGGCGAAACAGAACGATAAGCGATACCTATGAGCCGGGCTCTGTATTCAAAACCGTTGTTGTTGCGGCGGCTCTTGAAGAGGGTGTCGTTGACCTTAACACAACATTTACCTGTACGGGCGGCATACAGGTTGCAAACCACTATCAAAAATGCTGGAAGCCCGGCGGTCACGGAACGGAAACACTTACACAGGGACTTATGAATTCCTGTAACCCGTTCTTTATTACAATAGGACAAAAATTAGGCAAAGAAAACTTCTTTAAGTATTTTGAAGCATTCGGCTTTACGGAAAAGTCGGGAATTGACCTTCCTGCCGAGGCTTCTCCCGTTGCGGATGTTACTTACCATTCACTTGAAAAATGGGAATAGCCGAGCTTTCGTCAAGCTCCTTCGGTCAGACCTTCCAAGTATCACCGATACAGGTTGTAAATGCCATATCTACCATTGCGAACGGCGGTAAACTTATGCAGCCGTATGTTGTAGACAGTATTCTCGACTCGGACGGCAATGTAATCGCAAAAACGCAGTCAAAGGTAAAAAGACAGGTTATTTCCGAAAAAACAGCCTCAACCGTCGCAGAAATGATGGAAAATGTTGTTTCAAAGGGAACAGGTAAAAATGCCTATGTGGCAGGCTATCACGTCGCAGGCAAAACGGGTACTTCGGAGAAAATCGGTAAAGAGGGTGCATACATAGCCTCATTTGCAGGCTTTGCTCCGGCTAACAATCCCAAAATAGCGATACTCGTTGCAATCGACGAGCCGACAGGCGCACACGGAGGCGGTGTTGTAGCAGCACCGATAGCAGGCGAAATCCTTGAAAAGGTTCTCGCTTATCTCAATATTGAGCCGCAGTATGAGGACGCAGAAATGAAGAATGTATCATCGACAACACCTTCGCTTGTGGGCTTGAGCGTTGCTCAGGCAAGGTCGATGACGTCGGGCTACACATTAAAGGTCGTAGGCTCGGGCGATAAGGTCGTATCACAGACACCTGCGGCGGACTCACAGGTTCGTTCAGGCGGCGTAATTGTCGTTTACACGGATAATCAGGCACAAAAGCAGACGGCAAGCGTGCCCAATCTTACGGGTATGACAATGTCGCAGGCGAATTCGGCGGCAGTAAATTCAGGCTTTAATATCAGATTTTCGGGCACAACAAATGCGTCCGAGGTCGTATCATATAAGCAAAGCATTGACCCCAATACCGAGGCGGAGCTCGGTAGCGTAATTACGGTTTACTTCAAGTCAACCGTAAACGTACAGGATGCATAAATAAACGGTTGTGAAAAGGCGGATAAATTACGGAGGAAACGAAATTGAAACTTTCAGAACTTTTGAAAAATGTAAAAACCGACAGTATTTATACCGATTGTGAGGTATCGGATATTACCGATAAATCCAATGAGATAACAAAGGCTTGCGTGTTCGTATGCATTAAGGGCAATCACTTTGACGGACATTCCGTTGCGAAGCAGGCTGAAGAGATGGTGCTGCCGCAATTATTGCCGAGCACGATACTGGCGTTAAAAATCAGATTATCGTCAAAAACACAAGAGACGCATATTCTCGCATTTGCGCAGCTTTTTACGGTAATCCCGCCGAAAAATTAAAGCTTATCGGCGTTACGGGCACGAACGGAAAAACCACAACCACATTTCTTATAAAGAATATTTTTGATAAGCTCTCGATTAAATCGGGACTTATCGGAACGGTTAAAAACATTACGGGCGACAAGGAGTATGCTTCGTCGCTGACAACACCCGACAGCAAGGAGCTTCAAAGGCTCTATGCCGAAATGGTTGACAGCAGATGCAAATACTGCATTATGGAGGTTTCCTCGCAGGCACTCGCACAGGGCAGGGTTGACGGCTGCCATTTTGATATAGCGTTGTTTACCAATCTTACGCAGGACCATCTCGACTATCACGGAACGTTTGAAAATTACGCAAAAGCAAAAAGAAAGCTCTTTGAAATCTGTGATACCGCAGTTATAAATGCGGATGACGAATATGCACATACTATGGTTGACTCATTGCCTTGTAAGGTATATACTTTCGGAGTTAAAACAGACAACACCGATTTTTCGGCTAAAAACGTAAAATGCTTTAGCGACAGTGTTCAGTATGAGCTTTTGACCCCTGACAATATCGGCAGAATTAACATTAAAATACCCGGTAGATTTACCGTTTATAATTCAATGGGTGCGGCAGTTTGCGCCGTGCTTGCAGGTGCTGATTTTGACAGCGTAATTTCGGCTGTTTCTCAGTCGAAGGGCGTACCGGGCAGGGTTGAGGTTGTTGATACCAATACCGATTATACTGTGCTTATCGACTACGCACATTCGCCCGACGGACTCCAAAATGTTATTTCGTCGCTCAGAGAAACGACAGACGGCAGAATAATTACCGTTTTCGGCTGCGGCGGCGACAGAGACAGAACAAAACGCCCGAAAATGGGTAAGATTGTAGGCGACTTAGCGATATTGCCGTTGTTACAAGCGATAACCCGAGAAGCGAAGATCCCGAATTGATAGTTAAAGACGTTTTAGAGGGTATGAAAAGCTGTAAGGCTCAGATTAAAACGCTTGTGAACAGAACGGAAGCCATAAAATACGCTATGTCGATTGCAAAGGCAGGAGACGTTGTTTTGCTTGCGGGAAAGGGTCACGAAACATACCAAATTCTCAACACAGGCAAAATTCATTATGACGAAAGAGAAGTAGTTGCCGACATTTTGAAAGGTAAAATATAAGATGAAATCAATCAGCTTGCAGACTGTTGCCGAATGGGTAGGCGGCAGGTTATGCGGAGAAAACAAGGAAATAAATAATGTCAGCATTGATTCTCGCACGGTTGACGCTTCCACGCTTTTTATTGCCATAAAGGGCGATCGCTTTGACGCTCACGACTTTGTAAAGGACGTTGAAAAAAGCGGTGCTGCGGCGGTTATGTGTCACAGAGAGGTTGAGTGTAACCTGCCCGTTATATATGTTGATGACACTAAAAAAGCGTTTGTGGAGCTTGCAAAGAATTACAGAAAATCCTTTGACGGCTTTAAAGGTTATCGGACTTACGGGAAGCGTAGGAAAGACAACTACAAAGGAAATGACCTATGAGGTTGTTTCGAGAAAATACAGAGCCATTAAAACAGAGGGCAACCTCAATAATGATATCGGACTTCCGAAAACGCTTTTGAGACTTGAAAGCGACACTAAGGCGGCTGTAATTGAGATGGGAATGAGTGCTTTCGGCGAAATTTCACTTCTTACAAAAGCCTGCTTGCCCGATATCGGAATAATAACAAATATCGGTGTTTCCCATATTGAACATTTAGGCTCAAGAGACGGCATATTAAAAGCAAAGCTGGAAATTCTTGACGGTATGAAAAAAGGCTCTCCGTTGATTTTGAACGGTGATAACGATAAGCTTTCGACTGTAAAGAATGATGATTATAAGCTCATATTCTTCGGAATTGAAAATGAAAACGCAGATGTCAGAGCCTTTGATATAAAGGAAAACGGCTCGAATACGGAATTTTCTGTTAAAGCGTATTCCAAAACTCAAAAGGTTACAATACCGACTGTCGGTATTCACAATGTTTATGATGCTCTTGCGGCATATACCGTCGGTCTTTTG
>ENA-OQEB01000209-OQEB01000209.1-human-gut-metagenome-genome-assembly--contig:-NODE-209-length-24900-cov-5.224357_pt1 | contig 24900 bp, 32 predicted proteins | sample MGYA00242787_ERZ504619 | MGnify/ENA primary metagenome ERZ504619 (study PRJEB26092, sample SAMD00036317) | human gut metagenome | host: Homo sapiens | study: EMG produced TPA metagenomics assembly of... | reverse complement strand
AGCACTCCAATAATGTGATTATGGACATGGGCTTATCAATGTGGGTGCAGACGATAAAGGCGTGTTTGCCCTTGGTGAACCGTTTGGCAAATTCTACGCCCAGCCGGTTGGCCTCCTCCGGGGTGATCTCCCCAGGGCAGAAGGACTGGCGTACATGGTAGGCGATTACATCATCCGCACCCCGGACCCGTCCGGTGGCGGCGATATACTGGCGCTTGGCCAGCATGAACTCGGCATCGGCTACACGGCTGTCGCACTCATAACCAGTGATGAGCCTGCCGTGGTCAGTTTTTTGCGGATTGGCCACATAGTCGATAATCTCGCTGATGGCACGGCTCTCGGTCCGGCCCTTGCCGATATGCAGCGGCATGATGCGTGTGGTTGCCATAAAGGTTGCCTCCCTTCAAAAAATAGGCAGCCTCAACTGCCTATCTCGTCACGGTATGAAATAATCTGTTTCTTTTTCTGTTTGGCGCACCGCAGTGTTGTGGCGGCTCCACCCCAATCATGGAGAACATACGCTACTACCACATCACTGGCCTCTACCATCCAGCGATTTCTGTGAGAAATCGCAAAACGGCGTGGCGTAGTTTCCAACGGCGGATACACGGTGCTGTCGTAACCGGAAGTGTTCCTCCGGTGTTTAGATATGCCAGAACAAGGATCAGCTCAATCTGCGGATACCGTTTTTTCTGCGCTCTCAGAACAGACGCCGCCAAGAAGTCAAAGGCTCCATAGCCGCCCAGGTAAAAGGTAGTCGCTCCTTGTTCAATCAGTTTTTGCGTAACAGCGTATAACCATTTCTCTATTTTCTCACTCTGCGAGATCTGTGCATGGCCACAAAAGGTTACAATCATACCTTGTCCTCACTTTCTAAAGCTATTGTTCTGAGCTTCAATCAAAAGCAAAGCTAACAGCTTATAAAACATAGTCTAACAGACGCTATTATAACCCGCAATCATAATGTAGTCTTAGAGTACATAAAATAATCGCTAACAGCTAATAGACGGGTGTGGACTATGGAACAAAGCAAATTGGGAAAGCGCATCAACGAGGTGCGGAAGTCTCGTGGCCTGACAGCCGACAAATTATCGGAATTATGTAACATCAATGCCACTTATCTGCGGCAAATTGAAGGTGGAGCCAAGATGCCCAGCCTGCCGGTATTCATCGACATTTGCAAGGCGCTCCACATTTCTCCTGACTATCTGTTGCAGGATGAATTGAACGAAAATGAGATCAGTAAAATCCATGAAATTGAAATGCTATGGAAAGATGCGCCACTGTCAAAACAAGAGCTTGCACTTGCAATGATAAAGGCAGCTCTAAAGCATCCAGAGCAGTAAAACAGCCAGCCGGGTTCAAACCGGCTGGCTGCACTTTTCTCTCCAATATTATCCGTAGACCAAATCCTGTATTGCAAACTTCAAATCCTGCACCTTGCCAAGCAGCCAAAAGGCCAATTTCGGCAGCCCAAAGGGCTTATGAGAAACGCGATTACCAACAGAATAAGGCCGTTCTGCGGGGAGTATGTCATCAGGACGGCCACGCCCAGCAGGGCGATCACCGTACTGAGCAGCCCCAGCACCAAGCCAGATACATAGACCAGCCCCACGCAAATCCAGATGGCCAGGGTGAGCAGCAGGATCACCGGCGCAATCACAATCTTCATAATCAGCTTCAATACGGTCATTTCATAGCCTCCTCTCGACGATCTAAATACTTCTGGCATAGACGGCGGACCTGTTCCTCGTCGGCCTCGTTTTCTTCCCGGCGTCCCTTTGTCAGCTGAATGGAGGCAAAGGATTCGTACTCGACCAGCAGATGGTCAAACAGTTCCTCCGGGGTCCGGCACACATCACCCTCGCAATAGGGCGGGTCCGGGGGCGAGCCGTTGAAGGATACGCAGACATATCCGTACCGGCTCTTGTAGACTTCCAGCTCCATATCCTGCGCCAGATAGTCCTCGAAAATCTCTAAAACCTTTTCAAAGGTCAACATCGGTATCTCAACTCCTTTGTGAGATGTGAGAACACTTTGCTATCTGCCTTTATTATCCGGCAAGCCCCGTCAAAAGGCAAGGATACAGACAAAAAGAAAAAGCGGAGGGAGGCGCGGCGAAAAGAACGCCGTTCCTCCCTCCGCAGATGGGATATATACCCCTGTCACGATAGATTGGAGAGCTGGGTCAGGATTTCCTTCACGCCCTCCCATAGCTGCTCCTGCCGCTGGGCTATATCTTCCAGGTCAGCGTCGTAGACCCGCCCGGTCTCATGCACTCGGCGGGTGAGCTGGTTCAGGTTGTTGCTGCTCCGGCGCAGCAGAGACACCAGCTCCTTCAGCTCCGGCAAGTCCAGCTGCACCACATAACCGTCCAGGGCCATCTTCCGCAGATAGGCTTCTCGGTTCTTCGTCCCAAGTTGGGACATTTTCTGCTCGATCAGCGCCAGCTCCTCCGGGGAGACCCGAAAATTCACCTGGACCTCCCGTTTGCGCTTTGGGGTGCTCACCGTTCCGGCTCCCGTTTCTTATGGCCCGGAGCTTTGGGGGCTGCCTGTTTCGGTTCCTGCTTCAAATGCTCCCGGACAGAAGGCCGAGGCTGGCGCAGCTCCTTGGAGCGGTCCTCGCTGGCCAGGATGGTGGCATAGGTTCCAGGAAGTCCCTTCATACCGGTAAACGACAGACTGCGAAACGGCAGGAGATTCATCAGCCGATCATGGTCTTTGCTCCCGGCACGATTCAGAAACTCCGGGGAAATGCGGGCCATGTAATGGGTCCCGTGGGGGCTGTTCGGCATATCCGGTGCGCGCAGCTCCCGCAAAATCCGTTCTGCCTCTGCCTGGATGTCCTCTGCCGTCAAGGGCTGGCGGCGCAGATGTTCCTCGCGCACCAGATCAATAAACCCGTTCAAAACAGCGGGGTGGCTGTTCAGGGCATACCCACACCGGACAGTATCGGAGTTGTAGTTGGGGATGGTCTTTGCCCATTCCTTGTTGCGGGGCGAGTAGCGCCCATCCCAGTCCTGGAGCTGGACGGTGTTGGCAAGGACCAGCATGACCCGGTCCATGCCGTAGGTCTCAATCACGCCCTTGGCGGCATCGTGACTGAGATACATCCCGTCGAAGTGTTCCCGCACCGCAGCTTCAATGGCCTCCTTGCATTGGAGATTGGCGTTGTTGGAAGCCCGGTACTGCTCCAGCTCCCCATGCTCTTTCGCATAGGCAGCGGAGTGAGGGTAAATGGCGGCTTTCCGCAGCTCCGCCTGGGCCTTGCAAGCATCATCGGCCCGGTTCTCAATGCTGTCCCGGATCACATCCATGTAGCCGGTCTCCAGTTTCTCAAAGTAACGGTACACATCGGCCAGCGGCGTGGGCGAATCCAGCAGCGCCTGGGCCTGGGTGTCGGTCAGCTCCAGTTCCTCCATCGCCATCACGATGTCCTCCCGGACGGTGTATTCGTAGGCGTGGTTCAGGACCTCTGCCGGGGGCTGGCTTTTCAGCCAGTCCCGGTATTTGTCCTGTTCAGCGGCCATCTTCTCATAGAGGGCCGTATTCAGATCGTTGGTATTCATGTTATCGCACCTCCTCATGCTGTTTCAGTTTCTTTTCGGGGCTGCGGGGCGGCACCGGACGCTTCAAGCTGTCCAGCACCGAGGGCCGTGCGCTCTTGGCGATCACGGACTCCGGCTGAGAGCGGCCCTTGCCGTCCAGATTCAGAAGCGTGTCCAGCTCCACCAGACGGGCGGACTTTACCCGCAGATCATCCTCATAAGAGAAAGGCTTGCCCACTTCCTCCTTGGCGGCGGCCTGCTGCTGGTACAGATTGTCCAGCTGGGCCTTGGTCGCCTCCAGGCGCTGGGGCATTTGAGAGAGCGCATTGTCAATGCGGGTCAGGTTGCCGCGTGGGTCTGTGCCGAGGCTTGCCCGGTGGGTCATCTGCCTTTCAGCAGGAGCGTATATTCCTGTTTCCAGGCCGAAAACTCCACGGACATAGTAAAGCCCCGGTAACTGCCGATCTGCACCGGTTCGGAGCCTTTGACCTCCTTACAGGCGTCCAGCAGGGCTGCACCGGCGTTTTCTTTGTCGGTCAGCACATCGCCCCGGATCTCCATCCCGGCAAAGCCATCCTCCGGGTGAGGATGAGCGGCCAGGGTCTCCAGGTCTGCCTCAAACCCCTGGATAAAGCCCTTGTGCTTTTCGATTTCCTCCGGGAAGTATTTCAGCAGCTGGTCCTCCAGACGATACTGCTTGCTCTGGTGGTCGGATTTCATCAGCTTCAGCTTGGAGACCTCCACATCCAGGTCCATGCGCTCCTTGATACGGGGGTCTCCGGCGCACAGGGCCTTGATCTCGGCAAAGGACAATGCCGTTTCGTCCACATCGTCGCAACTTCTCACCGGCGATTTGGAAGTCATAATCTGGCTGATGAATTTCTGTTTGTTCTCCACCGTCTGCCACAAATAGGCGTCAAAGGTTCCCTCAGTCACATAGCGGTACACATGGACCAGGGGATTTTGGTTGCCCTGGCGCTCGATACGGCCCTTGCGCTGTGCAAGGTCTCCCGGTCGCCACGGGCAGTCCAGGTCATGGAGCGCCACAAGCCGGTCCTGCACATTGGTGCCAGCGCCCATCTTGGCGGTGCTGCCCAGCAAGACGCGCACCTGGCCGGTGCGGACCTTGGCGAACAGCTCCTTTTTCCTCACTTCGGTGTTGGCCTCATGGATAAAGGCGATCTGATCGGCGGGCATCCCCTGGGCGATGAGCTTTTGCCGGATGTCCTCGTAGATGGTAAAGACCGGCTCCGGCTCTTCCAGCGGCACAGCCTGTTCCAGCGCATGGAGCGTGGGGTTGTCCAGCGCCTTGGCTGCCTTTTTGGAAGGGGCCGCCTGGGGCGTGGAAATATCGCAGAACACCAGCTGGGTCAGCTTGTCAGCCTCGCCGTCCCGCCAGATCTGCATGATGTTTGCGACACATTGGTTGACCTTGGTGCCGGGTTCGTCCGGCAGCGCCTGATTGATAATGCGCTGGTCCAGCCCCAGCTTGCGGCCATCGCTGGTGATCTTGAGCATATTGTCCTGGGAGGGGTCCACCGTGCCGCTGTGTACCAGGGAAGCGCGCTCGGAGAGCGCCTTCACCATTTCCTGCTGCTGCTCGGTGGGCTGGGCCACGATGTTGTGGTATTCTACCTCCGGGGTGGGCAGATGAAGCTGATCGGCGGTTTTAATGTCCGCCACCTCTTTGAACAGGTTCATCAGCTCCGGGAGATTGAAAAACTTGGAGAAGCGGGTGCGCGCCCGGTAGCCGGTGCCTTCCGGTGCCAGCTCCAGCGCCGTCGTCGTTTCACCAAAGCGCGACGCCCAGCAGTCAAAGTGGGTCATACTCAGTTCCTGCAAGCGGTCATATTGGAGGTATCTTTGCATGGTGTAAAGTTCAGTCATGGAGTTGCTGACCGGGGTGCCGGTGGCAAAGATAACCCCTCGCTGCCGGTGATCTCGTCCATATAGCGGCACTTCGCGAACATATCGCTGGACTTTTGGGCATCGCTGGTGGAGAGGCCCGCCACATTCCTCATTTTTGTGTAAAGGAACAATTTTTGTAGTTATGAGCTTCATCGACAAATAACCTGTCCACGCCAAGCTGCTCAAAAGTCACCACATCGTCCTTGCGGCTCTCGGCTGGAGCTTTTCCAGTCTGGCTCCAGGGATTTGCGGGTCCGTTCCAGCTGTTTGACCGTGAAACGCTCACCGCCGCTGGCCTGTACCTCGGCAATACCCTCGGTGATCTCGTCGATCTGCTCGTAGAGGAGCCGTTCCTGGCGCTCCCGGCTGATGGGGATTTTTTCAAACTGCGAATGTCCGATGATAACGGCATCGTAGTCTCCGGTGGCAATTCTGGCACAGAATTTTTTGCGGTTGTGGGTCTCAAAATCCTTGCGGGTCGTGACCAGGATTTTTGCAGAGGGATAAAGCCGCAGAAACTCCGATGCCCACTGTTCTGTCAGGTGGTTCGGCACCACAAAGAGGGACTTCTGGCATAGCCCCAGGCGCTTGGATTCCATCGCAGCGGCCACCATCTCAAAAGTTTTGCCAGCGCCTACCTCTGTGCCAATAGCGTATTGCCGCCATACAGCACATGAGCAATAGCACCCAGCTGGTGATCCCGCAGGGTAATGGACGGGTTCATGCCGCCAAAGGTGATGTGGGACCGTCGTATTCACGGGGCCGGGTGGAGTTCATTTCCTCGTTGTACTGGCGCACCAGGGTCTGGCGGCGCTCCGGGTCCCTCCAAATCCAATCGCGGAAAGCGTCCCGGATGGCCTGCTGCTTTTGGGCGGCCAGAGTGGTCTCCTTGGCGTTCAGTACCGGCGTTCTTTGCCGTCTGCGTCCTCCACGGTGTCGTAAATGCGGACATCCCGCAGGTTCAGGCTGTCCTCCAAAATCTTGTAGGCGTTGGCACGGCTGGTTCCGTAGGTGGTGTAGGCCGCCACATCGTTCTCGGAGACAGAGCTTTTGCCCGTGACCTGCCATTCGGCGGTGTAAGAGGCGTAATTGACCTGGATGGCGCGCTGGAGGTAGTACGGGGTGTTGAAGGTCTCATACATAAACTGCTGGATGTACTCCTTGTCGATCCAGGTAGCGCCCAGGCGCACCTCGATCTCCGAAGCATCCAGGTCTTTGGGCTGGGCCTTTTCCAGCGCCTCCACATTCGGGCGGAAAATCTCGCTGACCTCCAGCGCCCGCTGTGCCTGACGCAGCTTGCGCCGTACATTACCGGAAAGATATTCGTCGGCGGTCACATAGATAGGCCGTTCTCCCTCTGGCACCGGCCCAGGCAGACGGAAGATCACGCCTTGCAGCTCGGCGGCCAGCTCGTCGCTGGTCTTGCCGGTGAGCTGTTCCATGTACTCCATGTCCACACGGGCCTTTTCCGCGATGGATACAGCCAGGGCTTCGCTGGCGGTGTCCACGGAAGTCACCGCCTCATGGGGCTTGATGGTCCGCTTGGTGAACATATCCGCCTTGCGCTCCAGCCTGCCGTCCTCGTCCACGATCTCCAGCGCGCAGAGCAGATAATAGCTGGAATCGTCGGCAAAGGCCAGCCGGTTCGCCCGGTCATTGATAAGGCCGTACTTGGCGGAAAAATCGTCATAGAGCTGGTTCAGCTCCACCTGTTTCTCACGAATGTCGCTGTCCGGTGTAGCTGCGTCCATTTGCAGGTCGATCAGTTCCTGGACACAATCCCGCAGCCTCACCATGCCTTTAATGCGGGCCTCGGCGGTGGCGTTGAGATCGGGGCGCACCATGCGGCTGTTCTCCCGGAAATACACAGCTCCGTCCACCACGGTATAGGAGTAGTTCTTCACATTGGGGTCAGCGGGGATAGAGGTGTCGATGGCTTCGCCTTCGCCCAGCTCCGGCAGCTCGGCCTCCTGGTAGGTGCCGCGAATGTACTTCACAGCATCGTGCAGCTGATCGGCCAGCTCCAGCCCATCAATGGGGTTCACGGTGTAGTCCATGCCGTGAGCGGTGCTTTCCGGTTCCTGTCGGCCCAGCACCATTTCCGGGTGGTCCAGGAAATAGCGGTTGATGGAAAAGCCGTCCTCGGTCTGCCCGGTCTGCGTCCACTCCGGTACAATGTCCAGCGGGCGATCTCGCTTTTGGAGGAAGATGATGTCCGATACAACCTCGGTCCCGGCATTGGCTTGAACGCATTGTTGGGCAGACGGATAGCCCCCAGCAGCTCGGCGCGCTGGGCCAGATACCGGCGCACGGTGGAATCTTTGGCGTCCATCGTATAGCGGCTGGTGACAAAGGCCACCACGCCACCGGGACGCACCTGGTCCAACGCCTTGGCAAAAAAGTAGTTATGAATGCTGAAATTCAGCTTGTCGTAGGCTTTGTCCCGAACCTGATACTGGCCGAAAGGTACATTGCCGATGGCAAGGTCATAGAAGTCCCGCCTGTCGGTGGTTTCAAAACCGGCCACGGTGATGTCGGCCTTGGGATAGAGCTGCTGGGCGATCCGCCCGCTGATGGAATCCAGCTCCACGCCGTACAGACGGCTGTTCCGCATTTCCTCCGGCAGCATACCGAAGAAATTACCCACACCGCAGGACGGTTCCAGGATGTTGCCGGTCTCAAATCCCATACGGCCCACAGCCTCGTAAATCGCTTTGATGACCGTAGGGCTGGTGTAGTGCGCGTTGAGGGTAGAACCTCTGGCAGCGGCATATTCCTCTGGGGTCAGCAGCTCCTTCAGCTGGGCATATTCCTTGCTCCAGCTTTCCTTGTCAGGGTCAAAAGCATCCGCCAACCCGCCCCAGCCCACATACCGGGAGAGGACTTGCTGCTGCTCCGGCGTTGCCTGCCCGGTGGTTTCCTCCAGGTATTTCAGCAGCTTGATTGCCTCGACATTGGCCTGGAACTTGGCCTTGGGGCCGCCTTCGCCCAGGTGATCGTCAGTGATACGGAAATTCTCGGCGGTGCGGCGCAGATTGGCCTTGTATTCCTCATAAGAGGCTTTCTCGGCAGCTTTGACATTGGGGAAGGTCTGCCACTCGCCGTTTACCTGAATGGAAACGGGGTGTTCGTCCAGCACTTCATCCGGAGTTTTCTCCGGCTCGGTGACAGGTGTAGGAGCTCCGGCTCATTGGTTCTCAGGGTCTGAACAACCACATCATAGGGCAGATGGTTCTTGTCGCCCGGATAGACAGCCACAGTCTCGGATTGGAAGGTCGGAGCTTCGGCAGCCGGTTCGGGGCGTTCCTGCCCAAAACCGTCCAGCTGACGGGCATACATCCCGCGCAGCAAAGGCGCAACCTCGCTCCACTGGAAGAACAGCATGGCCAGACGCTTTTCATCTGCATCCAGCACTTCCAGCTCAATACCTTCCGGCATCGTGCGGTAATCGGCGGTCTCGCCGGTCTCCAGCTCCATCGTTTCCACGATGTTGGGATAGCCCGGCTCAGCCACAGGGCCACCTCCTGGTTGCTCTTGCCGTTGCGAAGAAGCTCGGAAAGCTCCGCCTTGTCCGCTTCACCAATCAGGCCATGGGCAAGCACATCCCGCAGGTCCTGGTCCACCGTATCCAGATTTGCAGGCAGGAACTCGGTATAGAAGTCATTGCGGTTATCCTCCCGCAAAAGATGCTCAAACCGTTCCCGGCTCTCAGCCGGTAGATGGGATAGCTCATGCCGGTGGGCAGCAGCTGCACCATGTCATCCCGCAGCTCCGTGATCCGGTGGGCGAGGTCATCCAGATAGACAATATCCCCCACATTGTAGGAGGGACTGTTGGATCATAAGAAGTCCGCTCCCTGACCGTGCCACGGGCCGCAGCATATTCCTTGTCTGACACAGGAACACGCGAATCGCCGGAAGAAGGCTGTTCCGGCTGCTCTGCTTGAGTGGTCTCCCTGGATATGGCCTCCACATCCCGCATGACCTGCTGAATAAAGGGTCGTTGTCCAGCTTTTCCGGGTCCACCACATGGCCGTCCACAATGCCGCGCTGGGCCAGGGCCTCCCGGATGGCGATGGGGTCCACATCGTCCAGATTATCCTGTTCGACCTGGGTGTAGAAGCGATCCTCCTTGATGAGCTGGGCAATCCGGCGCTGCACCTTTGGCCAGGGCAGCGCCGTTCCTTCGGGGCTTTCCGGGCGGATCGCAAACGGGGTTTTACCATCGCCGCCGTCAAACTCATGGGCCAGCCATGCTGCGGTGTCTCTTTCTCGCGCATGGTCTTTCATGTAGCGGACAACGGCGTGTTTGCTCTCAATTTTGCCATTCCAGTCCTGGATAGCCTTGTCGATGTCATTGTCCGAGAGAGGGCGCAGCAGCTCATGGAGCTTGGGATAGTCTCGTCTATGACTTCCCGATGAAGGCGCTGCCGGAACTCCGGGGTGTCAGAATAGAGGCGAAGCAGCCCCATATTACCGGACCCCAGGACAGCACGGCGAATAGCGGCGTTGCCCTCGATCACGGCGTTCTCGTAGTCACTATGACCGCAGGCGTTCCGGTATCTGATGTCCTGGGTAACAGCCTCCAGCACGATGGGCTTGTATTGCTCATGCAGCTCCCGGAGGGTGGCGGCTTGGATGGCTTCTTCGTCCCGGAACGCCCGGAACCCGTCAGCACCATACTCCGCTTCATGGGCGTTGATGTCCTGTTCGGCCTCATGGTCGATAGAGAGGACGGAATACTCCCGGCGCTGGGTGCTGCCCTCCAGGGTGGCGGAGACCGTCACATCATGCTTGGCCCTGAGCTGTTCCAGGTACTGCTCCAGCCGGTTTGCCGGGAACCCGCACATTTCCACACGGCCAACGCCAGGGATAGCACGGGAGACCAGTTGCAACCCCAGCTCCGGCGCGGCTTCTTTGGCGTCCTCGCCATAAATCTCGAAGAAATCGCCCATCTGATACAGGACCATATCATCCGGGTGTCGCTCCTTGACACCGTTGTATTCCCACACAGCCGGGTCCGGCTGCGGCTGTTCTTGGGCAAAAGAAAAAGCAGAGGATGTTTTCACATTCTCTGCTTCATCTATTCTTTGGATTTGTTCCGCTTCGGAGAGGAACAGGTTTAGGGTTAGCTGTTGATAAGCTCCGCCATCAAAATCTCCTCCACTTGGGCCTTGCAGGTGTTCATCAGGCCCACCCAGCGCATCGGATCGCGGCTTTCAGCTCCTCCGTCGCGCCCGCCGACTCCGCCAACTGAGGAATCATCTGCTCCAGACGGCTGTTCGCCGTCTCGTCGATTTCCAGCAGGTGCGGGTACAGCTTCTCGGTCAGTAGCAGCTGGTTGTAGATCAGGGGTCGGTGTTCCTTCAGGTACGCTTTCCGCATCCTGCCGTACTTGCCAGGGGCTTCTCCGGCTGTTCGCTCAGGCTCAGGTCGGGAATCAGGTAATCGCCGTTCCTCGTGTAAGTCAGGTTGTTCTCCATGTGTAACGCTCCTTTCCGCGAGTTGTTCGCGCTCATAGTTCTGGATGGTGACGCCGATCTGCCGCAGCACCTGCTGGTTCATTTGACTGACCGCCGCTCCCAGCGCCCCAACCGTGGCCGGGGTATTGAAATCGAAAATCGGCATGAAGTCTCATGCTGGAAATATTGTTCCGTATCCAGCCCACAGCGGGACATCAGGGCATAGGCGATGCTGACGGTGGCGGCGGACTTAAATTGGACTTCGATGTTGAGATCATCGTACTCCTCCAGAAATGAACCGTCAACGATATAGCGGAAGTCCTGTTGATGCTCGTCCCAATACTCACTCACCAGTTTTCCGGCCACATCGGTGAGCTGCTGGGCAAGATCGTCACCGGCAACGCCGTAGTTGCGCTCCAGCATGGCCGACACAGGCCCGATGTGCTGTTCCTCCAGTTGCCACAGCCAGGGGGTGCGGGAATGTTCACGGGTCCCGGTGTCGGAAATATCGAACACATAGCGCAGCCGGGGCCTGTCGCCGGAATCGTCCACCAGAGCGATCCCCTTGGAGCCACGGCGCACATATCGTCCCATTTTTTCATTCCACAGGTCGTACTCGGCGCAGGCGGTGGCGTCCGGGCGCTGGGCGTAAATCATCATCTGTTCATGGAATGGGTATTTGTAGAGGCGGGCGGCAGTAGTGAGAAAGGCTGTCCATTCTTTCCAGCTGCCCACAAGCCGGGTCGATACCTGTTCGGCCATCTGCCGGTAAAATTCAGCTTTGGATGGCATGGTTTTCTGTCCTCCCTTCATGTTAAATAGAAATGGGGCGGCACATCAGGCCGCCCCGCTGGGTCTTGGTGTGGTTTTTACTCGTCGAAATCCGGGTACAGCTCCAGCTCGGCAAACTCGGCGTCGCTCATAGCCCGGAGCTTGGAGAGGGCGCTGTCCGTCAGCTCCCGCAGCTCGGCTTCCTCCGGCGAAAGCTCACCGCACATCTCGGTCAGAGCCTCGATCAGCCCGGTGCGGCTGCCGGTGTTGTAGATACAAAGCAGGTTCGTTTCCTCAAAAGTGAAGTTTCCCATATCAAATCTCCCTTTCCGCGCTCTTTTTGGGCGCTGTCTTTTTGTGTTCCGCCTTGGGCTGGCTTTTCAGCTGCTCCATGACGGACTTTTTCTTTTCCCGGTCCTCCCGGTGGGCGGCGGCAGCCAAATCCATGAGAGAGATAGGCTGGCCGCTGCGGGCCTGCTGTTCCAGCTGGGCCACCGTCGGTTCCTTGGGGCCGTTGTTGATGATACCGTCGATCATGCCATAGTCATCCTCCACCGCCATTTCCGCGTTCTTCAGCGGATTGTCCGGCAGGAATCCGGGAACTTGCTCAAAGCCGAAGCTGTCGCAGTAATGACAGGATACCTTGCCATCCCGCTTGATGGCAACGATGTCGCTGACGCTCATGGATGGATGGCGATAATCGGCGGGATGTTCATTGTTGAAGCGGTAAAAGAGCTGTTCGGCGGTATCGCCTTTCAGATCGGAGGGCAGCAGCGGAGCGGTGTAGACCAGCTCATAGTTGTCCCGCTGCACCGTCTGCCCGATGGACTGGAGCCATTCCAGGCCCTCGTAGCGGATGTCCCGCAGCTCGTCGGTGTGTTTTACCTGATAAATGGCAAAGCAGTCCCCTTTGTGAGAGAGAAACGCCTGCTCCCGTTCCTCCTGGTGAGCCATGCGGTCCTTGACCAGCTTATCAAACTCCGGGCTTTGCTCCCATTCCTCGCGGGGCAGGGCGAAGATACCGTCATGAGCGTCCAGATCGGCGGTGTCAAAGGCCATCACCGGATTTTCGCCTCCTGGATGATGTAAACGGTCAGGTCACGATCCATCAGCTCATAGGCTCTCTCTTTGGAGAGGGGCAAAAGGTCGCTGTCCAGGCAGCCGCATTTCTCCAGATCGTCCTGGGTCAGCACCGGGTCCGGCATGGGATATTCGTCCAACGCCAGCTCCATGGCGTCCGGCAGCTGGGCGGCTGCGGCTTCTGCGGTCTGCTGGTAAGTCGCCTCCTGCAAAGTCTCAATCATGGAAAGCGGCGCATACTTGATGGACTTGCCACCCATCTCCAAGTCCTTGCAGATGTGGCTGATAGCTTCAGAACGGCCCATGTCCGGCCCATCCAGCTGGCCTCCGTCCAGCTGCTTCATCGTTTCTGCATCGTAGAGGGTGTAGTCCCAGCCGGTGTCGCAGGGCTGAACATGAAGATAGGTGGTATCATCCAGCACCAACAGTGCCTCCCGGTACTCGGCGCTGGGCTGGGGACTTTCAGCGTCGAAAGACAACGGAAATTCCTTATCGGAGTTCCAGTCAGTATCCACGCCCATTGCCATCGCTTCATCAGCCATCTTCACAAGATTGGGGTCGGGTTCCAGCTCGTCCAGCTGTTCTGGTTCCAGCCCAGGAACAAGCTGATCCAGACGCTCCAAAAGCTCGGCAGCTTTTTGGGTGGTTTCATCCGGTTCATCCTCGTTCACGATATTCTGGAGCCATTCGCGTACACCGCTGGCATCTCCGCTTCGGAGTGTGGCAGTCAGTTCGTGCAGTGCGTCCTCACGGCTATCTGCACTGTTCCGATACTCATAAGGGTCATAATCGAAAGTGAACTGGTCGATGTCTGCTGCCAGCTGCTCGATAGGGTCCCGCTCAGGTTCCGGGGCGGCAGTCAGGTCAATGCCGCGCTCCTTGCAGATTTCCTTGTAGTTGCGCTCGATGTCGTTAATCAGCTCACAGGAAGTCTTGTTGATGGTCTCCAGGCTGGCCCGCAGCTCCTTCAGCTCCTTGTCCTTGGACCAGGAAGCGATGTAGCCGAAGCTGTTTTCTCCGGTCTGGATGCCGAAATACTGGCAGACCGCATAGGAAATGCTCTCGGCCTCCACTTCCTCGGTGTTGCGGTTCTTAGCGGCTTGTTTCACCGCCGTCAGATCTTCCTGCACCTCCAGCCGCCACTTAAACCGATTCTCGTCCACAAAGCGCCAGCCCATTTCGGTAGCAAACTGTTCTGCCTCGACCTCAGTTGCAAATCCAGATTGAAAATCTCTTACTGTGCCTCCACCGCTATCCATGACAACTTTCCAGGACTGCTCGATTTCATATTTTTTCGGGTCGTGGAGTTTGCTGTGTGCGGTCTCATGGACAGCGGCTGAAACAGTCTGCACCTCGCTCATGCCTTCCCGGATGGCGATCCGCTGCTGCTCGGAGGAAAAATAGCCGTCCATGTTCTCGTCCATCGGCTCAAACTCGATGGGGACCGGGGCAGAGCGGCGCAGAGCTTCCATGAACGCCTCATAATGCGGCACCGTCCCGGACAGGCTGGAGGCCAGCTCCGGCAGGGGCTTGCCGTCCGTCTGGCTCACATCGAACACCTTGACCGGCTGGAACATGGGGATTTCGATTTCCTTTTCCTCCATGACGGCCTTGCCATCCGCGTCCAGGATGGGTGCATGGGTATCCGGGTCACGCTTCATTTCCTCGATTTTCTTTTTGTAGGGCGTGGGGGCGATGATGGTGATACCATGCTCGCCCTTTTTCACATGGCGCTCAAATTGGTTTTTCCACTTGTTGAACCCGGCCACCAGGGTGGCGTCCGGGCGCTGCATATAGATGAGCATGGTGTTGTTGACGGAGTAGCGATGGAACTTGGACATGACGGACAGGTAGCGCATATATTTTTCACTCTCGAACAGCTCCTTGATACCCTGTTCAATGCCCGCCGTGATTTCCTGCAACCGCTCCCGGTTGGTGGGCTTATCAGCCATGATTTTCACTCTCCTTTCCAAATTGGCGATTTCTGATTGATGTTCGGCAATCCACAGTCTTTGTTCATCAGGGGTATCCTCCAGGAAAAAATCCAGCAGATAGCCCACATAGTCCTTTTTCTGGATTGCCTCCATGAATCGGGGATGTGGATTTTCCTCCGGTGTTTTGGGTGTGTAGTCCGTTTCCCACTTGCGGAGCAAATGAAAGTAGTCGGCCAGGACACGAAAGGCATGGTCCCGGTCCTCCTTGAATTTCTGGGCCTCGGATTTCCGCCGGACATAGCGCCTCCGGGGAGGGGCTTGACTGTCATAAGCCAGGCCAAAATCTTGGGCCAGCTTCTCGGCGGCCTCTTTGGGGGACAGATTGTAGAGTCTCGCTGTGAAGTCGATTACATCACCGGTGGCTCCGCAGCCGAAGCAGTAGAAGTATTCCTCGTTCAGCTTCATGCTGGGATTTTTGTCATCGTGGAACGGGCAACAGGCCATGCCGCTCCGGTTGACCTCGATCCCATACATCTGCGCCGCTTCCCGGACGGTGACAGACTGTTTGACGGCCTCAAAGACGCTCTCGGCCATGCTCATTCATTGCCTTTCTTGGGGGTGGGCGGCCTGTACCGGCAGCTTGGCCCGTTCACTGGCTGCCTTACGGCGCTCGGCGCTGTACGGTTCCCGGACGGACACGCAGCGTTTGGGAACGAGAAAGGTTTGGCGGTCCTTTTTCACAATCTGATCCGGGTATTTCTCCGCCAGCCGCCGCAGCTTTTCCAGTAGCCGGGGGTCATGGGTATAGACCTCGGCGGTGGCTTCAGCCTGGTTGTAGAGGATAATAGTTTCCTGTTCATAGAGGGAGAGCTTCATCGTTTGCCACCTTTCTGCTGGTCAAACTCCAGCTTGAAGTTGGCGTACTGCCCATCGTCCTCCAGCACCACGGTGGCGTCGTAGGTCTTGCCGGTTTTCTCGGAGTACAGGCCGCTTACATGGGCGCGGCCATTTTTGAGCAGCGCCGTCACGATGGCTTGGTGGGCTGCTTGCGCTTCAGCTCCCACCACTTGTTGTTTTTCCAAATGGCAAATTTACAGCCTCGTTCTGGCAGAAGAACCCCTTTTGCAGCTCCGCCACATCGCCACCGCAGCGGGGGCATTTGCCCACCACCTCGCGGGGCGGCGTGAACAGATACTCGGTGCCTTTAATCATCCGATAGGTTCCCACCAGCTCCTTGAGCATAGTGGAAATTCCATCCATGAAATCCTTCGGGGCCAGCTCGCCGCGCTCGATCTCACCCAGTCGGTACTCCCATTCAGCGGTCAGCAGGGGCGATTGCAGCTGCTCCGGCAGCACGGTGATAAGGGATACCGCATCATGGAGGGCATGAGCTGCACGGTTTTCTTGCTCTTTTTGCGTTCCAGAAAGCCGGTGGACACCAGCTTTTCCAAGATACCGGCGCGGGTGGCCGGGGTCCCCAGGCCCTTGCGTTCGGCGTCCTCCGGCATATCGTCCTTCCCGGCAGTCTCCATCGCGGAAAGCAGCGTATCTTCTGAAAGCTTTTGTCAAGGGGGTGCATGGATATTTTTCATATTACTTACGCAGATTCTCTCTCTGCTTCTGCCTGAATAATGCGTTTCAACCTGTCCTCCGCAGTCAAACCGCTACTATGGTCAAAAAACACTTTGACTTTATAATTTGTTTTGCCTTGCTTAATCACAAAAACTCCATCCGGTTTGTTTTTCTCCGAATGGTTATTTGGGGTGGGTAGTGTACTGTTCACAATATTTGTCATACGATATTCCTCCTTGAATGAAAAAGCCCGACAAGGAAAGGTCTGACAACGAAGTTCCGACAACGGACATCAGAAAACCTTTTTTCTTTATCGGGCGATACTATCTTTTTACTATTTCCTTTTTCTTTATAATATTGGTTGTCATGGTTGTCAGAGAGGGAAAAGTGCCGCAATATCAAGGCTTTCGGGATTTTCGCCCGACAACCAGACCGACAACCGGCTCAACAACCGAAGCGACAACTGGCTTTTATTTTTGCTTCAACCATTCTTCCGGAAGTCCTAACTGTTCCATTTCCTCTGTCGGGATTTCCTGAAAACCATCCATGCTGTTGTCAGGCTCGTTGTCGTTCCTGATACGCTCCCAGCCTTTTTGTCTGCGGTAAGGCTCTGGAAAATACCTAGGATTGCTGAACGCCTCCAGCCTGTGACAGCGTTATTCATAATGTCGTTGATCTCTCGCAGTTCCCATTGTTTCGGTTCGTCATAATCATGCCCCAGTGCTTCCTTATAAAGCTGTTTGGAACAGACCATGCTGCCGGAATAGCGTTCCAAATAGTCTAAAATCTGTCCTGCCTTTGTGTCCTCCGGCATAAAGTCCTTTTGGTGGGCTTTCAGATAAGCGTTCATAGCCGGACTGAATCTCAGACGGAAATTGCCGCTTCTGTAAATCTCCATAGCCTCTGCCCACATCTGATTGATATACTCTCTGGAAGCCTGTTCATCCGCCAAAATATGAACCTCAGCCCTTTCAGGATAGACCATAACCGGAACGAAGCGGCGGTTGCCTGTTCGGTCAAGGGGAAGAAAGTCAAGGGTATTAGAAGAACCTCCAAACACACATTGTCGTTTTCTGTCTGCCGGATGTGTTTCATAGGGTATCTTATAGGTTTCCTTTTGGCGGCTCAGAAAGGATTTGATTTCTTCAATGCTCTTAGCGTTGGCGGTTGCAATCATTTCCGACATTTCAATAATCCAATGCCCCTGCATTTTGCGGTACACATTTTCATCATCCAGCTTTTTCAAGTCATCAGAGAACCAGTCATCATTGACCGCAAGCAAACGGAAGAAAGAGGACTTTCCAGCTCCCTGACCGCCCACAAGACAGAGCATAACCTCAAATTTGCACCCCGGCTTAAAGGCTCGTGAGATAGCACCCAACAGAAACAACTTCAATGCTTCATAGGTGTAATCATCTGTATCAGAACCGAGAAAGCGGTGCAGACAGAAGCGTATGCGTTCTGTTCCGTCCCATTGCAGGGCATTAAGAAAATCACAGACAGGGTGGTAACGGTTTTCGTTGGCAATAACCGCAACTGCGTCTATGATTTTCTTCTCTACGGTCAATCCATAGTTTTCTTCAAAATATAGGAGCAGATATTTCACATCCACATCCGTCAATGTCGGGCTGTCACGATACCAACCGAGGGGCTTCACAATGTCGATTCTTTCGGTCAGAAGATTTTTTCGGATAGCCCCTTTCAAAAGTGGATCATATTGCAGAACACGCTTATAATTTGCGGCAGTATTATAAACCTTACCTTTCTCGCTCTGCTCTAAGCTGTTTCGGATTTCTTCTACTGTGCATGGTTCTGTCTGCTGACAATTCTGCAATTCGCTGTTCAAGTTTTAACACCTCCTTTCTCTGTTCTGCACAAGTGCTTTTCGTTCCTCCAATGAACCATACAGAAGAATATCAAGCAGATATTCGATATAGTTCTTCTTATGCAGTGCTTCTGCAAACAGGGGATTCCATTCCTCATCCGGCTGTTTAGGAGCGTATTTCTTTTCCCATTCTCTAAGAAGATGAAAATAATCCGTCAGCACCTTGTAGCAATGATTTTCTCCTTTTTGATACTTCTGTTCCGGTGTCGGCTCACGAATACGAGGGCGGACACTGGGCTTTTGTCGGCTGTCATAGTTAAGACCAAAATCTTCAGCAAGTTTGACAGCAGCTTCCCTCAGCCCGATACCGAATAGCTTCGCTGTGAGATCAACAGCGTCTCCGGTTGCTCCGCAGCCAAAACAGTAATAGCGTTCATCCAGCTTCATACTGGGGGACTTATCTGAGTGAAACGGACAGCACGCCATACCTGTGCGACCCACTTTCAAGCCATAGGCTTCTGCGGCTTGTCGGGCAGTAACATTTTCTTTTACAACTTCAAATACATTCATGTGACTCCTTTCCTGAAACGAAAAAAGCACCTGTCATTTTCAAAACGAAAACAGCAAGTGCCTTAGAGTTCCATATTTAATTTTAGGTGCAAAAAAGCAGGAGACCTTTTCAGATTTCCTGCTTAGCAAAGCTGTGAAGATTTAATTGTGGTTGGGTTGCCAGTTATACAAACTGGAAATTTTCTTTTTAGAATGAATTATTTAATTTCTACAATAGCACCATATTTCGTATGCGGAAGTTATTGTACCTTTAAATAAGTATTTTTATCAATATACCTTGAAAATACTGTGATTTCGATTTCATCATCTTTAACTTTATCATATAGAAAAATACTTCTTCTTTCAGAAGATATATCTGCACCACCATGAGATTGTTCAGTTACATATCCTTCTGCATAACTATACTGTTTGTTTATGATGTAAGGCATATCTAAAACAAAATCTTTCAAATATAAGATTAAAAGAATAGCTACTATAACAAGAATGGTATTAGCCAATCGAAGAAATATTATATCATTTTTTCCAGTATATTCTTTTTTTATCGCTTCTTTATCAAAAAATATCGAATAGATAAGTTTTCTTTTTTTAATTAGATAGATAATGCAAGCAATTAACGCTATAACAAATAATGAAACTCTTATAAACAATCTAAATATAGCAAAATCCATAATATCATCCCCTTAAACTTCAAGTTTGTTGCTTACATTATACTTCATCAACCTAAAGAATGGAAGATTTTTTCTTGCCTCCCAAAGCAAAAGCACCTGTCATTTTCAAAACGAAGACAGCAAGTGTCTTAGAGTTCCACATTCTATTTTGAGTGCAAAAAAGCAGGAGAACTTTTCAGATTTCCTGCTTAGTAAAGCTGTGAAGATTTAATTGTAGTCAGTTTTTCTTATACCATCCGAAATTTATACTTTAATGTTCTCTCATAACAAAAATCAATTTTGTCCTCCAACAAAAATACCGTTTGGGGGATTATCCCATATAAAATTATCCTCAGCCACTTCGCTCTCCAATGCAATTTCAATTTTATATATCCCCACATTTTGAGCATTTTCATCATCCTCACTATACATATAAAAATTCATACAATACCGTTCCTTCTCTGTCAATATGAGATACATACCATCCAATTCCGTTTTCCTTTTACCATAGTTGCTTTCACTTGATGATGCACAATCGCCCTCAAAACTTTGGATACTGCCCTCAATATAATCGAAAAAAGCAGAGATTTCAGTGTCTAAATTCTCAATGTTCTTTTTGCTTTCTTCGGAAAATAGAGATTTGAGTTTCTCTGAATCCTGTTGCTTACATGCCTCGATAATTTGTTGACACATCTTATCCGTTTCATTTTGTTCAGAGCTAAACCAGTCATTGAAATATTTGTTAGAGCAGCCTGTTAAACCGAGTATAATAATCACACTGGAAAGCAACAATACTTTTTTCATATAATTACATCCTTTACTGAATAATTGCAAAATCACTTATTGGATTAAGGTCATTACAAAAAATTTCTTACTATCATTATACTTCATCAACCTAAAGAATGGAAGATATTTTCTTACTCCCTAAAGCAAAAGCACCTGTCATTTTCAAAGTGAAAACAGCAAGTGCTTTAGAGTTCCATATCCTGTTTTTTGCTTTTTGCCTGATCCGTCCGGCTGACTTCACGCTCTGCAATTTCTTTCTTTTTGCGGCTCAACTGCTCTATAATAGAATTTTTGGCTTTCTTCTTGATTTGCTCCGTTCCGGCTTTTTTGACCTCCGGTTTCATCAGCGTGGTTTGGATTTTCTGAATGGTTGATTTCATAGCGTTTGTGATTCTGGCAATCACGCCATCCAATCGTTTCACTGCATACTCAACTTCTTTCTTTGAAGCCTTACGCTCAGGGGAGAGAACCCACGCTTTAGACTGCTCCACCAGCTTAATATCCTCCTTGTGCGTTTCCAGTTTTACAGTATCAGCAACGACCTCAACCGCCTTGTCATAGGCAATATCGGCAACCTCGTCCACCAGAGCTTCCACATCTTCAATCTTCATCGTGAGTTCTTCCAACTTTTGCTCCTGTGCTGCCAGTTGCTCCTTTTGCTTGAAAAGAATATAGTCCTGTTTTTCCAGATAAGCACGACCACCATATTCCGGTTCTTCTTCCAGTTGTAAGCCATGCTTTTTCGCCACATCAAACAGCAGCACTCGGCAAGCTGAATCGAAAGTCATCTTGCGGTTGTTTTTTCTTCCGACTGGCTTCTCCGGTTCCGGCAGTTCAAACCCCAATGCTTCCAAAGCCTTTTCCTGTTGTGGGGCAATCTCTCCATATTGATTTTCACAGTCGAACACATGACGCTCGTGAATATGAGGGGTGCTTTCATCCAAGTGCAGCGCCCAATTCAGGATATGGACATGAGAGCCGAAACGCTCATTTACGATTTCCATAAATTCTGTGACAATCTCAATGAGCAGTTCCGGTGGAACATGATTATCAAGTGTTCCAATCTGATAGACCGTTTCCTCTGGACAGGTCTTTTTGCTTTTGAGTAAATCACCGGTTTCCTTATTCCTTTCAGGGTGTCGGTTCTTCACATTTCTTTCGTTTTGTCCGGTTACAAAATCACGATACCGCTGACGATAAAAAAGCTGTTCCACATCTTCAAAAGTGGCAGACAGCTCATTTTCCTTATCGGGATTTTTGAAATTGCGGAAGCCATTGTAACAGTCCCAATAGAGATTTTGTTTGGCTCGTTCTTCGTCAATGTGTTCGCTGTTGGCAATGTCAAAACTGCGGTCATTGTGCTTCGGATTATAAACGCCATTCTTTCCAGCTCGTCCATTGTGCCTTGTTAATTTCACATGAGTTCCTCCTTTTCTTTTTGATTTCCCCGACAGGGGAGAAGGGCAGCGAAGCTGATTCCTTGCGGCTTTCTGCGTCAAGTAATACCCAGTATTAAGTGGCGAAGCGCCACTTAACTGGGCAAGGCTGCCGCCCTTGACCTGCACAGGGGTATTGCATTCCCTGTACCCATGCACAAAGGGTTGCACCCTCTGTACTCCCGCCCGAACAAACTGACTTCGCCCCGTCCCAAGCTCTGTCAGTTCCTTCGGTTTTACAAAACAGTCCACCGGACTATTTTGCAAAAAGAAAAACCGACGCATGATCGCTTTACGCTCAATACATCGGTTTCTTCATCTGACCTTGACGGTCATATTCAGTTGTGGCAGATTAGCCAATTTGAAAAATTACTCTGGCACATCTACTGAATAACTTAGATTGTTTCCTCTCTTGTCGCTCTTTAAATCATCATAATACCATAGATACATCGTTCTGTCATATACATTGATTTCAATAACACCATCTGGCTTTTGACCTTCTACTTCTAATGAGTAAATTTCCTTATCATGTGCATAGCCAAAAACAAATCTGGTATCTGGATAATTTGGATTCAAGTCCTGTTGAAAATCACTTAATTTTAAAGATGAACGAATTAGTTCTGTAATATCAGATATAAGAATGCTATCCGCTTTAGTTGTAACCGGTGTAGCATTCATAAATGCATATTGTACACTTGCTTCCTCCACCTGTTTTTTGCAGCGTGCCATCACAAAACCTTGAACGGGATTGTTATCACTTCCTGCTCGATAGAAAATCGTATCATACTGTTTGCCATTCCATATATGCAATATTTCATCAACATGATTAAGAAAATCTTCTGGAACAGAAAATTCTTCATTTTCAGCATTCAAAGGAGAATTCAAAATAGCTTCTTCGACAGAACTATAATATATGAGTTCAGAATCCTTTTTATCGTAATCACTCAAATTGAATTCGACATATGCATTGTCTTTATTGTCATCTTCCGGAACATAAGTATAGCGACCATTTTCAATATGGTCATCATAATCAACAAACAGTCCAATACATATCAGCGCTGCAAAAATCAAAAAAACTATTCCTACAATGATTAGCAATATTTTCAAAAATTTTTTCATACAAAAGTCCACCTTCTTGCTTCATTTCAGTAAATTATATCATACCGATATGAACAATTCAATTCACGCTTTATCAAGTAGTTTTTTACTTACCTATAACGCACATTTCCGCAAAATCCATAGTCTCCGATACTTTCCTCACAGGCGATATACAGTCGGAATTCTGTCAGCTCATGAAATAAGAAAAACCGACGCATGATCGCTTTACGCTCAATACATCGGTTTCTTTATCTGACCTTGACGGTCATATTCAGTTGTGGCAGATTACAGGTAATCTACAAATTTCCCAAAACAAAATAGGATATTTATTTTTATTCTATTCAACTACATACCCATATTCTGTGTGTGGTAAATACCTTACAGTTATCTTATCTCCTAAATCGCTACCTGTTCCCCAATATTTTAATGAATGTTCTTCTCCAGTTTTCTCATCTCTAATATGTATTCTTCTTTCACTATTAGAGTTTTCTCCTGACATTGCACCTTGTGTAACTTCTCCGGTAACTTCAACTAAATTGTTAGATAGTAAATAAGGTATATCCAAGCAACAAGGAACAGTTATAAATATACCGAGAATCAATAACCCAACAACTGCCATCACATTGATTATTTTTTCCCATTTTTGATATTTTATTTTTTCTTCTTCATTGACAGCCTTTCGTTTTATAAACTTCCCATTTTTCTTTCTATGCAAAACATACATAATTAAGACTATAAATGATACTATAATCACTCCAAAAGTTCTAAACATCAATAATGCCATAAATTTGTACTCCTTTCAAAGCGACACGCTATTTATTAACAGCTTTATCAGCTAATCTTTTATCTCCCCATGGCGTTTTCAGCATAGGCTCATTATCAATAATTCCTGCTCTTAAAATTTCAAGGGGTTTTTCTAATTGTAATATGTTTTTATTATCTATAATAATAGCAGTTTGAAATTCCTCAAAACTTTCAAAAACTCTGTCTTGAAATATAAAAGATATATTTTCTTTACATTCCTCTGCGTTAGCAGGTAAAACACAGGAACCCATCACATATTTTTTCTCATTATAGGAAAACTCAATAAGAGTAAAAGCCATATCATTATCATAATCAGACTTGATAATTTCCATTAGATCTTTTGCTTCAATAATGAGCGTTGGCTTTTCATTTTTCTTAAAACCAAACATGAATAACACCTCCAAGAATTAACTTTATCTTATTTTTCATTATACTTCATCAACTTAACGAATGAAAGAAAAAATTTGTGTGCAGAGTTCCTGTTCAAGCCTTGTAACGCGCATTTATGCAAAATCCATAGTCACCGATACTTTCCTCACGGGTGATATACAGTCGGAATTCTGTCAGCTCATGAAATAAGAAAAACCGACGCATGATGCTTTACGCTCAATACATCGGTTTCTTCATCTGCCTTGACGGTCATATTCAGTTGTCTAACATCGTACTGTTATAAAATCTATGTCATTTACGATTCTTCTTATGCTGATTTGTCCAGTAAGATTTTACAGGGATTCTTCTTCTCTCTATATCTTCCATAAATTCTTCTTTATCGATATTACTATCAATGGTAAATAGCTTTTCCCCATTTACATATACACGCACAGAACCTTTTTTTCTCTCGCAGTAGGTAATATCCCCAAAACGAAAAGTTCTCTTTTTTCCAAAAGTTGACCGCCATGTGATTTCATCTCCGTTCACTTCCAGTTTCCACATTACCATATTGACTATTCCGCTTATGCCTACTAAAAAAAATATTCCAAATATACAAATGACAAACATATCTTCTTTTTCCCTAAGACTCATAGCCGTACAACAAGCAAAAAATATTGTACCTACGATAAATGCCACGACAAGGAATTTCTCTGTTTTTATTGTATAATGCGTTCTAATTATTCCCTTTTTCTGTTCTTCCTCTCGTTCCTTAGCTCTCTTTTGTTGAAGATTTACAAGATATTTCAAAAAGAAGAAGTACAACTAAATAGGGACCTATTTGTGTAATTATATTAAAACACATTCGTAAAAAATCATTCATTTTGCCCTCCATAGTCCCAGATATATAAAAATGATTGTTTGAAATCGAGCATTAAAAACCTCAATTTTTCATATTTTATTTATACTTCATCAACTTAACGAATGAAAGAAAAAATTTGTGTGCAGAGTTCCTGTTCAAGCCTTGTAACGCGCATTTATGCAAAATCCATAGTCACCGATACTTTCCTCACGGGTGATATACAGTCG
>ENA-OQEB01000208-OQEB01000208.1-human-gut-metagenome-genome-assembly--contig:-NODE-208-length-24938-cov-2.174237_pt1 | contig 24938 bp, 26 predicted proteins | sample MGYA00242787_ERZ504619 | MGnify/ENA primary metagenome ERZ504619 (study PRJEB26092, sample SAMD00036317) | human gut metagenome | host: Homo sapiens | study: EMG produced TPA metagenomics assembly of... | reverse complement strand
CCCCGGAAAGACGTCAAAAGACATCTTACAAAACGTCTTCCTCCGCTTCTGGGAAAAGCGTGAGAACATCGATATTCACACGTCTTTAAACGCTTATTTATACAGGGCTATACAGAACGAATGCCTCAATTACCTTCGTTCTACCGGAACTCCCTATCTGATTAGCCATAATTAATAAATTTAAGATTAATAATAAGATCTAACAATGTTACGTTTTTTATCCGTATTACACTAAAAATCATCCATTTCTCATAAGCAAGACTGTTTTTAAGATTAATAATTCAATGATTTATTATTTGATTACTATAGTATCTTTCAGTATTTGATAGCGAATACCCGTATTCGTCTTTATCACATTGAGAATCTCCGATAAATCTTCGTTGTTACGGAAACTACCGCTAAACCTTAATTTTTTTATCCCTTGATTTTCATAACGAAATACAACGTTATAGTTCCTTTCCAACAACTTTGTTATATCTTGCAGATACATCATTTTAAAAGACAAGAAACCTCCTCTCCATTGAGCGAATAGTTTCTTATCGTAAGGTACTACTTCTATCTTATTTCTACTTTTATCATAAACCGCCACTTGGTTAGGCTCAAGTAAGACCTCTTGTTTAGTCAACGTAGGTTGTACGGCGACCTTGCCATTGAACAAGGTTGTGGTTAGTTGCGAGTCTTCCATATAAGCGGAAACATTAAAGGCCGTACCAATCGCTTTCACAATCAATACCGTTTGCCTTTACAACAAATGGTAAGTCTTTATTCTTTGCGACTTCAAAATAAGCTTCTCCATCCAAATAAATGCTACGATTGGAATGGCCGTAGTTCTCCGCATATTCTAGAGTTGTACAAGAGTTAAGCCAAACCCTCGTACCATCCGGTAATTGCAAATAGCTCTTCTCTCCTTTGCTCGTTACTAATTTATAATTTCCAACTGTCGATAAGTTCTCTTGATTCGTAAGATACAACGTTGATAGTGAAACACCTATGCCCAAAACCACGGCAGCGGCATATTTCATGTATTGAAGGAATAGCTTCTTGTTTTCATTTTGGAAATAGTTTTTTTCTCTATGGATGAAAACAAACGCTCCCACTCCCTATCAACATCTACTTCGTCTTTGAGATTTCCGCAATTATATTTTTTATATATTCTTTCATTGTTTTTTCTCGATTCTATATGTATGACACTTCAAAACGATGTGCTACTTACAAGATTGATAGATTTTTGTATTATATTTTTTCAAGAAACCAGATAATCTTTCAATCTACTTTTCAAAATCTTAAGGGCTCTATATATCTGTGTTTCCACTGTACGGACGGAGATATCCAATTTATCTGCGATCTCTTGGTTCTTGAGTCCATTTATACGACTCAATTTAAAAATGGATTTACATTGATCTGGTAATTCCTCTATCGTATTTTCCGTGATTCGTTCTATTTCAAAAATACTAAGTATCGAATAAGGATCATTATCTTCCACAGCCTCTTGTTTATCCATCTCTGATATTTCATATCGGGGAATGTCAATGGTTCCGGTAGAACTAATTACAGAACCCTGAAAAAATCATTATTTTTAGGTTTGTGCTTAACCTTTTTCCAGCCGTACACAGTAGCGGCATCAGCACAAATTATATCCTTAAATATCACAAAAGGAACTATCACTGAAGTTTTTAAGGCGATTGAAGACCAAAGTGAATTATAAATTCTTTTATAATGACAATCAAATCAATTTGAATAAACGGGTTGATGTCAATATCCATGAAGAATCCATAGAACAAGTATTAAACAATGTCTTTAGAGGTACGGATATTACGTATAAGATCGTCAAGAATCACGTAGTACTTACCAACAAGACCATGAAAGATACGGAGTTGCCATCCACCAACCAAAATCGCAAACGGCTAACCGGACAAGTAGTAGGACAAGATGGGGAGCCTCTGATCGGAGTAAACGTTGTAGTGAAAGGTACTACAATCGGATCTATGACCGATATGGACGGAAACTACATTCTAGAGAATGTTCCCTCCAATGCTACCGTTGAATTCTCGTACATCGCTATCTCCAACAAAGTATCAACGTAGGCAATAAAAGCAACCTCAACGTCACTTTAGCGGAAGACAACTCAAAAGTTGGATGAGGTAGTAGTTGTTGGTTACGGTTCCTTCAAGAAAAGAGATTTAACCGGAGCTGTTTCTCAAGTAAAAGGAGACGAGATCTCGAACCTACCGCTTCGCAGCGCCGCCGACGCTTGCAAGGAAAAGCAGCCGGTGTAACCATAACATCTAGTTCCGGTAGCCCAGGTTCACTCGGTAATGTCCGTATCCGTGGTGTCGGTACTATCAATAATAATGATCCGTTGTATGTAGTAGATGGTCTACCTCAAGGTGATATCGGTTGGTTAAATGCCCGTGATATCGAGAGCATAGAGGTATTGAAAGACGCTTCCGCACAAGCGATCTATGGTGCCCGTGCTGCCAACGGTGTGATCCTAGTATCCACAAAGCGAGGAGCTTCCGGCGAGAGTTACCGAAGCAACATCGAGTTTGATATGAACATTGGTTTCCAAGATGTAGTGAAAACGTATGACATGCTAGACGCCGAAGGTTTCATGGAATATAAGAACCGGGCTTACGCCGCATCCGGGAAAGCTTGATCGATGATTTCGCCACATCAGAGAAGCGAGAGCAGATCCTTACTTTCCTAGGGAAAAACGGAGGACGATCCGGTACGGATTGGTGGAAAGAGAGCACCCGTAAACCCAAGGAAGCTATCAGTCAGAATTACAACCTAGCTTTCTCCGGAGGTATGAAGAAACTCAGATACCGTGCTAGCTTCGGCTATATGGATCAACAAGGAATCTTGAAAGGTTCCGACTATGAACGCCTCTCCGGTCGGTTGAACGTAGACTCTGAGGTAACCAAGTGTTGAACCTCTCCGCAAATGTGAACGTCACGTACGAATCCAGGCGCAACCTAGATGAGAATAACTCTTACACAGCAACCGTGTTCAGTACCCTTGCGGCAGACCCAATCACTCCGGTATATCGCGACAACCTAGTGGATATCCCAGATTTCTTGCAAAACCGGATTATGGGTGGTTATGAGCCGACCAATCCTTGGTCTCGCTATACAGGCGTAATTTACTCAAACAAACCGAACACGGTTGGACAGGTAGACCGCTCCGCATTAAATCAATGGCACGGGATCGCCACGAAAAGTAATATCTCCGGCGAAGTCAAGTTGTTACCCTTCTTGACCTTCAAATCCAGTATCGCTCTTGACTTAGTCCGTAACCAAAGCGACTCTTTCCGTCCTTCTTACTATCTGGATGGAGATGAGTACTCCACTTATGCGGGCGCCAGTCGGAGCGTAGCGAATAAAGATTACTGGGTATTCGACAATTACCTAACTTACAATCAAAAATTCGACAAACATGCGGTAACAGCCATGGTCGGTACCTCCGCAGAGAAAGAGCGCTACGAGGAGATCTACGCCTATAAAGAAGGACAGGTCAACAACAACCCGAACCAGCAGATCATCAACGCCGGTACCATGAATCCCGCCGCATCAGGCTACTACGCCACGAGTACGCTGAATTCTTATTTCGGTCGTGTATTTTATTCCTTTGACAACCGTTATATGATCACAGCCAATATCCGTTGGGATGGATCCTCTAAATTTGCAGATGGTAATCGCTGGGGTTACTTCCCCTCCGTATCCGCCGGTTGGAATTTCTCGGAAGAGAGCTTCATGAAGAACCTTGAGTGGCTGTCACAAGGTAAGTTAAGAGCAGCTTGGGGTGAGATCGGGAACCAGACTATCTCCTCCGGAGCCTATATGAATACGTTCGGAAATGGTAGCTACTACCTCTTCGGTAATCCGTATCAGACGAACTTGTATGCCGGACGTACGCAGGTGGGTAATCCGGATCTGAAATGGGAGACTACTCGCCAACTGGACTTCGGATTGGATTTGGCCTTTTTCCAAGGTTCCTTGAGAGCAACCTTCGACTACTTTGACCGTCAGACAAGTGATATGTTGGTGCAAGTACCCGTGCCCAGTTCACTAGGATTCCCCAACACGCCGTGGATGAATGCCGGTAGCGTAAGCAATAAAGGTTTTGAAGTAACGCTCGGATACGACGGTAAGATCGGGAACGACTTCCAATATCATATCAACGGAAACGTATCCACCTATAAAAATAAGGTAAAAAGCCTAGGTAGTGGAGCGAATATTCCGGGTAAAGGCATCCATCTAGGATACTTCTCCTATACGATGACAGAGCCAGGACAACCGATCGGTTATTTCTACGGATATAAAACCGATGGTGTCTTCCAGACCCAAGAAGAGATCGACAACTACAAGAACAACGGTCAAATGGTAATGCCAAACGCAAAGCCGGGCGACTTAAAGTTCCAAGATTTGAACAAAGATGGTAAACTAGACGACGAAGACCGCACGATGACAGGAAATCCTCATCCAGACTTCACCTTTGGTTTGACCTTAGGCGCAGAATGGAAAGGATTCGACATCTCCGCCTTCTTCCAAGGATCAGTCGGCAATGACATCTTAAACATATTGAAATATGACATCTATTCAGGTACCGGTTGGTACAATGCTCCGAAGGATATATTAACAACCTACTGGAACGGACCGGGTAGTACAAACGAGAACTTCGCAATCGATGCGGATAGCCGCATGAACTTGGAGATGTCCGATTGGTATGTGGAAAATGGTTCTTATGTTCGCTTGAAGAACCTGACAATCGGTTATACGCTTCCGTCCGAATGGACTAAGAAGATCACGATCAACAACCTTCGTTTCTTTGTTGCCGCACAGAACTTATTCACGATCACCGGTTATTCCGGACTAGATCCTGAGATCGGAGAGATCAATAACTCGCCTCTTTACAAAGGCTGTGATATGGGATTCTATCCGCAACCGCGTACATTCATGTTCGGTCTTAGTTTGAAATTATAATCTTAAAATGAATTATTATGAAATCTATAGTTAACATAGGGAAATTACTTGTATCGATCGCATGCGTCGGTGCCCTTACGACAAGCTGTAACAGCGACTTTCTAGACCGCCCGCCATTGGAACATTGGATGAGGTAACTTATCTGAGTACCAAGGATGCCGGCTACAAACTTTTGGTCAATTGCTATCAGCCCTTACAAGATAGCTGGAACTATCAGGACATGAAATTTGTCTTGGGAGATCAATTGAGCGACGACTGCTCCAAAGGCGGCTCTGATGCAGGAGACCGCGTTCGTATCACGGAAATCGCCCGCGGAACACCAATGGCGACTAATCAAGTCTTGTCCGACCTTTGGACTCATCGCTACCAAACAGCGATCTCAGCCTGCAACGTATTCCTGTCGCTAATCACACCTGAATCAGAATTGATCGATGATGCCGGAGGCTTGGTCAGCACAGAAACCAAACAGCGATGGATCGCAGAGGCTCAATTCATGCGTGCGTTCTATTACTACGACCTAGCTACAATCTTCCAGAATATTCCACTAATTGACAAGCCCATGGAAGTCGTCGACAAAAGTACGATCACGAAATCCAGCAAAGAGGAGGTCATGAACTTTATCCTGAAAGACCTGAACACCGCAATCGCCGAACCTAATCTACCTAATGCAAAAAGCCTTCCGACCAGCGAGATTGGGCGAATCACCAAAGAGGCCGCCATGGCTTTCCGTGCTAGGGTATTGATGTTCTACGGCAACTACGGAGAGGCTCTGAAAGACCTGAAGGCAGTTGTCGAATCCGGAAGCTATGAATTAGTAGATGACTACGAGAAGCTATTCAATAACGCCACAGAGGGCTATATGTCAAAAGAGTCCGTCTTCATCACCCTGCGCTCTTACATTCCTAGCTACACTAGCGGTAGCGTTTGTCCACAAATGAATGTCGGTCGCGGTATTGCCGGCGGATGGGGCGGCGAGTGTCCGACGAAGGATTTGGTAGACGAATATGAGGTAGGCGATCCACGCTTGGTACACACGGTATTGTCATCCGGCGATATATTCGTCAAGAACGATGGTTCCGAAGAGGTACACGACTATTCCGGCTACGACAATTTCCCACAGCAACACAGCCGTAAGCAGTATCCAGACTTCTCCAGACGGCCACTAAACGATTTATTGAACACGGATTGGACCCACTATCACATCCGCTATGCCGATGTATTGCTGATGTACGCTGAATGCCTGATCGAGACGGATGGCGACAAACAACTAGCGGCCGACCTGATCAACCAAGTACGTTATCGTGCCTTCGTGACAACCTCTTTGACAGATAGCTACGCTAAATACCGTAAGTTCAACCTCAAGGAGAGCGATCGAGTGACCGAGGATACTTTCAACGCTAAGTATAAAGTGAAAGCTTCCGATGATCTGCGTGCCGCCGTTCGCCACGAACGCCGTATCGAACTTGCAGGCGAGGGATTACGCTTCTACGACTTAATTCGCTGGGGCACCTTCGTATCTACAATGCAGAAATTCGGCAAGACTGATGAGGGCAAGTATTCCGGTGCCGGGACACTCGTCACCGATAAGACATACCCCTACCCGATTCCACAAAGCGAGATCGACTATGTAGGAGGCGCATTAACACAGAACGATAATTATTAATCTTCAATTTTTATTACTGTAGCCCCCGCAGATAGTCCTTCTTGTTGTCTGCGGGGGTTTCTATTCACGAAATACCTTAGAAATCCATGAAACGAATCTTATTTCTCCTAACCATCGCCCTCCTAAATTTGGGAAGTGGCCTATGCAAGACACGACAATCGTTAAGAATCATGAGCTACAACATCCGCATCGGGATCGGTATGGACCAACAGACCAATTTGAAGCGAATCGCTGAAGTGATCAACAAGATCCAGCCGGACTATGTCGGGCTACAAGAGGTGGACAGTGTATGCGAACGCTCTGGATGGATCAACCAATATGCAGAATTGGCACGGTTGACCGGCATGTATCCAATCTTCGCACCTGCACAGAACGTTCTAAGGGATTATACGGAATCGCCGCACTCTCCCGCAAAAAACCTCGCAGCTACCAATACATACCTCTGCCGGGAAAGGAAGAGCCACGTACCTTCCTTTGTCTCGAATATCCGAACTATACCTTGTGTAACACACATTTCTCGCTCGACCCAGACTCTCGCCTGGCCTCTATACGACTCATCAATGAGACGATGAAAAGCGAAAACAAACCAATCCTGATCACCGGAGACTTCAACATGGAGCCAGACTCTAAGGAATTCAAGGCGATGAAACAAACGTGGAGGCTCTTATCCGACCCTACGTTAGAGACCTACCCCTCGGATCATCCCCGTTTGCGTTTAGATTATATCTTCGGCGACCTAAGGCATGAATTTAGGATTATCAACGACCAAGTGATCGATATCCAGTCGTCCGATCACCTGCCGATCTATATAGACGTGCTATTTTAAGCTTTCTCCCCCGGACATCCTCAGAATCCCGAACAATGCGAATCTAGAAATTCTTAATGTTGTCCGGGATTTTCATGCAATAAGAATACTTCCAATTGGTTTTAAGCAAAATATTTCCTAGTTTTGCGCAATAATATACAGAATTAAAATAAACTGGGATATGAAGAATATAATCATTATAGCTAGTTTACTCCTCGGGATGCCGCTTATGGCACAAACCAAGGTGGTAAAAAAGAACGCTGTAAAAGCCAATAATTTCGGAATCACCTACTCGTTGCCCAAGACCTCGCTAGTCGTAGACGCCGAAGTGACGAAAGTAACTTGCAAAGCCGGGCCTTACTATCAATATGCAGAGAAGTATCTAGGCGTAAAGGATGCGGTCACGGAAGACAAGGTTTATTTCGATCTCGGAAAAATCAGTCTGATCAACCGGGGATTACCCGATGCGGATAATACCTATATCGTAGAATTCAAACAAGGTACGGTCGCCCCTTACGCTTATCTTACCGAAGATGGATTATTATGCTCGATAAACGCAGAATATACACCAGTTGAATCCGAGCTAGATGCCGCAAAGAAAAATAAAGGTCCCAACAAAAAGTGACAGACGCTTCCGTTTTCTCAGAGGAATTACTAATGGCAGGCTCCACCGCCAAACAAGCGGAGGTGGCCGCTAAACAAATTTACCGTATCCGGGAAAGCCGTTTGAACATCTTGACCGGCGAGGCGGATAATTTACCTCCCGATGGTGAAGCCATGAAACTGGTGATCCAGCAATTGGAGGAGCAAGAAAAAGCATTAACAAACCTATTCACCGGAATCTTGACCAAAGAAACCGAGCATTATGAGGTAAGTATCATCCCCCACGACAACCTAGATAAAGAAGTATTGTTCCGTTTCTCCAAGCAGCTAGGTATCGTAGACGCTGACGATTTGGGCGGTACCCCTGTCTATATGAACTTGAAAGCGACAGAAAGAGCTCCGATCCTTGATGCCAAGGAAGCCGAGAAGAAAGACAAATCATTGAAAGGAATCGTCTACAATGTTCCGGGAAAAGCCAGCATAGAAATACTAATGAACAAAAAAACGCTCTACAAAGGAGAGGCCCAAATCACTCAATTCGGAACACGGGAAGGATTAGCCCCTGTTATGTTTGAGGATAAGAAAGCCCCCGTCAAAGTTCTTTTCTATCCGGAAACCGGCGCCATAAAGCAAATTATTCAATAAGTATAAACTAATATTATCTAAAACACATGTTACAAGGACAACCTAAAGGTCTCTATGCCCTAGCACTCGCGAACACGGGCGAACGCTTCGGTTATTACACGATGCTTGCGATTTTCACATTATTCTTGCAAGCGAAATTCGGCTATACGGCCGCTGAGACATCAACGATTTTCGCTAGCTTCTTAGCGTTCGTGTATTTTATGCCATTGATTGGCGGTATGATGGCCGATAAGTTCGGTTATGGAAAGATGGTTACCTCGGGTATCATCATCATGTTTGTCGGTTATCTTTTATTAGCCATCCCAACAGATGCCGCCTCGGGAAAAATCATGATGTTCGGCTCGCTAGCGCTAATCGCTTGCGGTACCGGATTATTTAAAGGTAACTTACAAGTGATGGTAGGTAATCTTTATGATGCCCCGGAATATAGAAGTAAACGTGACCAAGCCTTTAGTTTGTTTTATATGGCGATCAATATCGGTGCCATGTACGCACCTACGGCTGCCACTAAAATGACAGACTGGATGTTGGGTAAGTATAACCTTTTCTACGAGTCACAAATTCCGGCACTCGCTCACCAATTCTTAAACGGAACCATCTCCGCAGAGAACAAAGAGGCACTCGCCGCTCTGCAAAGCGCACAAGGTTTCACCGGCGATATGGCTACGTTCTGTTCCACGTATATCGAGAAGTTGTCTGAGGCATACAACTATGGATTCGGTGTGGCTTGTATCTCATTGATCATATCGATGGCTATCTATATGGGATTCCGCTCTACCTTTAAGCATGCGGATGTCAATACCAAACAAGCAAAGGCTTCCCACGCTCCGCAAGAGGAATTGTCACCTGCCGAGACGAAACAACGTATCACCGCCTTGCTGCTGGTATTCGCCGTGGTATTGTTCTTCTGGATGGCTTTCCATCAAAATGGTCTGACAATGACGTTCTTTGCTCGCGACTATACGGCCAACCAAGTGACCGGACTGGATCGTATCGGCTTTGATGTGATTAACTTAACATTATTGGTTATCGCCGTGTATGGAGGATTCGCTATCGCACAATCCACAACGAGCAAAGGCAAAACGATCGCCGGCATCGTGACCGTGGCCGCATTAGCCGCTCTAGGTATCAAATATATGGCTATGCCGGAAACCGTAACGATCCTTCCGCAGACCTTCCAGCAATTTAACCCGTTCTTCGTGGTTGTATTGACTCCGGTATCGTTGGCGATCTTTGGTTATCTGGCTAATAAGAAGAAAGAGCCGTCCGCTCCTCGTAAGATCGGATTGGGTATGATGATCGCCGCTTGCGGTTTCTTGATCTTGGCGATCGGTTCTATGGGCTTGCCTACACCGGACGCTTTAGCGGCGGATAGCAAATTGCAGGTATTGGTTTCTCCGAACTGGTTGATATCGACTTATCTGGTATTGACCTTCGCCGAATTATTGCTTTCTCCGATGGGTATCTCTTTCGTATCCAAAGTGGCTCCTCCTAAATACAAAGGTATGATGATGGGTGGGTGGTTCGTGGCTACGGCTATCGGTAACTATCTGGTCGCTATCATCGGTTATTTGTGGGGAGGCATGCAGTTATGGATGGTATGGAGCGTGTTGATCGTTCTTTGTTTACTGTCTGCGTTGTTCATGTTCTCTATCATGAAGAAACTGGATAAAGTGGCTTGACAATTGAAAATTAGAGGATGAGGAAGTCGTATACATATCGTTCGCAGGCACTCCGTTTCAGAAGATGGAGCCGGAAGGCGTATGCGGCTTTCATCAGTGTACAGAGAGCTGTTACGATCGGACAATTATCCTTTTCCGTAGCCGATCGCTTCGAGAAAAAGAACCAGTCTTTACATACCGGTATCGGTACGTTCACGGACGGATTTTCCGAAGAGGATGACGAGGAGAGGGAGAATACCGAGGAGAACAAACGGAGCCTCGCGGTATCGCATGGACTGTTTACGGCATTACTCCCGGTATTGGTATCAAATGAGATCGCTCATCCGGCTCATCGTGTAGCTCACTATACATTATATAATATAGTAAAGGCGAAGTATCCGAAAGAATACTTCCCGCCTTTCTTATTTCCATCTGGTTGTAGAGACGGGGCGTGCCCCGTCTCTACAACTGGGTATATATACGTAGAATTATTAAATGAGAGAAAATGACAATAGAAGAAGCAAAGCAGTACATCCTAGAGGGTAGGAAGATTACTGAGGAACAGGCTTTAAGCTTGGCGAATCACCCGGACAAAGAGGCACTTTACGAGGCCGCCCACCAAATCACCCGCCATTTTATGGGGAACAAGTTCGACACTTGTTCCATCATCAACGCCAAAAGCGGTAATTGCAGCGAGGATTGTAAATGGTGCGCACAGTCGGGACATTACAAGACCCTCGTAAACTTATATCCTTTGCTTCCGGCCAAGGAATGTGTCTATCATGCGGTATATAACCGGAAACAGGGCATCCGGCGTTTTGCCTTGGTGACTAGCGGTAAGCGAGTATCGGATAAAGAATTGGAACAGATCACCGATACGATCCGGCAAATCAAGCAGCAAAGCGATATTAAATGCTGTGCCTCCATGGGATTGCTAACCCGCTCCCAACTCCAATCGCTTTACGATAGCGGAGTGGAGAACTATCACTGCAATATAGAGACCGCCCCCTCCTATTTCCGTCAACTCTGTTCCACGCATACGATCGAGCAGAAGATGGAAACCATCCATACCGCCCGGGAAATCGGTTTCCGTATATGCTGCGGTGGTATTATCGGCATGGGCGAGACGATGGAGGAACGAATCGAGATGGCTTGTTTCTTACAGAAAGAAGGTGTCTTATCCATCCCTCTCAATTTATTACAGCCGATACCGGGAACTCCTATGGAGAATACACATATCCTAGAAGAAGAGGAATGGCTAACAACGATCGCCCTTTTCCGCTTGATCAATCCGAACGCATTTCTCCGTTTCTCCGGCGGACGGGCACAATTAAGCGAGGCCACGCAACGGAAATCCCTATATATAGGGATTAACTCCGCAATCATCGGAGACTTATTAACGACTATCGGAAGCAAGGTAGAGGAAGACAAAGTCTTATTTACCTCCGAAGGCTATTCACTCACCGAAAACACCGATTGGGAAAAATGACAACAACCGAACTTTTACAATACGACCGGGATCATCTATGGCATCCCTACACCTCGACCATCGATCCACTTCCCGTCTATCCGGTATCCAAAGCGGAGGGCGTAACGATAACCCTTGCGGACGGCAGGGAGCTAATAGACGGAATGTCTTCTTGGTGGGCGGCAGTCCACGGATACAACCATCCGGTACTTAACGCGGCGGCTAAAGCCCAATTGGATAAGATGAGTCATATCATGTTCGGGGGATTCACGCACGAGCCGGCTGTCGAGTTGGCCGCTAAATTATTACCGCTATTGCCCCCTTCCCTAGAAAAGATATTCCTAGCGGATAGCGGCTCGGTAGCCGTGGAGGTAGCCTTAAAGATGGCGATCCAATACTGGCAGTCCAAAGGCATACCGGGAAAACATACCTTCGCCACGATCCGTAGCGGTTATCACGGGGATACTTGGCACGCCATGTCGGTATGCGATCCGGTGACGGGTATGCATGGGATCTTCTCCGGAAGCTACCCATCCAATACTTCATACCTCAACCTTCGGTCCGATTCGGCGAGGAATGGAGAGAGGAGGCCATGGCTCCTTGCGGGATTTACTAGAGCGGCATGCCGACGAGATCGCCGCCTTGATCTTGGAACCGGTCGTACAGGGGGCAGGAGGTATGTATTTCTACTCCCCCACTTTCCTCGTTCGTGCCCGGGAACTTTGCGAGCGGTATAACGTCTTATTGATATTCGACGAGATAGCGACAGGCTTCGGACGTACCGGAAAGTTGTTCGCATGGGAACATGCGGGAGTCGAACCCGATATCATGTGTATCGGAAAGGCATTGACGGGAGGTTATCTTACGCTTTCCGCCACGATCACGACGAAGCCGATAGCCGACACGATCTGTTCCGGCGAGGCGGGATGCTTTATGCATGGGCCTACGTTTATGGGAAATCCCTTGGCATGCGCTATCGCTTCGGCTCGATCCCTTTATTGATCGCCAGTCACTGGCAGGAGAAAGTGAAGCTTATAGAGGAGCAATTGCGGGCGGAGTTAGCGCCAGCGCCAAGCTGCCTGAAGTCGCTGAGGTACGGGTATTGGGAGCGATCGGGGTTATCGAGATGAAGCATCCGGTGGATATGGCGGTATTACAACGCCAATTCGTAGAGGAAGGGATATGGGTACGTCCGTTCGGACGGCTGGTTTACCTCATGCCTCCTTTCATTATCTCCATGAATGAACTATCCAGACTAACCTCCGGATTATTGAGAGTATTAACGCATAATTAACATATCTACAACCGGGTAATATATAGATATATGAAATCATATAACGAGCAACTTACGGCTTTACGAGCCTCCGGGAATCTTAGGCACCTACCGGAAGTCGAGCATCAAGGAATATGGATATTAAAAGAGGGAAAGCGTATGCTGAATCTCTCTTCCAACGATTATCTTGGATTAGCCAGCCGGCAGGATTTACAAGAGGAGTTCAAGCATCCACACAAGACCGCTTCTATCCCTACTCCTCATCATCATCCCGCTTGCTGACGGGTAATTTCTCCGTATATACGAAACTGGAGAAACAGATCGCCCGCTCCTTCGACCGGGAAGCCGCATTGATCTTCAATAGCGGCTATCATGCCAACACCGGAATCCTCCCGGCCTTAACCGATAAACAGACCTTATTACTCGCCGACAAGCTGGTGCACGCCAGCATCATCGATGGCATCTTGTTGAGTGGCTCCCCATTCCTCCGTTACCGCCACAACGACTATGACCAACTGGAACGCCTCGTACAAAAGAACGCCTGTCAATACGAGACGATCATCATCTTGACCGAAAGCATTTTCAGCATGGACGGGGATGTAGCGGATTTAAACCGCCTGATAGCTATCAAAAGGCAATATCCCAATATCCTATTGTACGTAGACGAGGCTCATGCCATCGGAGCCCGTGGAAAGACGGGGCTAGGTATCGCCGAGGAACAAAGTTGTATCCAAGAGATCGATCTATTGGTCGGTACTTTCGGCAAGGCGTTAGCGTCTATGGGGGCCTATTTGGTTTGTTCCCGTACGATACGGGAATATCTGGTCAATACGATGCGACCGCTCATATTCAGTACGGCCCTGCCACCGTTCCAAATCGCATGGACTTCCTTCATCTGGGAGCAACTCCCCTCGTTCACGAAGGAACGGGAGAATCTTCTAGCATATAGCCGATTGCTGGCGGAGGCTTTAACGGGCAAAGGAGGCGAGATCAGCCAAAGCCACATCATCCCTTTCATTGTGGGAGAGAGCGAGGATTGCGTACGGAAAGCGGAAGAGCTACAACGAAAAGGCTTCTACTGCCTCCCCGTTCGCCCGCCGACAGTGCCCAAAGGTACCTCCCGTATCCGCTTCTCCCTTACGGCAAACCTCACAATAAAAAATATTCATCAACTGATTGTAGAGACGGGGCGTGCCTTGTCTCCCACCGGGACATGCCCCGTCTCTACACCCCCGGATAGATAACTGGATAGATAGTATGTATATAAATTGAATTGATAGTATGTATATAGATAAGATAATAAATAAGCTATCCCCTAGTCTGATCCTCTGTCTCGCCGGCTGGTCCACCTCGCCGGAGCTTTCCGCCATCTGGAAGTACCGGAGCAGACAGACCTATGGATTGCCTACGATTACAGGACGCTCGCATTCGAAGAGGCATTCGCCCCCTATAAAGAGGTACATCTGGTCGCTTGGTCTCTAGGCGTATGGGTAGCCACCCGACTCTGGGCAGGCCACCGATCCTTTACCACGCGACCGCCCTGAACGGTACCCCTTTTCCCATGCACGATACGCTAGGCATCCCGACCGCGATCTTCGAGGGAACCCTCCATCATATCAGCGAGGAAGGCATGCGTCGCTTTAACCGCAGGATGTGCGGAGACAAGGAGACATTCAATCGCTATTCGGAACTCTCACCACGTCCGCTGGAGGAAATCAAGGAGGAACTGGAATCTCTATATAATCAGATCCTCCCGGAAAAGCTCGAATCAGCCGATCCACGGATATCCACCTTCTGGGATCAAGCCATCCTATCCACCGAAGATAAGATATTCCCGGCAACCAACCTCCGGAACTACTGGCAAGGCCGTTGCCCCATCCAAGAGATCAAGGCGCCTCATCTTCCTTTTTACCACTATCAATCATGGAACGAATTATGGAAGTAATCGAACAAGAACGGATCCGCCGGCGTTTCAGCCAAGCGTGAATACATACGACGATCACGCGGATGCCCAGAAACGGATATGCGCCCATCTGGTACAGCTATTGACCGTATACACCTCCTCTCATTTCCGCAGGGTGCTGGAAATCGGTTGCGGAAGCGGCGGATTCACCCGTTTATTAAAACAAGAATGCCAAATCGAGGAATGGGTACTCAACGATCTTTGCGAGACTTGGCAAAGCGCCATCGAGGAGTTGTTTCCTTCCGCCACTCCTCTATTCTTGGCCGGTGATGCCGAGCGACTGGCTTTTCCCGGCACGTTCGACTTGATTGCCTCGGCCTCCGCCCTGCAATGGATGAAAGACCTTCCACGTTTCCTCCATAGCTATCGTCCACCCTATCGCCCGGAGGCATGCTGGCTTTCAACACCTTCACGCCAGACAACCTTCACGAGATCAAGGAACTGACCGGAGAAGGGCTCACCTATCCTACCGCCGGACAATTAAGGGAGTGGTTATCCACCTACTTCCGGATCGTCCATGAAGAGGAAGGAAATATCGCCCTGACCTTCCGGCACCCGCTGGAGGTGCTAAGACATCTAAAGTACACGGGTGTCACGGCCAACGCCTCTTGCGTCTGGACACGGGGAAAACAGGAACGTTTCTGCCGGGATTATCAAGAGAGATTCCCCTCGGCGATGGTGGGGTCACATTAACTTACCGTCCACTCTATATCTTAGTGGTCAAAAGATAAAGGTGAGGTAGATCGCCTCTTCCGAGGTATTGATCCTTTCACCTATATGATATGATCGTATCACAAGGGTGAAACGATCTTTTCACAAAGGTGATACGTTCTTTTCACAAAGGTGAAAAGATCAATAGCGCAGAAGAAAAGGAATAAATCTCTTAGAGACAAGGAGTAATATCCATAGAGACAAAAGATTAATCAAGCAACTATTTAAACAACAGAACAATGAACCATCAAACGAAAGAAAATGTATTATTTATCTCCGGCATAGACACGAACGTCGGAAAGACCGTAGCCACCGGAATGATCGCCAAGGCATTGGCGAAAGCCGGAAAGAAAGTGATCACCCAAAAGATGATACAGACCGGATGCGAGCACGTATCGGAGGATATCGAGGCACACCGCCAAATCCAAGGGCTCCCCTTTACCGACGAGGATACGCAAGGACTGACTTGTCCTTATATCTTCACCTATCCCTGCTCTCCTCATATGGCGGCGGCGAAAGATGGAAGACGTATCGATTTAGAAACGATCACCCAAGCCACCCGGCGATTGCGAGAGACCTACGAGTATGTATTACTGGAAGGAGCCGGAGGACTGATGGTTCCGAACGACATGGAATCCCTTACGATCGATTATGTGAAGGAACAGGCGTATCCCCTGATACTAGTCACGTCCGGCAAGCTGGGAAGTATCAATCATACTTTGCTCAGCCTGTACGCCTGCGAGCGATACGGTATCGAGGTAAAAGCCATCGTCTATAACCAATATCCAAGCATCGACCCGCTGATCGAGGCGAATACCTTGGAGTATCTAAAGGCCAAATTCCCGGAGATCCCCTTAATCCTCCTTCCGGAAATGAAAAAGGGAAGCGAGGAGCTTCCCGATATTCGCCCGTTGCTATAACGCCCTATCAAGCCGGATCAGGAAACAGATCCAATATTTTCTGATCCGCTTTTCTCCGGATCTCCGGTGTAATGCTATCCTTCACCATTTTCAATACGAAAGTCATCACCGCCACATCGTCCGTGAAGCCGATAATGGGGAGCACGCTCTCCGGGATCAAGTCGAAAGGCAATATAAAGTATCCTAAAGCCCCGATTATATAAGCCTTATGTTGAAGAGGTACCTTTTCATCCTGCAACATATAATACAGCGTGAAGACAGGACGCAATACCGTAGCCCCCACTTTCTTCGCTACCCGCTCTATCTTCTTCCAGAAACTCTTCTCCGAGAAATAAGTCCCATATCTTTGTATCTCATGTACTTCCTCGAAAGGAACATCCTCAATCTTTCTTGTGTCCATAAACGAATCCTATTAAATCATCTTTCACAAAGATAACAAGTAGTGTAGAAAAATTGCACATCAAATGAGGAAATATTACACAATGCCACCTCCACACCCGTATTCAAAGCTTTTCGTAATAATCTCATAAGAAAACAATTATAAAGAAATCTACAGGATTTATCACATCTGGCACGTCTTTTTCAGATAATCCTTTAGTTAGTATAGGTATTAATAAGACGTTTTAAACAAAAAAAGATGAGAAATGTAAAAACATGGGGCATACTATTCCTATGTCTACTTCTATTGCCCGGGGTAGCGTATGCACAAAAAAGACAGATCGAGGGAACGGTGATTTCCCAAGAGGACAAGGAGCCTCTGATAGGAGCGACCGTTATCGTAAAAGGGAGCCTGTCGGGAGCGGAGACCGATCTCGACGGGCATTTCACGCTGGAAGTTGATCCTGACGCCAAATTCATTATTGTCGATTACATCGGCATGAAGCAGACCCAAGTACCTATCCCGAAAAGCGGTATCTTAAACGTGGCTTTACAACCGGAGGCGATGAACCTCGATGAGGTCGTGGTAACCGGTTACGGTAACTTCTCACGTTCTTCCTTTACCGGTTCCGCCAACACTTTACGGGCTGACCTACTGAAAGAGATGCCGGTGGTTTCCATAGAACAAAAACTACAAGGCATGACCTCCGGTGTCAATATCACGGGAAGCTCCGGGCAACCGGGAGCGAACGCATCCATCCGTATCCGTGGTATGGGCTCGTTCAACGCATCGAACGAACCTTTGTTTGTGATAGACGGAGTTCCCGTCACCTCGGGAAACCTAAGTACCGGAAGCGGATCGGAGGCCTCCTACATGAACAATGCCAAGACCAACATCATGAGTACGATCAATCCCTCCGATATCGAGAATATCACGGTTATCAAGGATGCCGCCGCCGCCTCCCTTTACGGTTCCCGTGCGGCCAACGGTGTTATCTTGATCACGACCAAACAAGGATCGAAAGGACGTACCCGGGTCACGTTGAACGCTAGCACAGGATTCTCGGACGCGGCGGTAGACTTCCGCCCGACCCTCAACGGAGAGCAACGCCGGGAACTACTTTATGAAGCTGTTGATTATCGCGCAAGACCAGATCGCCAAAGATCCCGCATCTTTCACCCAGACTCCGGAAGAGTACGCCAACGCCAATATCGGGGCATACACCTCTGTTCCTGCTTTAGGCTATACCGATTGGAAAGACGTGTTGATGAGACGGGCCGTACATCAAAATTATGAGGCTTCCATTTCCGGCGGCTCCGAGAACACGACGGTCTACAGCTCCTTGGGTTATCAAAAACAAGAGGGTCTGGTGGAGAACTCATCGATGGAACGATACTCCGGACGCTTTAACGTGCAACAAAAGATCGGCAAACGAGGCGAGGCCGGAGCGAACCTCATGTTCTCGCAAGTGAATCAAGAGATGAACGAGGAACGTACATCCAGTATCAATCCTTTCTATTGCATGGCGGTAGCCACTCCTCCCTCCTACCCGGTATTTAACGAGGATGGTTCCTACGCCAATACCTATCCCGGAACGAACGTAAATCCTTTGCGGGATATGCGTACCGACTATAACCGGGTTCGTATGACCCGTATCTTCGGTACGGCGCACGGTGCGGTAGAGATTATCAAAGGACTTAAATTAAAGGAAGTACTCAGCTATGATTATAGCATCCAGAAGGATGCCCGATATTTCAACGCATTAAGCGGGGCGGGTCCCAAGAGCGGTAGCGATGCCCAATCGTCCAAAGGTTTTATCGAATACGGGAAACTGATCTCTTCTACCTCGTTGAACTACGTGAGGACATTCGCCAACAAACATCATCTGGATGTACTAGCCGCTTATGAGGCGGAAAGTTTCCAGACGGATAAAGCCGCCGGTGAGAAAAGCAAGATGCCGTCCGACCAATTATTTGAGCCGGACAATGCCGCCGTTATAAACAGTTTCGTATCCTCTACACAGGATTATCGGTTGCTTTCTTATCTAACCCGCTTGAATTACGATTACGACAACCGGTATTATATCGCCGGAAGTTTCCGTCGGGATGGTAGTTCCCGATTGGCGCCGGAGCATCGCTGGGGTAATTTCTGGTCGGTCTCAGGCATGTGGCATCTGGGAGCCGAGGATTTCATGAAAGCCGTAAAGCCGGTGTTGAGCGATGTCAAGATCCGTGCCTCTTATGGCGTGAACGGTAATCAGCCGGGATCTTATTACGGTTATATGGGTTTATATAGTTACGGAAAGAACTATATGGATAACCCCGGTTCGTATGAAAGCACACAAGCTAATCCCAATCTAAAATGGGAGAAGAACTATAATATGAACCTCGGACTAGACCTTGCGTTTATCGATCGCATCTTCGTAACGCTCGAGTATTACAATCGTGACACCAAGGATTTGCTTTACAACCGTCCGATCAGCGCCACGACCGGATTCCTGAACTATCTGGGTAATCTGGGGCAGTTAAACAATAAAGGTGTCGAGCTGGAGGTTCGTTCCTTGAATATCTCAAACGCAGATTTTAATTGGACTACGGTATTGAACTTGACACATAACAAGAATAAGATCGTGGCCCTTGATGGTAATCTCGATCAAGTGGTGGAAAGTAGTTGGTTTATCCGGAAAATAGGATTGCCATTCAATACATTCTATGTAAAGGAATTCGCCGGGGTAGATCCCTCGAGCGGAAATGCGCTGTATTATAAAAATACGGAAGACGAGAACGGCAATCTAGACCGCACCTTGACCCAAGATGTCAATGAGGCGCAAGCGGTTCCTTATAAACAAGTAGATCCGAAGATATCCGGCGGCCTTACCAATATCCTTTCTTATAAATGGTTCGACTTGGCCTTTACGCTCTCTTATTCATTGGGCGGCTATTCTTTCGACAAGACCGGTACGTATATCGAGACAGACGGAGCCAGCGAAGGAAACCGCAACCTGCCCATCTATGAGTTAGACCGTTGGCAAAAGCCCGGTGATATCACCGACATTCCCCGTTTCGTATTGGGACGCTCCGACAAAGTGAGCGGTGGTTCCTCTCGCTTCGTACATAGTACGGATCACTTGCGGTTAAAGAACCTGACGTTCGGGTTTACCCTGCCTCATAACTGGACCGATAAAGTCTTGCTGGATAAAGTCCGTGTCTATTTCTCCGGCAGCAACTTGCTGACTTGGGCGAAATGGAAGCAATATGATCCGGAAGTGCCCGTATCCGGCGAGGTATTCTGTGAGACACCGCCCATGCGCACCTTTAGTTTCGGCGTGGAAGTTAATTTCTAAACACAACAATTCATTCGATAAAAAAGAAATACAATGAAATGGTCAATTAAATATATCGTAAGCGCTCTTCCTTTCTTATTCACGGCTTGCTCCGGAGATTGGCTGGATCTGGATCCCTCCACTTCCGTGACCAGCGATAACGCTATTCAGTCACTGGAAGACGCTAAAACCGCATTAAATGGAATCTATCGCATAGCATCCGAGCATAGTTATTATGGAGACAACTACCTCTATTATGCCGACTGCCGTGGCGAAGACGTACAAGCTCGTATTGACAAAGGTCCCGGCAGACGTGTATCTCCGTACTATCTGTTCAACGTAGCCGCCGACGACGCTTTTAATATCACGAGAGTATGGAACCAACCTATATCGTGATTCATCAAGCGAACAGCTTAATCGAGAAAATAGACAACGGTAGCGTCCAAACCTCCGACACGCAAGAAATCGCCCGTATAAAAGCAGAGGCGTTGGCTATGCGTGGCTTGGCCTTATTCGATTTAACCCGTCTCTTTGGCATGCCTTATACACTGGATAATGGGGCGTCCTTGGGTGTTCCCATCGAGATCAAGACGGAGTTGCCGACTCACCAACCGTCTCGCAACACGGTAGCCGAATGCTACAACCAAGTGATCAAAGACCTGACCGAAGCCTTACCCAACCTTGTTACAACCAAATTCGACGGTCACCAAAATGTATGGAGCGTGAAAGCACTTCTATCTCGTATCTATTTATATATGAACGATAACGAGAACGCCCTTAAATACGCTCAAGAAGTAATCAATAACGGAGATCTTTATACCTTGTTCACGCACGATGAGTATACCTCCGTATGGGGAAAAGACTTCAATTCCGAATCCCTGTTCGAGTTCTACTTTACGCTTACCGAGCCTTCCGGCGGTAGTGGCGGAGAAGGCGCTCCCATGGTATATGCCGATAACGTGAAAGATTGGAACAATTTGGTCTTGACGAAAGATTTCTTGGATTTACTGGGTGAAGACCCGGATGATGTTCGCCATGCCTTATGCCGCTTACCTCAAAAACCGGACGAGGATATCCTTCCAACCGGTTCGACCGGACATCCTAAATATCTGACGAAGTATCCCGGAAAAACAGGAGATGTATTGACCGGCAATCCGCAAGACAATGACCTATGCATCATCCGTCTGTCCGAGATATACTTAAATGCGGCCGAGGCGGCTTTCAAGCTAGGAAAACGTAGCGAGGCGTTAGGCTACCTGAATCAAATCGTAAGCCGAGCAACCCCAATAAATCCGTTAGCGACTCCGAGCTTCCCTAGAGAGAATCCTTAAAGAACGCCGCAAAGAATTGGTTGGCGAAGGACATGCGTTCTTTGATTACATGCGTAACAATATTCCGGTAATCCGCAAGGGCGGTTGGCATTTACCGCAATTACCTACCGACGCACAGGTGATCAACGCTTCCGATCCCCGGGTAGCACTCCCGATTCCGCAAAGCGAGATCGACGCAAACCCGAATATCGTACAGAATAAACGGTAACCAACAAGAAAAAGGGGAATGGCATTAAAACCATTCCCCTTTTTCTTGTTTCGCTTATTTCTTTTTCAAGATCCGTTGCGCCGAATCCGACAGCACCACGATCGCACCGGCCAGTATCGCCGTATCTTTTATCACCAATCGCCCGGCCCCCGATAATAACGGGAAACCAAATTCCCCGCTGCCGAGATTAGGTACCCAGACCTCCGGAGTCGTGACCAAGAAGGACAACGTCCCGAACGTCATGATTATAGCCAACCCCGCTCCTACCAAACCGATCTTCGGCGAGAAAATGCCGAGGAAAGTCAAGATACCAATCGCCATGATCAAGATCCCAAGCCACGAGAGAAGCCATACGTGTTATTCTCTTGATGCCACTCATGCTTCGCTTGATCGAACTCACCCTCTTTTAATTTATACGTCTTATATTCGGGAGCGCTTTTTGTATAGAAGAAACTCATGAAAGGGCTGTTCGCCACAAACGGAACGATGCCTTCCGCTTCATAATTCCAGAACTTCAAACCGCCGATCCACACAAATATGATCAAGATCGATATACGGATCAAATTAATACCTAGCTTCTGAGTAGAGGCCGCCACTTGCAAAAACGAGTAAAACAGGTCATTCAACTTTTTCATCTTATTATTTGTTTTATAGTATTGAACTTATACCGCAAAGATCGGTAGAAACACCTATCCCGTAAATGGCGATTTTACCGGATGAGTTAGCAATTATTCCTGTTTCTCTCTTTTCCGGTACTCAGAGACGCTTTCTCCCGTCATTTTCTTGAAAAAACGGCTGAATGTGGCTTGATCCTCGAAGCCCAAGATCTCCGTGATTTCCTTCGCACTCTTCTGGCTATATAATAGCAATCGTTTGGCCTCAGCTCAAATTCGTTCATGAATGATCCGCAACGGGAAGGTAATCCGCAAGTCGTAAAAAGATTGGATAAGGTTTTTGGGGAGCGATGCAGCATATTCGCATAATCTTGGACCATCTTCTTTTCTTTAAAATGGTTATCTACCAATACATAGAACTGGCGAACCATATCGAACGCCTTTTCCCGTTCCGGGCTTACCGAAAACTTCTCACGTGCGATCCGGGTGCACAAAATAATGAAACGTTTCAGTAAGATACGCAGCATCTCCTCTTGCAAATTATCCTTTATGGCGTACTCACTCGTTAGGCTGTCGGTGATATCGCGCAAAGAGGCAACTTGGGATTCGCTCAATTTCAATTGCATCACATTGGAAGTCCCGTTAAAAAGAAAACCATTACACGACACCTCATTGTCATGTCCGAAAATACAATAGAAGTTACTGTTAAACAGAAGGGTCAAGTACTCGCCATTGATCGCCTTGAACTCGATATGGTGCAAAGGAGTCAAGGGAATAATCTCACCTTTCATTAAGGTAGTCGGTACGTGATCGATCTCCAGTTGCAACGAACCGCTTTGTACCCAAATAAACTTGTAAAGCGTATTATCTTTCTGCAAAGCAAGGTTCGTGTGATACGAATCGGTCAACGCTATATTACCTCTTAAGCGAGTATTAAAAATATATTCCATAGATTTCTTCCGGATTTTAAGACGGATAAAGATAACAATATTATATAAACAAAAAGCGGAAGTTCACTTTATTCCCAGCAAATTTCCGCGTCACTAATCCCCAAAACACACTATACGAGTTATTTCGACTCTAATAAAATATCATCTACCAATTTCTTCAACTCATTCTTCGGCATAGCCCTTGAACCATACTCGGTTCTTTCTTCATCGGTACAAACAATAAAGAAGGAATACTACGGATACCGAAAACACTCGCTAAATCCGCCTCTTTATCGACATTCACCTTATATACGTTGATTTTACCTCGTACTCTTTGCTGATCTCATCCAAGATAGGAGACATCATCTTACAAGGGCCACACCAAGTGGCATAGAAATCGATAACCGCAGGTTTATCACCCTCGAACTTCCATGCGTTCGGGTTTGTCTCAAAGTCATACACTTCTTTACGAAATCTTCTTGTGTTAATTCTGTTACTGTCATTTTATTTTCTGTTTTATTGTTATTATTCTTATTTCCATTACTAGCGTTCGCCATTCCTACCAAAAGACTTGCGAACAATACGGCACCGACCTTAATAAAACCCATCTTGAACCTCCTTTTTATTTATTACTTTGTCTTCTATTTATATTGCAAAGTTCATCTTATTTCCACGATTAAGAAATGGCCATATCGCCGGATAAGTTTGCAATACTTCCCGATCCCCATCAAAAAAGTATAAAATAAGTTTTTTCAAGATAAATGCCGAACCTTGCTAACAAGATCCGGCATATCGTACGTTCTTTATCTCGCAAAAACTCAACGACCTACAAATGCAACTGCAAGCCGATAGAAACCGGATGCACCTTCGGACCTTTCCCATTTTCAAAGAGGTCGATCGGTGAGTACTTGGCGTAAAGACCGATCCAATCCCAACCGGCTTGAAATAAGAAATCCATAGTTACCGGACGGATATTCATACCGGAATCCATTTTCTCTTTGTGCTTTTTACCGGAAGCGTCATTATATACGATCTTCGAGGAAGAACAAGTCTTGATCACACCGACTACACCCGCAGACAAGAAGAATTCACTCGAACGCTTTTTAGGTTGCCATTCCAATAACAACGGAATGGTCAGACTCGTGATATTCAGCTTACTCGCTTTCAACGTAACACTCTCAGGAGCCGGACGTAAAGCCGTAACACCGTCTATCTCCTTGAAATACTCATTCGTATCTATCCGGTAACGGCTCCAACGCATACCGGCACCGATCACCACCGCCCAACGATACCGAGAGAACGGGAACGCTTTTTCCAATACATTCAAATTATATTCCAATGAGTTTCCACTACGAAGGGAGACTCCGTCTACATCATTTACATGTAAACTCCCATCCGCGAAGTTCGCGAAGCCCATTCCAAAACCGGCCCAATGCGGATTGAAGTCTTTATCCCAAGTAG
>ENA-OQEB01000207-OQEB01000207.1-human-gut-metagenome-genome-assembly--contig:-NODE-207-length-25043-cov-2.642118_pt1 | contig 25043 bp, 25 predicted proteins | sample MGYA00242787_ERZ504619 | MGnify/ENA primary metagenome ERZ504619 (study PRJEB26092, sample SAMD00036317) | human gut metagenome | host: Homo sapiens | study: EMG produced TPA metagenomics assembly of... | reverse complement strand
TAACAGGGGGCAGGAAGGAGCGGGCTTAGCTGCGTGAAGTTAGAGGCAAATGCCGGAGAGGAATATATGTTCCGTGAACGGGCCGTCGGGACCGGAGCTATTACCGAGATATTTGCCGCAGTTCACGAACACTACAAGGATTTAACCCCCGAGCAACTCAACGATCCGCTATTCGCCAAAGCCAACCTACCTTTCGCCGGAGAGCTTTATATGGGCCACCTCCGTTACAGTACCACCGGAAAATCCGGAATCTCTTATATCCATCCTTTTTTACGACGCAATAACTGGCGTGCAAAGAACCTTGCCGTTTGCGGAAATTTCAACCTGACAAATGTTCATGAAGTATTCGAGGAGATCACGGCGATCGGTCAGCATCCCCGGAAATATTCCGATACGTATATCATGCTGGAGCAGCTGGGACACCGGCTGGACCGGGAAGTGGAGCGCCTGTACCAAAAGTGTGAGGCGGAAGGATTGAGAGGGATGGATATCACGCATGCCATCGAGGATCAAATTGATTTGTCGAACGTGCTGAAACGCTGTACCCCGGGCTGATGGTGGTTTCGTGATTTGCGGTATCACCGGTAGTGGCGAGTCGTTCAGCGTGCGGGACCCGTGGGGAATCCGTCCGGCCTTCTATTATGCGGATGATGAGATTATCGTGTTGGCTTCCGAGCGTCCGGTTATACAAACCGTGATGAACGTGCAGGTAGAGGATATCCGGGAGTTGAATCGGGGAGAGGCGATACTCGTCAACAAGAAAGGCGAGTGGCATATCTCCCAGATCGTGGAGCCGAAAGAGAATAAGGCTTGTTCCTTCGAGCGTATCTACTTCTCACGGGGTAGCGACGTGGATATTTACAGGGAAAGGAAGCGTTTGGGAGATAATCTCGTGCATCCGATCTTGAAAGCGGTGGATTACGACTTGAATCATACCGTCTTCTCTTTTATCCCGAATACGGCCGAGGTCGCTTATTTCGGGATGCAGGAGGGGTTGAACAACTATTTGAATAAGCTGAAAAAAGAATGGATCGCCGATCGTAGTCACCTGCTCAGGGAAGAGGAACTGGAGCAAATCCTTTCCATGCGAGTCCGCTCGGAGAAAGTAGCTATAAAAGATATAAAATTACGTACATTTATCGCTGAGGCAATAGCCGCAATGATCTGGCGGCGCACGTATATGATATTACTTACGGAAGTATTGAACCTTTTATCGATAATCTGGTTGTGATAGATGATAGCATCGTGCGGGGTACTACCTTACGCCAGAGTATTATCGGTATCTTGGATCGCCTGCATCCGAAGAAAATCGTGATCGTAAGTTCTTCTCCGCAGGTACGTTACCCGGATTATTACGGTATCGATATGTCCCGGATGAACGAGTTTATCGCTTTTAAGGCCGCGGTGGCCTGTTACGTGACCGGGGGATGGAATACGTGATCTTGGACGCTTATCAGAAGGCGAAGCGACAACAAACAGCGGCGGATGGTCCGTTGGTGAATTACGTAAAGGAGATATACGCCCCGTTTACGGACGAGGAGATATCCGTTAAGATGGTGGAGTTGCTTACACCGGCCGGGACGCAGGCGAAAGTAGAGATCGTCTACCAGACTTTGGAGGGCTTGCATGCCTCTTGTCCGGAGCATCCGGGTGACTGGTATTTCTCCGGCGATTACCCGACACCGGGCGGGACTCGGTTAGTGAACGAGGCTTTTATTCACTATATGGAAGAAGAATATTTAGTGAAATGACACAACATACAGATTCTATGCAGACAAACAGAACAGCAACTTTGATGTTAGACGACGGTACCGTCTTCCGTGGCTACTCTTTCGGCTATGAGAGACCGGTCGCCGGCGAGGTCGTGTTCAATACCGCTATGACCGGATATCCGGAGAGCTTGACGGACCCTTCGTACGCAGGCCAGTTGATGGTGTTGACTTATCCGCTCGTTGGTAACTACGGTGTCCCGCCTCGTACGTTCGAGCCGAACGGGATCGCTACGTTTATGGAGAGCGAGAAGATCCACGCCGAGGCGATTATCGTTAGCGATTACAGCCATGAGTATAGCCACTGGAACGCCGAGCGCAGCTTGGGCGACTGGTTGAAGGAGGAGAAGATCCCGGGCATATACGGTATCGATACGCGTGCGTTGACTAAGAAATTGCGTGAGCATGGCGTGATGATGGGACGCATCGTTATCGCGATGCCGATAACGAAATTGAAAATGGAGAATTGAAAATGGAGAATTATGAGCATGTGAACTATGTGGATCGGGTATCGTGCAAGGAGATTATTTGTTACCTGCCCGATGGTACGAGCCAGACCTGTTCTTTATCGGAAGCCTCCAATTCTCGATTCTCGATTCTCAATTCTCAATTCCTAAAGCGCGTCGTGCTTTTGGACTGCGGCGTGAAACATAACATCATCCGTTGCCTGTTGAGGCGTAACGTGGCGGTGATCCGTGTGCCTTGGGACTACGACTTCAATCAGCTGGAATACGATGGCTTGTTTATCAGCAACGGTCCGGGCGATCCGGATACTTGCGATGCCGCCGTGCGGAATATCCGTAAGGCGCTTTCCGGGGATAAGCCGATTTGCGGTATTTGCATGGGTAACCAGTTGTTGGCGAAAGCCGGCGGTGCTTCTATCTATAAATTGAAGTACGGTCATCGTAGCCATAACCAGCCGGTACGTATGGTAGGCACGGAGAAATGCTTCATCACCTCGCAGAACCATGGTTACGCCGTGGATAACGATACGCTGGGTGAGGAGTGGGAACCGCTGTTCATCAATATGAATGACGGGACGAACGAGGGTATCAAGCATAAGACGAAGCCTTTCTTCTCCTCTCAGTTCCATCCCGAGGCTTGCAGCGGGCCGCTGGATACGGAGTTCATGTTTGATAAATTCACGGAATTGTTGTAGCCGGGGATTTACGCCCACCCTAAACGAGGGATTAGGGCAACCCTAAATGAGTGTTTAGGTCTACCCTAAACGGGTGTTTAGGCTTACCCTAAAAGAGAACATTAAAAAAAGTAAAGCAATGAAAGAAGATATAAAGAAAGTCCTGATACTCGGTTCCGGAGCCTTGAAGATTGGTGAGGCGGGCGAGTTCGATTATTCAGGCAGCCAAGCCCTGAAGGCTATTAAGGAAGAGGGGATTCAAACGGTATTGATCAATCCGAATATCGCTACGGTACAGACATCGGAAGGAGTTGCGGACACGGTTTATTTCCTGCCCGTTACTCCTTTTTTTGTGGAAAAGGTGATCGAGAAGGAACGTCCGGAAGGTATCTTGCTCGCTTTCGGCGGGCAGACGGCGTTGAATTGTGGCGTGGCTCTTTACCAAAGCGGCGTGCTGGAGAAGTATGGCGTGAAGGTATTGGGTACCCCGGTGCAGGCTATCATGGATACCGAGGATCGGGAGTTGTTCGTACGCAAGCTGGATGAGATCGACGTGAAGACGATCAAGAGCGAGGCCGTGGAGAACGCCGCTGACGCTCGTCGTGCGGCCGCTGAGCTGGGGTATCCGGTCATCGTCCGTGCCGCTTATGCGCTGGGGGGCTTGGGTTCCGGTTTCTGCGACAATGAGGAAGAATTGGACGTGTTGGTAGAGAAGGCTTTCTCTTTCTCTCCGCAAGTATTGGTGGAGAAAAGCTTGAAGGGCTGGAAAGAGGTAGAGTACGAGGTGGTGCGCGACCGCTTCGATAACTGCATCACGGTATGTAACATGGAGAATTTCGACCCGCTGGGAATCCATACGGGAGAGTCTATCGTGATTGCCCCCTCGCAGACCTTGAGTAATACGGATTATCATAAATTACGTGAGTTGGCGATCCGTATCATCCGCCATATCGGTATCGTGGGCGAGTGTAACGTGCAATACGCTTACGATCCGGAGAGTGAGGATTACCGGGTGATCGAGGTGAACGCCCGCTTGAGCCGTTCTTCGGCCTTGGCTTCTAAGGCGACCGGTTATCCGTTGGCTTTCGTGGCCGCTAAATTAGGCTTGGGCTACGGTTTGTTCGACTTGAAAAACTCCGTGACGAAAACGACTAGCGCTTTCTTTGAGCCGGCTCTCGATTACGTGGTATGTAAGATCCCTCGCTGGGACTTGGGTAAGTTCCATGGCGTGGCTCGTGAGTTGGGTTCCAGCATGAAGTCGGTTGGCGAGGTGATGGCGATCGGACGTACTTTCGAGGAGGCTATCCAGAAGGGCTTGCGTATGATCGGGCAGGGTATGCACGGTTTCGTGGAGAATAAGGAGTTGGTGATCGAGGATATCGATAAGGCTTTGCATGAGCCTACCGACCGCCGTATCTTCGTTATCTCGAAGGCATTCCGTGCTGGTTATACGGTAGACCAGATTCATGAGCTTACCAAGATAGACCGATGGTTCCTACAGAAACTATATGGAATCATGCAGACCTCCAAGGAGCTTCACGCTTTCGATATGAAGGGGATCCAACGTTGCGCATCAATCCGGAGTTGATCCGCCGGGCGAAGATACAAGGGTTCTCTGATTTCCAGATCGCACGGGCGATCGGTCTCGACGGGGATGTGGAGAAGGGTATGATGTTGGTTCGCCAGTTCCGTAAGGAGCATGGCATTCTTCCGGTGGTGAAACAGATCGATACCTTGGCCGCCGAGTATCCGGCGCGGACGAATTACCTGTACCTGACGTATAGCGGTACGGAAAACGACGTGACGTACTTGGGCGATCATCGCTCGATTGTCGTGCTGGGTTCCGGCGCTTATCGCATCGGTAGCTCGGTGGAGTTCGACTGGTGTGGCGTGCAGGCCTTGAATACGATCCGTAAGGAGGGCTATCGTTCCGTGATGATCAACTACAATCCCGAGACGGTGTCTACCGACTATGATATGTGCGATCGTCTTTATTTCGATGAGCTTACCTTCGAGCGTGTGATGGATATCCTCGAGCTGGAGAACCCGCACGGCGTGATCGTCTCCACCGGCGGCCAGATCCCGAATAACTTGGCGATGCGTTTGGACGAGCAGCATGTGAATATCTTGGGGACATCCGCCAAGAGCATCGATAATGCCGAGGACCGTGAGAAGTTCTCCGCCATGTTGGATCGTATCGGCGTGGATCAACCCCGCTGGAAAGAGCTTTCTTCCATGGAGGATATCAATGGCTTCGTGGCGGAGGTAGGCTTCCCCGTGTTGGTTCGCCCGAGTTACGTGCTGAGTGGTGCCGCCATGAATGTCTGCTCGAATCAAGAGGAGTTGGAGCGTTTCTTGAAATTGGCCGCCAACGTCAGCCAAAAGCATCCGGTGGTGGTAAGTCAGTTCATCGAGCATGCGAAAGAGGTGGAGATGGATGCCGTGGCCGATCATGGCGAGATCGTGATGTATGCCATTAGCGAGCATATCGAGTTTGCCGGGGTTCATTCCGGCGACGCTACGATTCAGTTCCCGGCCCAGAAATTATATGTGGAGACGGTTCGTCGTATCAAGCGTATCAGTAAGCAGATCGCTAAGGAGCTGAATATCTCCGGCCCGTTCAATATCCAATATCTGGCGAAGGGCAATGAGATCAAGGTGATCGAGTGCAACCTTCGTGCCAGCCGTTCCTTCCCGTTCGTGAGCAAGGTGCTGAAGATAAACTTCATCGAGTTGGCTACCCGTGTCATGCTGGGCTTGCCGGTAGAGAAACCGAATAAGAATGAGTTCGATTTGGATTACGTGGGTATCAAGGCCTCTCAATTCTCGTTCAATCGCTTGCAGAAAGCCGATCCGGTATTAGGGGTCGATATGGCTTCCACGGGCGAGGTGGGTTGTCTGGGCGACGATGTATCCGAGGCGGTGTTGACGAGTATGCTCGCTGTCGGGCAACGGGTTCCGGAGAAGAATATCCTCCTGTCCACCGGTACGCCGAAGCAGAAGGTAGCCATGCTGGATGCCGCTAAGATGTTGGCGACGAAAGGCTACAACCTATTCGCTACGGGAGGTACGCACCGTTTCTTGGCGGAGAATGGCATTCCGAGTACGAAGGTGTACTGGCCGAGCGAGAAGGGAGAACCGCAGGCGCTTAAGATGCTTCATGAGAAGCAGATCGATATGGTCGTGAATATCCCTCGTGACCTTTCCGCCGGCGAGCTTGACAACGGCTATAAGATCCGCCGTGCCGCCATCGACCTGAATATCCCGTTGATTACGAATGCCGTCTGGCGAGCGCTTTCATTCAAGCCTTCTGTACCTTTGAGCGTAGATGATATCTGACATTGCAAGGAGTTGGCAGAATAATGGAAATTAAATGGGGCTTGATGATAAATCAAGTGTATTTATTTCGTAAGTTTGCGGAAACAAACAAAACAACCATGAATATGGATACAGCGATATTTATAGCTCGCAGGATCGCGGCGCAATCGATTCTACTCAGTGAGGAAGCCGCCCAGAAACTGGCCTCTATCTTAATCCGGACAGAATTGAAAAAAGGCGCCCTGTTTTTGAGCGAAGGAGAGGTTTGTACGCAACTCGGTTATGTCTATAAGGGAATGGTTCGCCAGTTTTACTTCAAGAATAAGAAAGAGCTGACCGAGCATTTCGCCAGCGAGGACAACATCTTCATTTGCATCGAGAGCTTCTTGCGCCAGCGTCCCGCTAATCTGTTGGTGGAGGCCTTGGAGAATACGGTGCTGTATGGCATTCCTCATGATCCTTTATTGGCATTGTGCGCCGAGGATTACGAGATCGAGGTCATGTATCGCCGCCTGTTGGAGAATTCGCTGATCCTGTCTCAACGGAAGGCGGATTTCCTTCGTTTCGAGACCGCTAATGAACGTTATGCCCGCTTATTGAAAGAACACCCTGAGATCGTGCAGCGTGCCCCCTTGTCCCATATCGCCTCTTATTTGCTGATGACTCCCGAGACATTAAGCAGGGTAAGGGCCAATATGCAGCTATGAGGGGCTTGTAGGTGTTAATTATATACGGTGTCGTATATGATATATAAGATAAAATTAGTATGAAGGTAGGATTATTTATCCCATGTTACATTAACGCGGTGTACCCCGAAGTGGGTATCGCCTCGTATAAATTGTTGAGGCATGTGGGTGTGGATGTCGATTATCCGATGGACCAGACCTGTTGCGGACAACCCATGGCGAACGCCGGCTTCGAGGATGAGGCGGCTCGCTTGGCCCTCCGGATGGAGGAACAGTTTAAGAACTATGACTACGTGGTAGGCCCCTCGGCCAGTTGCGTAGCCTTCGTAAAAGAGAACCATCCCCATATATTGGGAAAGCGGGATCACGTTTGTATGAACAGTAAGAAGATTTATGATATCTGCGAGTTCTTGCACGACGTGGTGAGACCGGGATCCCTGCCGGCCGTTTTCCCGCATAAGGTGAGTATCCATAATAGTTGCCACGGGGTGCGTGAGTTGCATCTCTCGTCGCCCAGCGAGCGTAATATCCCGTACTATTCCAAGTTACGTGATCTCCTTTCCTTGGTGAAAGGTATCGAGGTGTTCGAGCCGAAGCGGGTGGACGAATGTTGCGGTTTCGGCGGTATGTTCGCCATCGAGGAGCCTGAGGTCTCTACTTGCATGGGACAAGACAAGGTAAAGGATCATATGAGTACCGGCGCCGAGTATATCACCGGTGCGGATAGCTCTTGCCTGATGCATATGGAAGGGGTTATCAAGCGGGAGAAACTTCCGATCAAGACTATTCACATCGTTCAAATATTAGCGTCCGGATTATGAGTACGAAACATGCTATAGCAGCGGCCCGTTTCCTAGAGAATAAGGAGAATGAGGCTTGGCACGACCATACGCTTTGGATGGTACGTACCAAAACGGGATAAGATGAGCCATTCGCTTCCCGAGTGGGAGCGGTTGAGAGAGTTGGCCTCGGAGATCAAGCTTTACTCCAACAGCCATCTGGACACGCTTCTGGAGGAGTTCGAGAAAAATGCGATCGCCAACGGGGCTATCGTGCATTGGGCGAAAGATGCCGAGGAGCATAACGAGATCGTCTTGCGGATCTTGCGCCAGCATGATGCCCGGAACCTGATCAAGAGCAAATCGATGCTGACGGAGGAATGCCATATGAACGAGTTCTTGATGTCGAAAGGAATCGATGTGGTGGAGAGCGATTTGGGTGAGCGTATCTTGCAATTGATGCATTTGGCCCCGAGCCATATCGTGATGCCGGCGATCCATATCAAACGGGAGCAGATCAGCGAGATGATGGAGCGTGAGATGGGAACGGAGAAAGGGAATATCGACCCTACCTACCTGACGCATGCCGCCCGTAAGAATCTGCGTGAGAAATTCCTGCATGCCGACGTGGCGATGACGGGCGCTAACTTCGCCGTCGCCTCTACGGGCGAGATCGTGGTTTGTACCAATGAGGGAAACGCCGATATGGGAACCTCCTTCCCGAAGGTGCATATCGCTACGATGGGGATGGAGAAGATCGTACCGAATCTGGAGGCATTGGGCGTATTCACTCGTTTGCTGGCTCGTTCGGGTACGGGGCAACCCATCACGTCTTATACTTCTCATTACCGCCGTCCGCCCGAGGGACAAGAGTTCCATATCATTATCGTGGATAACGGGCGCAGTGATATCTTGGCGAAACCGGATCATATCCGTACGTTGAATTGTATCCGTTGTGGCGAGTGCATGAATACCTGTCCGGTATATCGCAGGAGTGGTGGCTATTCGTATACGTATTTCATTCCGGGACCGATCGGGATCAACTTGGGTATGCTGAGGAATCCGGAGGAATATTCGGATAACGTATCGGCTTGCTCCTTATGTCTTTCTTGCTCGAACGTTTGTCCGGTAAAGATCGACTTGGGCGAGCAGATTTACCGTTGGCGGCAAGATTTGGATAAGATCGGTAAGGCGAGCAAGGAGAAGAAAGTGATGTCTTTCGGCATGAAGTTCCTGATGGAACGTTCGGGATTGTTCAATACGGCGTTGAAGTTTGCTCCGGTAGTGAATCATTTGCCTCGTTTCATGGTCTACAATGGCTTGAACGCTTGGGGCAAGGGACGTGAGCTTCCGGCTTTCGCCAAGGAGTCGTTTAATGATATGTGGAAGAATAATAAGGTGAGATAATGAGTAGTAAAGATTCTATATTGGCGAGTATCCGTCATCATACGGGTACACGCCACGAGATGCCTGAGCTTACGTTGGAGGCGATTACCTATGCGGATAAGTTGGCTACGTTCTCGGAAGTGCTAGCCGGGGCGGGTGGCAAGGCCATCGAGTTAAAGCCCGGCGAGGATGTGAATGAGGTGATCCGCCGTGAGTTTCCGGAGGCGAAACGTATCGCCTCGAATTTGAAGGAGATTACTTGCGCTACCTTTAACCCGGATGAGCTGACCGATCCCCGGGAGTTGAACGGGACGGACGTATCTGTGGTGGAGGGTAGTTTCGGCGTGGCGGAGAATGCCGCTGTCTGGTTACCCCGTCAGGTACGTTATAAAGGTCTGTACTTTATCTCGAACGCTTTGGTGATCTTGTTGGACAAGACTCAATTGGTTCATACGATGAATGAGGCTTACCGCCGTACTGCCACTATGGATTATGATTACGGAGTCTTCATGTCCGGTCCCTCAAAGACTGCTGATATTGAACAAGCCTTGGTATTCGGGGCGCATGGCCCGATCCAAGTAGTAGTCCTGTTAAGATAAAACCTATACCCTTTTGAGGGGATGAGAGGGGCACGCCCCGTCTCTACAGTTGTATGATATTTATATTGGGGGCTGTGAATGCTTTGGATTCTTATTTACAGCTCTCCAATATTTCCCGTGCCACGCTACCCGTTACATTCTTCGCCTCCCCGAGGCGGCGTTTCGTTCATTGAAGCGATTCTCTATCTCGGTGATCGTCGCATCGCCAATCTTCTCTTGGCTGAGGCGGGTAGATAAACCGAGGCTTTGGAAAAATTGCTCAGTCTTCTCGATGGCTTGGCTTACCCGTTCCTCTGTTGTTCCACTATTGATACCCCATACCCGTTCGCCGTATTGCAGTATCTTGCCCTCTTTCTGCTTGCGTAGGGTGCGTAAGGTTCCGGGGAAGACGATCGCTAGAGTCGCTCCATGCGTCAATCCGTGAAGGGCGGTTAGCTCGTGTCCGATCATATGGGTAGCCCAGTCCTGCGTTACGCCCATAGCGATAAAGCCGTTCAAGCCCATCGTGGCGGATAGCATGAAATCTGCCATCAGGTCGTAATTCCTCGGATCTTCCTTGATCTTCGGGGCGATCTCAACCAAGGTACTTAAAATACTTTCCGCCCAATGATCCATCAAGCGGGATTGGTCGGTCGTAGTCATATATTGCTCCATCACGTGGACGAAGGTATCGGCGATACCGCAAGACACTTGATACGGGGGAGGCTGAAGGTCGTCTCCGGGTCCAAGATCGAGAACACGGGGAAATTACTGTAGAACGGGAATTTCTCTTGCGTCTCTTTCCGGGAGATCACGGCCCCGCTATTCATCTCGGAACCCGTGGCGGCAGGTCAGTACGGTACCCATGGGCACGGTATGATAGTAATACCCTTTCTGTACCAATTCCCAAGGATCACCGTCGTACTGGATGCCGGCGGAGATTAGCTTCGTCCCGTCTATGACGGAGCCACCGCTACCGCCAATAGAAAATCCACCTGCTTGCCTTTCGCTATCTGGATAGCTTCTCGCAAGGTCTCGATGGTGGGATTAGGCTCGATGCCCCAGAACTCGATATAGTCACGATCCTTTAGCGCCTTGATCACTTGGTCGTACACACCGTTTTGCTTTACGCTACCTCCTCCGAAGGTGATCATGATGCGATGCACCATCGGGATGGCCGTACTCAGTTTCTCAATCATGCCCTTACCGAATAATAAACGGGTTGGGTTGTGAAAAGTGAAGTTATTCATAGGACTATTTACTGTTTTTATATGTAAACATGAATAGGGTTCCTATTGTTTTAGGGCTTCCAGTAACTTATCGACCGCCTCGGCGGGAGTAGCTTCGCTCTTTAGTAACTGGACGAACTTGCTACCGATGATGGCACCGGAAGAATGAGCTGTCGCCGCCTCGAAAGTGGCTTTATTGCTGATGCCGAAACCTACCAAGCGGGGATTCTGTAGGTTCATGGCGTTGATACGACGGAAATAGGCCTGCTTCTGTTCGTTGAAGTCTTGTTGGGCTCCGGTCGTGGCGGCGCTGGATACCATATAGATAAATCCGCTGGTATGGGCATCGATCAGCCGGATTCGTTCCTCGGAGGTCTCTGGGGTGATCAGCATGATCATTTTCAGGTCATGGCGATCGGCTATCTCCTTGTAATCGGAGATATAATCGGCATAAGGCAGGTCGGGGATGATCATTCCGTCTACGCTGGCCTCTACGCAACTGGCGCAGAATTTCTCGAAACCGTATTGCATGATAGGATTCAGGTAGCCCATCAGGATGATCGGGATCTGTATTTCGCTTCGGATCTCTTTCAATTGCTCGAATAGGAGGTGGAGTGACATCCCGTTACGCAACGCTTGCGTGGCGGCCTCTTGGATGACGGGGCCGTCTGCCATCGGGTCGGAGAAAGGGATTCCTACTTCTACCATGTGGATACCTTTAGCCTGTAAGGCTTTTAAGATGCTTGCCGTATCGTTTAAGTTCGGATAACCGGCGGTGAAATAGACGGAGAGTATTCCGTCTTTCTGGGTCTGGAATAAGTTTGTGATGCGATTCATTACTGTTAGATGTAAAATTTGTTGGATGAAATTCTTTAGTTTGTCGATGTCTTTCAATCCCGGCTCAATCTCGAAGCCACTGTTGAGGTCGATACCTGCGAAACGGGGATGCCGGAAGTTCCGGATCGCCTCTGCGTTTTCCGGACGGATGCCTCCGCTGAGCAAGAAGGGAGTCTCTCCTTTATACTCGGTTAGGATGGACCAATCGAAACGTTTGCCTGAGCCTCCATAGCCCTCGCATCTCGTATCGAAAAGGAAATAATCCACTCGGCTCATACTCCTTGGTCTTCTTGAAATCCTCTTTGGAGGCGATCGGGAAGGCTTTGATTAAGGAGTATCCTCTTTTCTGTAGGGTGTGGCAATCTTCCGGCGATTCGTTACCGTGAAGTTGGAGATAGTCTAGCTTGTAGGCGGAGGCTGTCTCCATCATGGACTCGATGGTAGCGTTGACGAAAACGCCCACTTTTTTAGTTGATAGTTGACAGTTGACAGTTGACAGTTGCGACAAGCGGTATTTAACTGTCAATTGTCCACTGTCCACTGTCACTGCTTCGTCGGGCTTTGCCCGATGAAGCGCGGGGAGCGTTCGTAGAAGATGAGGCCGATCCAGTTGACGGCTAGGGCGGAGACTTCTTGGATGTTCCGGGAGTCTCGCATTCCGCATACTTTGATGATCATGCCAGTCCTCCTATAAAATCGGCTAGGGTATCGCCCGGCCTCTCGGTTTTCATGAAGGTCTCTCCGATCAGGAATCCGCGGAAACCGGCCTCACGCAATCGGCGTACGGTATCGGTCTCGGAGATTCCGCTCTCGGACACTAAAAGAGGGGAGAAGCCTCGCATCTTATCGACCAACTTGAATGAGTTGTTTACGTCCGTATGGAAGGTGCCGAGATTGCGGTTGTTCACGCCGAGCATATCGATATCCGCATTCAGGTATTTGAGCTCGTCCTCGCTATGGACTTCCAGCAAGACTTCCAATTGCAGGCTATGGGCGGTCTCGGCGAGTACCCGGCATTCTTCTTCTGTAAGGGCGGCGGCGATCAACAAGACAGCGTCGGCGCCTATCACCCGGGCTTGGAAGAGTTGGTAGGTATCGATGATGAAGTCCTTGCGAAGTAACGGGAGATCCACCAGCTTGCGGGCCTTTTGCAAGTCGCCCAAGGAACCTCCGAAGAAATCCCCGTCCGTAAGGATCGAGCAGGCGGAGGCGCTCGGCCTCGTAAGCGGGCACCACGTCGGCGATATTCGCACCCGGATGCAGCCAGCCTTTGGAGGGGCTTTTACGCTTGAACTCGGCGATAATACCGGAGGGGGATGATTCCAGCGCCGCACGCATGGAACGTGTGTCACGCTCCATACGGTCGCTACCTAGAGCCAATAAGGTCTGTAAGCTTACGGCCTGTTTCTGCCGGGCTACCTCGATGCGCTTATTGGCGATAATATCTTGTAAGATGTCCTTTTTCATAGGATATGTTTCTTTATCTTTGGTTCAAAGATATAAATTTACGGAATGTAGCCAATGCTTTTCCGCTTTCCAATGATTCACGTGCCTCGGCGATACACGTCTCGATCTTCTTCTCTGGACAGATCACTTGGATGGCGAAAGCGGAGTTGGCGATCACGCAGCTCTTTTGGGCCTCGGTAGCCCTGTTCCCTAATACGGCGTCGAAGATACGGGCCGCTTCCTCCGGGGTCTCTCCGCCATCGAGGTCCGCTTCCGTGCAACGTTTGAATCCGAGCATCTCCGGGGTATAAAGCTTCTCTTTCTCCGGCATGGCTACCTTGAAATCGGCCGTGAGGGAGATCTCGTCGTAACCGTCCAAGCTATGTACCACGGCAAAGCGAGTGCCGCTCTCTTGGTACGTATAATTATATAGGCGGAGTAGCGGGAGGTTATATACGCCTAACAATTGGTAAGTAGCATGACCGGGTTGACCAGCGGGCCGAGCATATTGAAGAAACTGCGCACGCCGAGCTCTTCCGTACCGGAGCTACCGCTTTCAGCGCCGGGTTGAACAAGGGTGCGTGGAGGTAGGCGATATGGCAGGTATCCATGGAGGTACGTAGCTTATCGATATCGTTCGTGAATTTTACGCCGTGTTGCTCCATCACGTTGCTGGCGCCGCTCACTGAGGTAGCCCCGTAGTTACCGTGCTTTACGACATTGTAACCGGCACCGGCCACTACGAAGCAGGAACAGGTACTGATGTTGAACGTGTTTTTCCCGTCGCCTCCGGTACCTACGATATCGATCGGCTTGTATTCGCTTAGATCTACCGGTACACGCATCTCCAGCAAAGCTTCCCGGAATCCGGTCAATTCCTCTACGGAGATACTGCGCATCAGGAATACGGTGATCAGACTGGCGATCTGGGAATCGTTGTAGCGTCCCTCCGCTATATTCTGGAGGATATTCCGGGCTTCTTCCCGGCCTAGATATTGGTGCTCGAATAATCTGTATAATATTTGCTTCATGTCTGTAATGTGTTGAATGATAAAATATTGCAGTTTTGCGATATTTCTTTATCGAAAAACTTTTGTTTCTCTAGGGGAAAACTCTTGTTTCTTGCTTGAGAAACATTAGTTTCACCATAGAGAAACTGATGTTTCGTTAGGAAGAAACTATAAGTGCCTTAGGAGGTAATTAGCGTTTCAGCCAGTTCTCTATAATTGTCTTCCCTTTGGGTGTCAACACGGATTCCGGATGGAATTGGATACCTCGTACATTGTACTCACGATGGCGCAAGCCCATGATCTGTCCTTCTTCCGTATCGACCGCCGTAATTTCCAGACAATCCGGGAAGTTTTCCTTGGAGACCGCCCAAGAATGATAACGCCCAACACGTATACCCGGTTCCAGTCCCTCGAAGATAGGATCTTTAGCGACAATCCGTATATCGGAGCAAACGCCGTGATGCACGTCGGTAAGGTTTATCAATGTGGCGCCGAATGCCTCGCCGATGGCCTGCTCGCTAGGCAGACACCTAGGATGCTCTTTGTCGGGGCGTACCGGCGGATCAAGGGGAGGAGGATGCCGGCTTCCTCGGGGATGCCCGGTCCCGGGGATAGTAAGATCTTATCGAAACGCTCTATCTCTTCCAAGGAGATCTTGTCGTTGCGGTGTACCTCTACATCCGCACCCAGTTCCTTCAATATATGTAGCAAATTGTAGGTGAAGGAATCGTAATTATCAAATAATAATATCTTCATTTTATATATATTGTTGTTGTTGTAGAGACGGGGCGTGCCCCGTCTCATCCTTTCAAAATGGTAACTTAAAATACTATCAGACTGTGGGAGACGGGGCACGCCCCGTCTCTACAACCGGATAATCAATTGATTAATTTCTCCGCTAGATCTATCGCCTTCTTCAAGGCTCCCAGCTTATTGTTTACCTCTTGCAATTCACGCTCATCGTTGCTCTTAGCCACGATCCCGCTCCCGCCTGATAGTAAAGTACGTTGCCACGGCTGACGAAGGTACGGATCGTGATCGCTTGGTTCAAATCACCATCCAGACCGATAAAGCCGATACAGCCGCCGTAAGCACCCCGGTTATGATGCTCGATGTCGGTGATCAGTTGCATGGCCCGTACTTTGGGGGCTCCGCTCAACGTGCCGGCGGGGAAGGTATCGACGTAGGTCTTTACCGGGTCGCTATCGGCGTTGATCTCGCCGCTCACACGGGATACGAGGTGGATGACGTGGCTGTAGTATTGTACCTCCTTATAGAAATCCACTTGCACGTCGTGGGCGTTCCGGCTTAGGTCGTTGCGGGCGAGGTCTACCAGCATCACGTGCTCGGCGTTCTCCTTGGGGTCGGCTAGCAGGGCCTCGGTACGTTGTTTGTCTACCTCGATATTACCGGTACGGAAAGCGGTCCCGGCGATCGGTCGATGCTGGCGTGTCTGCCCGTTACCTTGCAATGCGTCTCGGGGGAAGAGCCGAAGATACGGAAACCTCCGAAATCGAAGTAGAACAAATAAGGAGAGGGATTGATGCTGCGAAGAGCCCGGTACACCTTGAAGTCGTCTCCCTTGAACGGTTGCTCGAAGCGACGGCTCAATACGATCTGGAAGACATCTCCCCTGAGGCAGTGCTTGATGCCTTGGCGGACCATCGCCTTGTATTCCTCGCCGGTGATCGGGGAGGTCTCGGGACCCGCTGTCTGGAAGTTATAGGAGGCGAAGTTACGGTTCTCGATCAATGTCTCGATTTCTTCCAGCCGGCTAGCCTCGTCCTCTTGGAGCATCTCCACTAGGGTCAACTCGTTCTTGAAATGATTGAAGACAAGGATATACTTATATAATATGTATAGCATATCGGGGGCGTCGTTCTCCTCGTGATGAACTTCCATGACCGGGATGTTCTCGAAATAACGGACGGCATCGAAAGCCGTGTAGCCGAATAATCCGCAGACCTTCTTGTCCGCTCCCTCCACCTTGAAGCGGCCGAGAAAAGCGTTCATCGCCTCCGGTACGTTATAGTCTTCGGTGAGCGGGGTAACCTCACGGGTCTCGTCGGGGAAGGTCGCCGTGCATTCCCCGTTGTTGATACCGATGCTCGCCAAGGGGCGGAGCGCTATAAAGGAAAGGCTATTCTCGTTTCCGTGGAAGTCCGAGCTTTCCAACAGGGCCGATTCCGGGTAGATATCCCGCACTTTCAGATAGATGCTTACGGGAGTGTGAAGGTCGCCCATCACCTTCTTGCTTATCGTTTTGAAAGAATAATTCATGATAATTTATAATTAATGTAGGTGTCCATATCTTTATCGCCACGGCCCGAGACAGTCAGTACCACCACGTCTTCCGGCTTGAAGTTTACCTTGGCCAAGGCTCCCAAGGCATGGGCGCTTTCCAAGGCCGGGATGATTCCTTCCAAACGGGTCAACTCGAAAGCAGCCTCCAACGCCTCGTCATCATCGACCGCTAGGATTTGCGCACGGTGCTCTACGGAGAGGTTCGCGTGGATCGGGCCGATGCCCGGGTAATCCAAGCCGGCGGAAACAGAATAAGGTTCCTCGATCTGTCCGTCCTCGTTCTGCATGACCAAGGTACGTGCCCCGTGATGATGCCCTCTTTACCCAATTGGATCGTGGCGGCGCTCATGCCGGAGTGGATGCCCTTGCCGCCGGCCTCGGCCAAGACGATCTTCACCCGCTCGTCGTCCATGAAATGATAGATCGTACCGGCGGCGTTACTTCCCCCGCCTACGCAGGCGATCAGGTAATCCGGGTGATCCCTTCCTTCCTTCTCCAGCAGTTGCTTCTTGATCTCCTCGCTGATAACGGATTGCAGCCGGGCTACCATATCCGGATAAGGATGGGGGCCTACCGTAGAACCGATAATATAATACGTATCCGAAGGATGACAGCACCAGTCACGGATCGCCTCGTTCGTGGCGTCTTTCAAGGTCATGTTTCCCGAGGTCACGGGCACGACGGTAGCTCCCAGCATCTCCATCTTCTGTACGTTGGCATGTTGGCGTTCCACGTCTGTCTTCCCCATATAAACGATACATTCCATATTCATCAAGGCACATACCGTAGCCGTAGCCACTCCATGCTGTCCGGCACCCGTCTCGGCGATGATACGGGTCTTCCCCATGCGGCGGGCTAGGAGGATCTGGCCGATCGTATTGTTGATCTTATGTGCTCCGGTATGGTTCAAGTCTTCCCGTTTCAAATAGATCTTGCATCCGTATTTCTCGCTCAACCGTTTGGCCAAGTAAAGAGGGGAGGGGCGGCCTACATATCACGCAATAACTGATCGAACTCTTCCTTGAGCTATCGCTCTCCAACACTTGCAGATAGGTATTCTGTAAATTTTCCACGCATTGATGAAGGATCTCGGGAACATAGGCCCCGCCGAACTCACCATAGTAACCATTCTTGTCAACTTGATACGTTTTCATCTTTTATCTATTTTAGTTATTTTCCTTTTGAATTTGCCATAAAAAGAAAAGAGGCCTGCCGCAAGTGCGACAGACCTCTTTATATCTTTATGTAGTGTTTATATATACATACGAGTCTTCGTTCCTTACGACCTTTTGAGTTGTACGGAGCGCCACCACCAATATGTATTTACTACGAATGTTCTCATGACTCTGTTTTGTTATTACGGCAGCAAATATATGGAATCTTTGACAAACAGCAAATAAAATCGTGTTTTTTTTATGAATGAGATAAAAAAGATCAGAAGGTCTATTAAAACTGCTCTATTGACAAATTGTAATTTATTGAGCCTTGTATAGACGTGTATTGGCGTTTTTGGCATTTGTTTTTATTATTTCGAAGAATAATTTGCTTTCAAAATAATAGTTTCTACCTTTGCGGAAACAATAAAAAACGATTAATATTTCTAATATGGATACTAAATTAACTGGAAAAACTCGCATAGAGAGCGATTTGATCGGCGCTCGTGAAATCCCCGCCGAAGCATTATACGGAGTTCAAACCTTGAGAGGAATCGAGAATTTCTCAATCAGTAAATTCCGTTTGAGTGAATATCCTTTATTCATTAAAGGATTAGCTATAACAAAAATGGCGGCTGCCATGGCTAACTTTGAACTAGGCTTGCTTACCGTAGAGCAAAAGGACGCTATCATCGCCGCTTGCGGGGAGATTATCGATGGCAAGCATCACGACCAGTTCCCGGTGGATATGATCCAAGGCGGAGCGGGTACCACTACGAATATGAACGCGAATGAGGTGATCGCCAACCGTGCCTTGGAGCTGATGGGGCATGAGCGAGGTGAATACCAATACTGCTCACCGAACGACCATGTGAACTGCTCGCAATCCACGAACGACGCATATCCGACCGCTATCCATATCGGTATGTATTTTAAGCATCTTCAATTGCTTCCCCATTTGGAGGAATTGATCGCCTCTTTCCGTAAGAAAGGGGAGGAGTTCTCGCGGATTATCAAGATGGGACGTACGCAGTTGGAGGATGCCGTACCTATGACGTTGGGGCAGACCTTTAATGCTTCGCCAGCATCTTGCAGGATGAGATCGCTCACTTGAATGAGGCCGCCGCCGATTTCTTGGTGGTTAATATGGGAGCTACCGCTATCGGTACGGGTATTTGTGCCGAGCCGGGATACGCGGAGAAATGTATCGCGGCTTTACGTGAGATAACCGGATGGGATATCCGTCTCTCCTCCGATTTGGTAGGAGCTACCTCGGATACTTCTTGCTTGGTAGGCTATGCTTCCGCCATGAAGCGGGTTTGCGTGAAGATGAATAAGATATGTAATGACCTTCGCTTGTTGGCAAGCGGTCCTCGTTGCGGTTTGGGTGAGTTTAACTTGCCTGCTATGCAGCCGGGTTCTTCTATCATGCCGGGTAAGGTGAACCCTGTGATCCCGGAGGTGATGAACCAAATCGCTTATAAGGTAATGGGTAATGAATTATGTGTGACCATGGCCGGGGAAGCCGCCAGATGGAGCTGAACGCATGGAGCCGGTGATGGCACAATGCTGCTTCGAGTCCGTGGATTTGCTGATCAATGGTTTCGATACCTTTGCGTACCCGTTGCGTGGACGGTATTATCGCTAACGAGGATCGTTGCCGTGAGGAGGTACATCATAGCATCGGCGTGGTGACGGCCTTGAATCCGGTAATCGGCTATAAGAACTCGACCAAGATCGCGAAGGAGGCGTTGGAGACCGGCGTTAGCGTTTATCAATTGGTACTGGATCATGGTATCTTGACCAAGGAGGAATTGGATACGATCTTAAGCCGGAGAATATGATCAAGCCGGTGAAGTTGGATATCAAGCCTCGCCGTTAATCGAGTCCTATTATATAATGTATACCATTTGTGGACCGTATAGGTGGATTTTTCCATCCTATGCGGTCTTTTTTTAGATTATAATCTCTATCTTTGGACTGACTTAATTCTAATAATCATGATAAATAGACGAGATTTTTTAAAGAATGCGTCCCTTTTCACCTTGGGTGCCTGATGGCCGGAAAGGTCGGGAGCGCAGATGCGGCTAAACCTGTCACTTCTGAAACGATGGCCGCTAAGACAGTTGGTTTACAAATCTATTCTTTAGGCAAGGAACTTTATGCGGATGTACCGGTGGATTGAAAAAGATCAAGCAAATGGGGTACACGAATCTGGAATTGGCCGGTTACAAGGAAGGCAAGATCGGCGGTGTAGACATGATGGAATTCAAGAAGATGGTGGATGATGCCGGATTGAAGATCACCAGTTCCCACGTGAATCCTCCGGTACGTGAGTACACGAAGGCCAATCGCTCCCAGATCTCCGAGTATTGGAAGAAGACGGCTGATGACCATGCCAAACTAGGCGTGAAGTACTTGATCCAGCCCGGGCAACCGAGTACCCGTAGCACCGAGGAAACCGCTTTCGTCTGCGAGATTTTTAACGAGGCGGGTAAGATCGTGAAAGCGGCCGGTATTCCTTTCGGCTATCACAACCATGAGATGGAGTTCGCAAGGTAAATCCGGTAGTACGGAGGCCAAGCTGGGAAGGCGTGTGAAAGGAGATTGCATCTATGAGTTGTTCTTGAAGAATACTGATCCTTCGCTTGTATTTTTCGAGATGGATGTTTATTGGGCCGTGATGGGACAACAAGATCCGATAGAGTGGTTGAAGAAATATCCGAACCGTATTAAGGTATTGCACATCAAGGACCGTGCTATTCTAGGCGAGTCCGGGATGATGAATTTCGAGAATATATTCCGGCAAGCTTACGCGAATGGAATCAAGGATTATTTCGTGGAGTTGGAGGGTATGCCTGACGGACGTTCCCAGTTTGAGGGCGTGAAAGGCTGCGTGGATTATTTATTGAAAGCACCGTTCGTGAAATAAGTCTTTTGACTCATTAAAAAAACGCTCATGGCGGTAGGATGCTTCCTCCGTTATGAGCGTGTTTGTTCGTAAAGCAGCCATACCAATAAAGGGATATAGTCCTTTAATTTCGTCCGTAATATCTTGAGCGCTTGAGAGATGCGGTATGCGATTGTTTTTGGGGATACGCCTGTCCGCTCGGCGATCTCGTTGTAGGTCATTTCCTCGAAACGGTTCATCTCGAATGCCTTACGGTATTCATCCGGGAGCTCCCGGATGGCCTTGGAGGCCAAGGCCATCAGTTCTCCTATATAAAAATCAGGATTCTCGAATTGCTCTTGGAACTTGGCGTACAGTCTCTCGTGCACTTGTTGCTTAACCTGTATGTGGCTGATCGTATTGAGGCATTTATTGCGGACAATCGTGAAGAGGAGTGATTTCAGAGACATGTCCGCTACTAGGGATTTTCGGTTTTCCCACAGCCACATCATCACGTCTTGTACGATCTCCTCCGATTCTGGTACTGTTACATATTGGGAGGCGAAGGCGCACAATCCCCGGTAATATTGTTTGTACACGGTGTCGAACGCTTGTTCGTCTCCTGCGATAAGTTCTAGTGAAATTCGTTCTGCGTTCTCGTCCACAATAGTGTTTAAGTTTGTTTGGTTGCAAACTTAATGAATAATTCCGGATAAGAGGCATGAATCCCGCTACTTTTTCTTTCCTTGGTTGGCTACGGCTTCCATGAGTTTCTTGATTTCCTCCGGGTCGCCAAGGAAATAATCATTCACGAGTTTTAAGTCATCATCGAACTCGAACACGTATGGAACGGCTGTTGGGAGATTCAGATGAACGATCTCTTCATCGGAGATGTTTTTTAAATATTTGATGATTCCCCGCAAGCTGTTTCCGTGAGCGGCGACAAGGATCTGGTCGGCGGTCCGGAGCGTCGGGGAAGATAACCTCTTTCCAATAAGGGAGAATCCGCTCAACCGTATCTTTCAAGGATTCCGTACGGGGCAACTCTTTATCCGGCACGTCTTTGTAGCGGATATCGAAGCGAGGGTTACGAGGGTCGTCTTCCGATAGGGGAAGCGGGGCTATATCGTAACTGCGACGCCAGATCAAGACCTGCTCGTCTCCATACTTTTGGGCGGTCTCGCTCTTGTTCAACCCTTGTAGCGATCCGTAATGTTTCTCGTTCAGCCTCCAGCTCTTCTCCACCGGGATCCAGTCTTGGTCCATGCGATCCAATACACAATTCAAGGTTTTGACGGCCCGTTTTAAATAAGAGGTATAGGCTTTATTGAACACATATCCTTTTTCTTTCAATAGGTTGCCGGCCCTATAAGCTTCGGCCACGCCTTTTTCTGTCAAATCCACATCGGTCCAACCGGTGAACCGGTTCTCTTTATTCCATATACTTTCGCCGTGGCGAAGCAATACGATACTTTTCATAGGTCTTTTTATTTTTATGATTTGTTTTTTTCGAAATCCTCGATGACTTCTTTTAATATAGGTAGATGACTATGTTGTACATCCTTCGCTGCCGTGAGGAAAGTGACAACCGGATGCTTCTCGATCTCTCGTAAGAAAGGAATGAAATCCGGGTTCTGCTTGATCTCCATCCCGTAGCGACCTTGGAATACTTCCCAATGCCTGTCTTTATCCTCGTGGAACCATTGGCGTAACTCCTTGGATGGAGTGATGTCTTTTCTCCATTCGTCAAACTTCGCATCCTCTTTCTTCAGTCCTCTGGGCCATAGCCTGTCGAGAAGAATGCGATAACCATCCGCCTCACTTGGCTCCTCATAAATCCGTTTTAAAAGAATCTTTACCATTAGAAGTCTCATTTTGTGGTAAAACAGTAGAAAGAGGGATATTGTTGAGCCTTTCTTTAGGAACGGTATTTTTGCCATTATTCAATTTTCTTGAAAAAAATCGTTTTTTTTGTTTAGTACATCTTTTGTCTCAACTGTATTAATTATAGAAACAAGAAAAAATGGAAATAAACGAAGACATATTGATCCGATACATCAATGGGATGTTGACCGAGGAGGAAGCTGCGGAGGTGAAAAACTGGCGGGCCGCCTCTCTAGAAAACGAGAAACTGTTGGAGCAGGTCTATTTTACAGCTCAAGTGGCAAGTCGCCTAAAAGTCATGCGGACCGTGAACCCGGACGAGGCGTTGTCTCGTTTTAAATCAAGAATCCATAAGAAAGAGAAAAGATTAGCTTTAAGACAAGTGTTAGGTGTTATTCAACGGGCTGCGGCCGTGTTATTCATTCCAGTCTTTCTTTTATCCGCTTATTTGTTCATACAGCAGGGTCAAGGGAACGTGCGTACGCTAGCCGTACGCACGAATCCTGGGGTGGTTTCGGCATTCGATTTACCTGACGGTTCTAAGGTTTGGCTGAATGCCAATAGCGAATTGAGATATCTTTCGGACTTCAATGCGGATACCCGTACGGTGGAATTAACCGGACAAGGATATTTCGAGGTGACGAAGAATGCTCATAAGCCTTTTATTGTGAAAGCGGATAAAGATTACTCGGTAGAGGTGTTGGGTACTTCTTTCAATGTATCCGCTTACAAAGACGAGAGTATGATAGAGACCACCTTGGTAGAGGGATCGGTAAAGCTGAACGTCGTGTCCGGAGGAAAGCGAATGACACAGATGTTGAAGCCAAACGAGAAAGCCGAGTATCAAAAGGGCGCTGGCAAGATCAAGGTGTTCGACGTGAATACCGAATATGACACGGCTTGGAAGAACGGGGAGATTATCTTCAGGAACCATCCGATGGATAAAGTATTGAAAACGCTGGAACGTCATTATCACGTAGTATTCGAGGTAAAAGATAAACGAGATACTGAAGTCCATAATAACAGCCCGTTTCAAGGACGAGCAATTGCCTCAAGTATTGGAATACCTGAAATTGGCGTCGGGAATCCAGTATGCGATACATAAACCTACCGTTAAGGACAGTGGATCGGGAACCTCAGTCGTGGAAATATCAAAATGAGAAATAATGTGTAACCTTCTAAAATACGTCTGCCATGAAGAAAGAATAAACAAGGATTAAAAACATACGGAAGAATATTGGCGTATTCTCCCGTACGAAAAGTCAAGAAGAGCTGTTGGCGCAGCTACAAATAACTTTATTATAAATAGTAACAACTACAAAAATATGAATAAAATTGTAACCTTAAATGCTTTGAAGGGGAATAGTTATTCTCTTTTCGAAATTCCGTTAATGATCAACATGGGGGTATGCGCATTCTGTTTGGTACCGGCCATGGTTTTCGCAGAGAACACGCATGAAGTCACAGTCTTAAACGCTCAACAACAGACACGAAAAGCAGTCGGTGTCGTTACGGACAAAACGGGCGAGGCTATTATCGGTGCTAACGTAATTGTCAAAGGAACTACCAACGGTACCATCACGGATATGGATGGCCGTTTCGAGTTGGATGTTCCTAACAATGCGACTTTACAAGTTTCCTATATCGGCTTTAATACGCAAGAGATCGTCTTTACCGGACAACCTTCTATCGAGGTTCAATTGGTCGATGATACGCAAGCCTTGGATGAAGTCGTGGTAACCGCTTTGGGTATCAAGCGTGAGAAAAAGGCTTTGGGATATTCTATGTCTGAATTGAAAGGTGAGTCCCTGACGCAAACCCGTGATGCTAACGTGGCCAACGCTTTGGCTGGTAAGGTAGCTGGTTTGCAGATCAAGCAAAATGGTACCGGTGTCGGTGGTTCCTCTCGTATCGTGATTCGTGGTAATAACTCTATTACTGGTAATAACCAGCCGTTGATTGTTGTGGACGGTGTACCTATCGATAACTTTAGCGGTGGTACGGATGACTATTGGGGTAACGGTAACGTGGATAAAGGTTCCGGTATCTCTGATATCTCCCCAGATGATATCGAGAGTATGTCCGTATTGAAAGGCCCGGCAGCCGCGGCGTTGTATGGTAGCCGTGCAGGTAACGGTGTCGTGATGATCACGACTAAGAAAGGTAGCCAGAATAAAGGTTGGGGCGTAAGTATCAATTCGAATTTCACGGCTGAGAACCCGATGCAAACTCCGAAGTTCCAAGATGTATACGGACAAGTATCGACGGCGCTTTCGATAATAATAAAGCGACGAGTTGGGGTGCCGTTATGGATGGTTCTCCTAAGGATATGGCGATGGGATCTCATCCCTATGCGGCTAGAGATAATAATCTGTACAAGGACTTTTTGCGCACTGGTAACCACTTGGACGAATAGCGTGGATTTGAGTAAGAGCTCCGAGATATCACTTTCCGTGCCGGTGTGACACGCTTGGATAATAAGGGGGTTGTCCCGAATAGCGGAATGGATCGTACGTCTATTAATTTGCGTTCTACGGCTAAGCTGTCTAAATGGCTATCGGCTGACGTGAAGGTCAATTATGTAAGCCAGCATACGAACAACCGTGTGAAATTAGCGGGCGACCCGGATAATATC
>ENA-OQEB01000206-OQEB01000206.1-human-gut-metagenome-genome-assembly--contig:-NODE-206-length-25051-cov-3.904108_pt1 | contig 25051 bp, 34 predicted proteins | sample MGYA00242787_ERZ504619 | MGnify/ENA primary metagenome ERZ504619 (study PRJEB26092, sample SAMD00036317) | human gut metagenome | host: Homo sapiens | study: EMG produced TPA metagenomics assembly of... | reverse complement strand
CGTGCTCTGCGCGCAGGGCGGCACCAGCTGGGCCGCCGTGCTCGGCTGTCTGGTCCTGCTCATGGTCATCGGCAGCGCGTTCACCCTGCTGCTTGGCCCCAATGTGGATGCCCTGATCCATCTGGTCTACGGCTGAGCGTTCAGCCCGAAATGATATGATGAAGGAGTTCCGAACCATGAAAAAAGTTACGAAGCTGTCATCCCTGCCGCCGGTCTGGGCACCGTGTGCTGCCCGCCACCAAGCCATGCCCAAGGGGATGCTCCCCATCGTGGATAAGCCCGCCATCCAGTATCTGGTGGAGGAAGCCGTCAAGTCCGGCATCACGGACATTCTGATCATTCTGGGCCGCAACCAGAGCATCATCGAGGATCACTTTGACCGCAGCCCCGAGCTGGAAGAAAAGCTGGCCGCCCCCGGCAAGGAAAAAATGCTGGAGGAGTGCCTGGCATCTCGAACCTTGCCAACATCTTCTTTGTGCGCCAGAAGCAGACGCTGGGCCTGGGCCACGCCGTGAGCATGGCAAAGGCCTTTACCGGTGACGATCCGTTCGTGGTCATCTACGGCGACGACGTGATCTGGGGCGAGGATCCTGTCTGCGCCCAGCTCATCCGCGCCTATGAGGAGTTTGGCCGCCCGGCTGCGGGTGTCTCCGCTGTGCCTGGGCCGATGTGAGCCGCTACTGCAGCCTGAAGACCACCCCCATCCACGACAACTATTTCTTTGTGGATGACATGATCGAGAAGCCCAAAAAGGGCCAGGAGTTCAGCAACTACTCCATTCTGGGCCGTGTGCTGCTGACCCCTGAGATCTACGATATCCTCGCCCACACCAAGCCCGGTGCAGGCGGCGAGATCCAGCTGACCGATGCCATGGCTGAGTATGCCCGCAACTGCGGCGGCATGACCGCCGTGGAATTCACCGGCACCCACTACGACATGGGCAACAAGCTCCGCGTGGTGGAGGCTCAGGTGGAGCTGGCATTGCAGCATCCTGAGATCGGCGAGGCTTTCCGCGCCTACCTGAAGGAGTTCTGCAAGACCCTGTAACTGTCATTTTCCTTTCCATGACCCAAGACCGCTCTGCCGCCGGCAGGGCGGTCTTTTGCTGCAATAACCCCGGCAAGGAATTGGTTGATACAAAACAGTTCCTGCGGTATACTGGAGATAATTGTTTTTATTGAAAGATCGTGTCAAAGAGAAAGCGAGGTTTTTTCATGCAAATGCCGACCGCAGCGCGGAGCAGTTCCGCAAAATGACGGAGACCCCCATCCCGAAATTGATCCTGAGCCTGGCGGCTCCCACGATATTGAGCATGCTCATCACCAGCATCTATAATCTGGCCGATACCTTTTTTGTGGGCCAGATCTCTACCAGTGCATCCGGCGCGGTGGGCATCGTTTCCAGCCTGATGGCCATTCTCCAGGCGCTGGGCTTCATGCTGGGTCACGGCTCCGGCAGCATCATCAGCCGCAGCTGGGCAGCCAGAACACCGATGCTGCCACCCGGTTTGCTTCCACCAGCTTCTTCACGGCACTGGTGTTCGGCGGCATCATCACAGTGGCGGGCCTGCTCACCCTGCCCGATTTTATGATGCTGCTGGGCAGCACCGAGACAATCCTGCCCCATGCCTGTGCCTACGCGCGGTACATCCTGCTGGCCGCTCCCATTATGATGTCCAGTCTGGTGATGAACAACATCCTGCGCTATGAGGGCAAGGCCAGCTTTGCCATGATCGGCCTGGTCACCGGCGGCCTGCTGAACATTGCACTGGACCCGCTGTTCATCTTTGGGCTGGGCATGGGCACCGCCGGTGCGGGCCTTGCCACGGCCCTGAGCCAGACCATCAGCTTCTGCATCCTGCTGTCCATGTTCCTGCGGGGCAAAACGGTCAGCCAGTTCCGGATCACGGCAGTCACCCACAGCCCGGCGGAGTTCGGCACCATCCTGATGACCGGTATGCCCAGCTTTGGCCGTCAGGGCCTGAACAGCATTGGCGGAATGCTGCTGAACATTGCCGCCCGGGGCTATGGCGACGCTGCCGTGGCCGGTATGAGCATCGTTTCCCGCATCTTCATGTTCATCATCTCGGTGGCCATCGGCACCGGGCAGGGTTTTCAGCCGGTGGCAGGCTTCAACTATGGTGCCCAAAAGTACCGCCGGGTGCAGCAGGCCTGTCTGTTCACCATGGCAGCCAGCTTCTGCTTCCTCTCTGTCATTCTTACCGTCTGCTGGTTCAATGCCGAGACCCTCATCCGCCTCTTCCGCGATGATCCCGAAGTCACCGCCGTGGCCCTGCCCGCCTTCCGCTACCAGTGCTTTGCCATGCTGCTGCAGCCCGTGATCGTGGCGGGCAACATGCTGTTCCAGTCCATCGGCAAATCGGGCCGGGCCACCTTTCTGGCCTGCTGCCGTCAGGGCGTGTTCTTCATCCCGCTCATCCTCACCCTGCCCCGGGCCTTTGGGCTGCTGGGTGTTGAGATCTGCCAGCCCATCGCCGATGTGCTGACCTTCTTTGTCACTGTGCCCTTCCTCTTCCCCTTCCTGCGTCAGCTGGTGCGGATGGACGAAGCCGAGGCTGCCAAGCCTGAAGCGCCCTGTAACAAAACTGTAACCATAACCGACGTTCGATTGCAATTGAACGTCCGGTTTATTCGTATTATAATCAGGATAGGAAAGTTAAATTCTGCCAAACCTGTGAGGTACGCTTATGAAACGTTCTGTTCTCCGCATCGGCTGTGCAGTGCTCAGCCTGTCTGCCGCGGCAGGGCTGCTGGCCTCCTGCTCCCTGCTGCCTCCGGCCTCGCCCCTGCCCGATTCCAAGCCCGCGCAGGCTGAGGAAGCGCCCGGCCCCGCTACAGCTTCACTGGACGACGGCAAACTGCGCATCCTGTACAGCAACGGCTCAAACGGCGGCAATACCGTGCTCTGCGGCAATACCGTGTTGTATCAGGCCGCCAGCAGCGAGACCGTGTATCTGGTGCCGGATACCCTGACCGGCACCGTGCGGTACTATCTGCGGCAGTGGTCAGCCCCCGGCACCCCCACCGGGCGGGCAACCGCCCTGTGCGACCGCAGCGGCAAGGAGATCCTAACCTTTGACCGTGCCTACGATGCCGCTTTGACCGGCAGCCTGCTGGTCCTGACCGCACCGGAACAGATGGCCTATGCCCCCTGCAACAACCACGCCGAGGGCGATTGCCGGGTGATCGACCTTGCCACGGGTGAGGAGCTGGCTGTGCCCGAAAACGCCTACGGATGCAGCATAGCAGGCAGCTATCTGGCCTTTGAAGTCTGCAATGTCCCGGCAGACTATGTGCCGGAAAACGAATGGGGCGATGATCTGACTGCTACTGCGCTGTACAGGTGCAGGATCGGCAGGGCGAGGTGGTCTATCAGGCAGAGCTGTCTGCCCTTTCCAACTTCTACGCCAGCAGCAGCGACAGCTCCGCCCCCACCGACTGGCTGGTGGTGAGCCACTACAACGAGGATGGCACGACGGGTGCCGACAGCCTGTACAACCCCACCACCGGCGAGGAGCTGACCGGTTACCAGCAGTACACCGGTGCAGGCACGGTCAGCCTGTATCACGATGGCAGATATCAGCTGGTGGATCTGGTCAGCACGGAGCAAAGCGCCGTGCTCTGCGAATATGACCAGCCCATCCGGTATTATGTGCCCGGCGCGGCAGTCACGGAGCCAGATGCCTCCACCCCCGAAATGGCGGGGCGGTATCTGTTCCACGACCTGCTCACCGGCGAGGAGAAGGATCTCTACGATGCCAATACGGATGATGCCACGTTGGCCATCTATGCCGTAGACGGCACCGTGCGGGTGTTCGACCTGCAGACTGGCGTTCTGCTGACCGATACCACCATCGACCGGTGGAAAATCAGGTGCGCGCCCATATTTACCCCGAGGGGAACGGCTGGGCCTGGGTCGAGCAGGATGACAATGACAACTATGACGCAACGGCCATCCACATCTGCGGGCCGGACGGCATCCACAAGACCCTCGATCCGGCCAAGCCGAATGAGACCTACAACTACTACTCGCCCCTGCTCTCCACTGAGGACGGCATCTACTTCTACGGCTGCTACAACGGCCCCGGCAGCAGCTGGCTCTACGATGTTCTGGACAGCGACGGCAATGTGGTGGTAAGCGGCCTGCGCACTTGTGCCGGGTACTACGCCAACAGCGTCAACGGCCTGCCCGAGGGCGTGTTCGCTGCCGTCAAGGCTTTGAGAGCGGCTGGATGGACCTGACCGGCCAGTGGCTCTACGCCGAGAGCATCTTCGCTTCCAGCAACGACGAAATGGACAACAGTTTCTTCTAAGGAGGTTTTTCCATGCGTACTGTCAAAATTTCCCGCCGCGCGTTCCTGACCGGTCTGGGTCTGGCATCCACCGCAGCCCTGCTCTCCGCCTGCAATACCGTACCTGCCTCCTCTAATTCGGGGGCGGCACCGTCTCAGCCGGATTCTGAGGCCCCTGCCTCTTCTGCCGCCAGTGAAATGCCCGCACAGCCCATCCTGAGCGTGGATGAATTCCCCATTACGGATGGCAGCACGGCCTGCATCCCACTGATCGCGCAGATCATGGCCGACACCACCGGGCTGGATCTGGAGACCGCCCGGAGCGCCGTGACCACCAACACCACGGCCCAGGCCTGGCGCAACCTGGGCCTGTACGGCAACAATTACGGTGATTCGGTCAAGCTCATCATCGCCTACGAAGCCCCGGAATCCGTCAAGGAGGAGCTGAAGGCTGACGGTGACCCGCTGGAGCAGAAGGCCATTGGCCGGGACGCGCTGGTGTTCATCGTCAACGAGGACAACCCTGTGCAGAGCCTGACCCGGCAGCAGCTCAAGGACATCTATGCCGGAACGATCACCAACTGGAAAGATGTGGGCGGCAAGGATCAGGAGATCATTGCATTCCAGCGGCGGGCGGACTCCGGCAGCCAGACCCTGTTCCAGAAGCTATTGATCCAGGACGGCCCGCTGATGGAGGCCCCCACCGAGCTGGCCCCCACCGCCATGGGTGAGCTGGTGGACAGCATTGCAGAGTATAACAACTCCGCCAACGCCATCGGTTTCTCGGTCTACTACTACATCGACCAGATGTACTCCAAGCCCGGTCTGCGGCTGCTGGCCGTGGATGGCGTGACCCCTTCCAACGAGACGATCGCCGACCAGAGCTACCCGCTGTGCAACGAATTCTATGCTGCCATCCTGCAGGATTCCGCTGCCGACAGCCCGGAGCGCAGGATCTACGAATGGCTCTCCACCGATGCAGGCCGTTCCTGCATTGAGCACTCCGGCTATGTAGCCGTCCAGTAATTCCCAGAAAATTCGGCACATTTCATTGACTTTGCTCAAATCCTTTGCTAGACTTAAGAAAAGTTTGTCAGCTTTTTTCGTTTCACGATCTTGAGCAAAGGAGATGCCGCATCATGTCCCATCCTTCCGACACCCCGCACTCCGCCCATGTTGAGAGCCGCAGCCGCAAGGCACTGCGCAGCTACATCATTCAGGCCGCCACCCTGCTGGAGATCGTGCTGTCCGCTGGTGCTCATCGGCCTGCTGCTCAGCTTCATCCCCCTGCTCAAGTGGATGCCGGGCCTGCTGTTTGATGGCAACGATGTAGAGATCCGCGGCTTCCTTGAGCGGGCGCTGGACATTGTCATCGGCGTGGAGTTCATCAAGATGCTGGCCAAGCACAGCCCCGGCAGCAGCCTGGAAGTGCTGCTCTACGCCATTGCCCGCCACATGGTGGTCGGCCACGAATCGGCTTTGGACAACCTCATCAGCGTGGGTGCCATTGCGTTGATCTTTGTTGTGCGCAAGTTCTTCTTTGTGCCGGCCTTTGGTGCCCACCTGCCCGACGGCAAGCCCGCCCCGGACCTGACCCCCAACCAGAGCGGCATCCCCGCCGAGGAGTTCCGCACCCGCCTGCGCCAGCGCATCCATGCAGAAGCTCTCGCCGAAGAGGATGAGGACGACGAGGACGAGGAGACCGAGGAAGTATAAGATTCCCGAACGCACAAAAACCCGAGGACAGCTGTGATGCTGTCCCCGGGTTTCTTATTGTTTTGGTATTCTAGTCAATCGCTTGGAGCACCTTCATGGTGTTCCGCATTAAAGAATGCTCCATTCCACTCCTTATTGCACCCCGAAAGCAATTCGTCCCAACTTCCAGCATACCAGACATCCGATAAATTCGAACATCCATCAAATGCCCCCGCTCGAATTTCCTTCGTTGCCTTACCAAGTATGACTGTTCGCAAAGAATAACAACTTGCAAATGTTTGCTTTTCTATGGTCTCCTGTCCCTCAAGATATACACTGATAAGTTTCTTGCAATCTGCAAATACTCCACCATTCATTATCCGAATATTTGACGGGATAAAAACCTTCAACAGCCCTGAATTTTCAAATGCTGACTGGTAAAGTTCCAGTCTACTGTTTTCAGGGAAAGTAATCTCTTCCAGTGATACACAATCTAAAAATGCAGACTGTTCAATCTTCACCAGCGATTTTGGCAGCTGCACAGATTTCAGATTATAACACCCTGAAAATGCGGCAAAGCCAATCTCCGTAACGCCTTCCGGGATACTCACCGATTCCATGGTGGTATTATTTTTGAAACATCCTGAATCAATTTTGGTAAACTTCCCGCTGGCAGAACAACATCCTTTTGCTTGCCGGTATCGTAGCTTTTCAGCACGCCATTCACGATCAATGGATTCTCTTTTTCCGGCACGCTGGATGCTGGCGGCTCCGGTTCACTGGAAGAAGCCGATTCCGAGGGGGCGGGCACTTCCTCCGGCTGAGAGGGAGCCGATACCTCACTGGAAGCGGGCGGTTCCGCAGGTGCGGGCATCTCTCCCCCGCCGCAGGCAGAAAGCAGCACGGTACCGCACAAAAACAGCGCTGTGCACAGAACGGACCTCCATTTCATAGCGAGTCTCCTATTTTGCCCCGCAGGGCCATCTTCTTTTTTTCAGAACACCTTGCGGCACTCCACCACAAGGCCGACCACCCGCACCTGCACCCGTTTCAGATCATAGATCTGGGGCTGGTGCACGGGGTTGAAGCTTTTGGGGGTCAGGACCACAAGGCTCCCCTCCTGACGGAAATATTTCACGGTGGCTTCATCGCCGTTGACCATCACCACAGCAAGCTGGCCGTTTTCCACCTCCGGCTGCTCCCGCACCAAGATCTCATCGTTTTCAGAGATGCCCACGCGTTCATGCTGTCGCCCCGGACACGGAGCCAGAAGTACCGTGCCCCGTCCTTCCGGGTGATGGGGATGTAGCCCTCAATGTTTTCTTCCGCATACATGGGCAGGCCTGCACGCACCGTGCCCAGCAGCGGAGCCGTGAGGGCGGGATCGAACGGGACAGCCCCTTCGGGCAGCTTCCGCTCCTCCTGCACCAACGGGACGCTTCGCCCAACAGTTCCCCCACCGGCACGCCAAAATAGGCGGACACCCTGGCCAGCGTCTCGCCCGAGGGAGTCGCCCCGGTGTTTTTCCATTTGGTCACTGTGGAGTTGCTCAAGCCCATCTCCTGCGCGGCCCGGCTGCGGCTGATGCCTCTGGCCTGACACAGGGCCGTGTAGCAGTCATAAAACACAAATTTTGCACTCCTTCTTGTGCAGAACGCCGGTTTTCTAACCGGATTCAGATTTTTCCTTGACTTTCTGAATTTAATCAGATATTATAGCCTCACAAGCTGATTTTGGTTAGATTTTATCCACCAAATCTTCTGCGGTCTTTTCACAATCTTACCGGAAACTCTAACCAAAGTCAAGCTTTTTGAATGCGAAAACCACGACAAAAGGAGTGAAACTGTATGATCGAACGTCAGATCTATTTATCCTCGGGCGGCGGGGCTGCTTTGCAGGGGTACGACGGCCTGCTCCGCTTCGGCTACACCAAAAACCGGGGCATCTACGCCTGCGGGTGGAAGCCGACGGTGAGTGGCAGGGCATGACCCTGCGGGCCTTCTGGCACCTGCCGGATGGGAACGCTGCCCCCTCCACGCTGGTGGTGGACGGCCTTGTGGAAGTGCCCGCCCTCATCACGGCTGTGCCCGGGGAGGGGCGCATCACCTTTGAGGGCACCGATGGCACCCGCACCCTGACCAGCGCGGACGTGTGCTACTGCGTGGCCGAAATTCCGGCACCGAGGACAGCACCCTGCCCCAGCCCGGCACGCCCGCCTGGCAGGCCCTGCTGGAACGGCTGAAAGCCGCTGTGGAAAGCGGTGCGTTCCGGGGCGAAAAGGGGGAACCCGGTGCCGCAGGACCCACCGGCCCCCAAGGAGAGCCCGGCCCGCAAGGCCCAAAGGGAGAACCCGGCCCCCAGGGCCCAAAGGGTGACCCCAGCGATCCCGGCCAGTGGGAGCTGCTGGAAAAGGTGTCCCTGAACGCCGCCGCTGCCAGCTTTGAGCGCACCTTTCCCACCGAACTGCAGGCGCTGAAGGTGCTGTTTCAGGCAGGCAGCAGCCAATCCAAGGGCACGCTGCACTGGGTTTGCAGCACCAGCGATGGTACCCAGCTGCTCAGTGCTTCTGCCCCCTGTGCTGCCAGCAGCTCGATGTCCAGCCCGCCCACCCGCACCTTTGCCAGCTTTCAGGCACTTCCCTGCTTCGGCAGTATCTCTGTTTTGCCGCATCCGGCACTACGGGTGCACCGCCTGCGGTCGTTCTGCCTGCCGGAAGCAGCGGCCAGAATGTGGATGCCAGCCAGAAGCTCGGCAGGCTGACCCTGACCGTGGACACCAACGTCCGGCTTGCCGCCGGTGCCACGATCGAGCTGTGGGGCGTTCCGGCCTGAGCGGGAACACCGAAACCGTTCCCGACAGAACTTTCGGTAAAATTTCTTTCACTTTCCATGAAATTTTTGTGTTTTGCCTTGATGCATCTTCCATATTTTGTTATACTGGTTAAAAAGCGGAAAGTGGGGAATCGGCCATGGATGTCCCTGTTCGGTTTATCGATTCGATCATCAACAATCCCCTGCTGATGCAGTTTCTTGTGCATCGGTGGTTTTTTCTGTTGGAATATGACCCCCGTCTGGATCAGCTGCGGGTCTACGATACCCGGAGCCGCACGCTGGAAACGCTGGATGCCTACCTTGGCTCCGAGAAGCCGGAGCACGCCACGATCTTCGCGGAGGACCGCTGGAAGATGCGTGCCCTGCTCACCGGTGAGCTGTACGGCCCGCTGGAGATGCGCTTTGTCTCGCCGGAGGGGGTGTATTATTCCCGGGAGGTGGATGCCCGCCCGGTCGAGGACCCCGCCCGCGGCATCCTCTATGTGGGCTACGCAAAGGACATCACCGACCAGAAGAATCAGACCCAGGAGCTGCTGGAGCAGGCCCGCCACGATTCCCTGACCCAGCTGTATAACAACCGCACCGGCAAGGAGCTCATTGACCGCTATCTGCAGGCCAAAGATCCCTATGCCTCCTGCGGAATGCTGGTCATCGACCTTGATTTTTTCAAGAATGTCAACGACCGCTATGGACATCTGTTCGGCGACAAGGTCCTGCAGGAGTTTGCCCGGCTGCTGCGCACCCTGTTCCGCTCCAGCGACATTCTGGTGCGGTTCGGCGGCGATGAATTTGTGGTGTTTTTGAAGGATATTCCCAACACCACCCTGCTCCAGAAGACCCGCCAGCTTTCGGAATCCGTGCAGCAGGTGAAGTTCTGGGAAAACGATTACCGGATGACCTGCAGCATTGGTGCCTGCTTCCTGCCCGAAAACACAGCGGGCTATTCCTTTGACCAGCTGTTCGAAAACGCGGACTGGGCCCTGTATCAGGCCAAGCAGAACGGCCGCAACCAGTATGTGTTCTGCGATAATCTGCGGCGCTATGCTCAGGCGGTTCCTGCCGCCCCGGAAACGGCCGATATCGATGCACGCTACCTGCACAACGACCTGATCTCCACCGCCTTTGAACTGTTTGAGAAGAACAACAGCTTTGAGACTGCTATCCCCCTCTTCCTGAAGATCGTCGGCATCCGGCTGCAGCTGGACCGCATTACCATTGTGGACACCTGCATCCGGGAACGCAGCGTCTCCCGGCAGTTCCAGTGGACCTCTCCCCACGCGGAGCCGGTGCCTCTGAACGGCAACTCCTTTACCAAGGAGGACTTCCTGACCCTGTTCCACAGCTACGATGAATACGGTACCACCGTGCTGCAGGCCGACAACATGGGGATGTACTCGCCGCAGGGGCGTGCGCTGCTGATGCAGGGCGGGGCCCAGACAGTGGTCTACGCTGCCATGTACGGTGAGGGCGAGTATCAGGGTGCCATTGCCTATGTGGTGTGCGGCAGCAAGCGGTACTGGACACCCCAGAACCGCCGGGAGCTGGGCGAGATCACAAAGATCATCAACGCCTACCTGAGCAAGCATCTGGCCGTGAACGCCGTGAGCCGCGGCATGACTTCTGCCGCCGGTTTGAGCAGTATCAGGCGCAGCATTACCCGGAGGTACGCCTGCGGGTGCGGATGGGTGTGTACGCCATTGAGCCCGGCTGCCTGAGCGCCTCGGCCGCCATCGACAAGGCAAACTTTGCCCGCAAGCAGGTGCACAGCAACACCCGCGTGTCTGCTGTCCAGTTTGACAAAAAGCTGGAGGTCAAGCAGACCCTGACCGGTGAGCTGCTGAGCGGCCTGCCGCAGCGCTTGAAAACGGCGAATTCAAGCTGTACCTCCAGCCCAAGTTCTCGCCCAAAGATCTCTCGGTCATCGGAGCCGAGGCGCTGACCCGCTGGATCAAGCCGGACGGCACCGTGGTCTACCCCGACCAGTTCATTCCCATTCTGGAATCCACGGGCCACATCGTGGAGTTGGATCTGTACATCTTCGAGCAGGTGGCCCAGTTCCTGCAGCGCAATGCACAGGCCGGGCATCGGCTGCTGCCCATTGCGGTGAATGCCTCGGCGGTGCTGGCCCGGGAGGATGCCCCCACCCAGGAGTACAGCGAAATTCTGGAAAAGCACAACATCAGCGCCCGGATGCTGGAGATCGAACTGACCGAGACGGCGGTGGTCTCGGAGTACGACCGGGTGAAGCGCCTGCTTTCCTCCTTCCAGAGCGATGGAATGCAGACCTCGCTGGACGATTTCGGCGCAGGCAGTTCCCTGCTGAACAACATAGTGGATATCCCCGTGAACACCATCAAGCTGGACAAACTCTTTCTGACCCGGTGCAGCTCCAACGCGCGGGGCACCGATTTTCTGCGGGAGGTCGTACATCTGGTCAAACGGCTGGGCTACAACGTCATCTGCGAGGGCATCGAGACCGAGGAGCAGGTGCAGCTCCTCCGCTCGCTGGACTGCGACGGCGCACAGGGCTTCTGGTTCTCCAAGGCCATCCCGGCTGAGGAGTTCGAGCGGCGGTATCTCTGCGACTGAAACAAAAGAAAAACACTCCCCTTCGGCGGAGCCGTGCGGCACACGGTCCTGCCGAAGGGGAGTGTTGCTGTTTAAAAAGAATTATACCGTGGTCTCGACCCGGGGAGCCCCACCGGCGATCTCTTCTGCCGTCAGGGGGGCGGCCTGCGCCGGGGCGTTCAGGCGCTCCTTGGCGACTGCCAGCATCAGCTTGATGCGGTTTTCCTGGTTGACCCGGGTGGCGCTGGGGTCATAATCGATGGGGGTGATATTGGCGCTGGGATACAGGGCGCGGATCTTGTTCACCATGCCCTTGCCCACGATATGGTTGGGCAGGCAGCCGAAGGGCTGGGCACAGACGATGTTGCCGTAGCCGCCCTGCACCAGCTCGATCATCTCGCGGTCAGCAGCCAGCCCTCGCCCATCTTGGCCCCCAGCGAAATGATGCCGTGGGGCTTTTCCACCAGCTCCTTGAAGGGGCCGGGGGCGTAGAACCCGGCATCGGCTGTGGCCTTGAGCATGGCACGCTCCACACTGTCCAGCCAGTTGAGCAATTGATCCGTGCCCATCTTGACGGCCAGCTTGCCGCCGTAGAGGACATGATCCTCGCCCATATTGAAGATGCAGTACTGCACAAAGCCCATCAGGCCCGGGAAGTTCACCTCACAGTCCTGGCTCTCCAGGAACTTCTGCAGGTCGTTGTTGCCCAGGGGGCTGTATTTAACGTAGATCTCGCCGACCACACCCACCTTGACCTTGGGCACCCGGGTCACGGGAATGGCCGCAAAATCCCTTGCAATGAGCTGGAAGGTGTGCTTCATTTCCCGGGCAGTAAAGCCCTTGCCGGCCAGCAGAACGCGGCCCAGACGCTCGACCCACAGATCGACCATCCGGTCAGCGGCGCCCTTTTCGTTCTCGTAGGGGGCCACCTGATTGCGCAGGGCACAGAGCATATCGCCGTAGAAAATGCAGGCCAGCGCGCGGCGGGCCAGCGGCAGGGTCATCTGGAAGCCGCTGTCTTTTTCCAGACCGGAGAAGTTCAGGCTGGCAACGGGGATCTGGGGATAGCCCGCCTTGACCAGAGCCTTGCGGAGCAGGTGGATGTAGTTGGAAGCACGGCAGCCGCCGCCGGTCTGGGTGATGAGCAGGGCCGTATGATCCAGGTCATACCTGCCGCTGTTCAGGGCATCCAAAAACTGGCCGATGACCAGCAGGGCCGGATAGCAGGTGTCGTTGTGGACGTATTTCAGGCCCAGCTGTGCCACGGCGCTGCCGCAGTTGCCCAGGATCTCGCACTTGTAGCCGTCGTAGTGCAGGGCGTATTCCAGCAGCCGGAATTGGGTAATGGCCATGTTGGGGATGAGGATGGTGTGGGTCTGCTTCATCTCCGGGGTAAATTTGGGATAATTGTATTCCATAGGTTCCTCCTATGTATCAGGCTTCTGCCTTGGGGGCGGCCTTTTCCTCTGCTGCCTCGTCGCGCTCCTCCAGAGCGGCGAACAGGCTGCGCAGACGGATGTTGACCGCACCCAGATTGGTGATCTCGTCGATCTTGAGCTGGGTGTAGAGCTTGCTGCCTGCCTGCAGGATCTCGCGGGTCTCATCGGTGGTAATGGCATCCACGCCGCAGCCAAAGGAGACCAGCTGCACCAGATCCATATCCTTCTGGGTGGTGCAGTACTTGGCCGCCGCATACAGGCGGCTGTGGTAGGTCCACTGGTTCAGCACACTGGTGGGGAACTTTTCCACCCGGTTGGAGATGCTGTCCTCGGTGACAACAGCCGCGCCGTGGCGGGTGATGAGGTGGTCGATGCCATGGTTGATCTCAGGGTCAACGTGGTAGGGGCGGCCAGCCAGCACGATGATGCGCTTGCCCTGACGGCGTGCCTCATCAATGATCTCGCTGCCCTTGACCCGGATCTGGGCCATGTGGGCCTCGTGCTCGGCGTAGGCAGCATCGGCAGCGGCCTGCACTTCCTTTTCGGAAATGCCGCCGAAGTATTTGGGCAGGACTTCCTTTGCCATCTTGCGGACAAAGTCCTTGGGGCGGTGGATGCCCACATAGTCATAGATAAACTTCTGGCCCTCCAGCTCGGGGCAGTTGCCTGCCAGAACTTCAGGGTAATAGGCCACCACCGGGCAGTTATAGTGGTTGTCGCCCAGACCCTCGTCAAAGTTGTAGGTCAGGCAGGGGTAGAAGATGGCATCCAAATGCATCTGGCTCAGGGCCTTGATGTGGCCGTGGCTCAGCTTGGCCGGGAAGCAGGCGGTATCGCTGGGGATGGTGGCCTGACCGGCCAGATACAGCCCCCGGCTGGACACCGGGCTTGTGTGCACGGCAAAGCCCAGCCTGGTCCAGAAGGTGTGCCAGAAGGGCAGCAGCTCGTACATATTCAGGCAGAGCGGGATGCCAATGGAGCCGCGCTTGCCGGGCACGGGCTTGTAACCGGCCAGCAGCTGCTGTTTGTAGGCGTACAGATTCAGGCTGTCGTCCTCGCTCTTACCGGTCACGGGCTTATCGCAGCGGTTGCCGGAGATGAACTTGCGGCCATCGGCAAAGGTGTTGATGGTGAGCTGGCAGTGGTTGCCGCAGCCGCCGCACTTGACGCTGACCACCTTCTGGTCAAAGGATTCCAGTTCGGCCAAATTCATCATCCCGGAAGTTTCCCGATGGTTCTTATGGCTCTGGCGCAGGCCGAACAGGGCCGCACCGTAGGCACCCATCAGGCCCGCGATGTCGGGGCGGATGACCTCCACGCCCATCTCTTTTTCAAAGGCACGGAGAACAGCCTCATTGTAGAAGGTACCGCCCTGCACCACGATCTTGCGGCCCAGCTCCTCGGGGCTGGATGCGCGGATGACCTTGTACAGCGCGTTCTTGACCACACTGATGGACAGACCGGCGGAAATGTTCTCGATGGAAGCGCCGTCCTTCTGGGCCTGCTTGACCGAGCTGTTCATAAACACGGTGCAGCGGCTGCCCAGATCCACGGGGCGGTCTGCGAACAGGCCGAGAGCGGCGAACTCCTTGACATCATAGCCCAATGCCTGCGCAAAGGTCTGCAAAAAGCTGCCGCAGCCGGAGGAGCAGGCCTCGTTCAGGAAGATGTTGCTGATGGCACCATCCTCGATCTTGAAGCACTTCATGTCCTGACCGCCGATATCGATGATGAAATCCACATCGGGCATAAAGTATTTGGCGGCGGTGAAATGAGCCACCGTCTCCACCAGACCATAATCACAGCGGAAGGCGTTCTTGACCAGTTCCTCACCGTAGCCGGTGGTGGTCACGCTGGCCACCTGCAGGCCGGGGTGTTCCCGGTAGATCTTGATCAGCTGTTCCCGGATCAGGGCAGCGGGTTGCCAAGGTTGGGCTGGTAATTGGTGTACAGGATCTGGCTCTGCTCGTCCACCACCACCAGCTTGACGGTGGTGGAGCCGGAGTCGATGCCGATATGCACCGGGCCGCACTGGGCGCTGAAAGGCACATGAGGCACGCTGTGGGACATGTGCCGGGCATGGAATTCCTCGTACTCCTGCTTGTTGGCAAAGAGCGGAGGCTCACTGGCATAAGTAGCGGTGGCGGCGTACTGGTCCAGCGCGTCGGCCACTGCGGAGAGTTCGAACTCCTTATCCGCATAGAGGGCGGCACCCAGTGCCACATAGAGCAGGCTGTTCTCGGGGCAGGTTCCGGTGACCCCCAGCGCCTCATCAAAGCTCTTGCGCAGCACGCTGCTGAAGTCAGCGGCCCGCCCAGATACAGGATATTGCCTTGATGGGGCGGCTGTGCCAGACCGGCAATGGTCTGGTTGACCACCGCCTTGTAGATGCTGGCGGCGATATCCTCCGTGCGCGCGCCTGATTGATGAGGGGCTGCACATCGCTTTTGGCAAACACGCCGCAGCGGGACGCGATGGTATAGGTGCGCTCGGCCTTTTCCGCGGCCTTGTTCATCTCGTCGGCACTCATCTTCAGCAGGGTGGCCATCTGGTCAATAAAGGCACCGGTGCCGCCGGCACAGCTGCCGTTCATGCGGACCTCGGTGCCGTTGGTCAGGAACAGGATCTTTGCATCCTCGCCGCCCAGCTCGATCACGCAGTCGGTGGCGGGCACAAACCGCTTGACTGCCACACGGGTGGAGAACACCTCCTGCACAAAGGGCACGCCGCAGCTGTCGGCCAGACCCATGCCGGCAGAACCGGAGATGCTCAGCAGAGCCTTGTTTCCGTGCAGGTGCTCTGCATCGATACGGCGCAGCAACTCCTGCGCCTTTTCCAGAATATGGCTGTAATGACGCTCGTATGTTGAATAAATCAGCGCATCATGTTCGTCCAGCACCGCGCACTTGATGGTGGTGCTTCCGATGTCAAGACCTACTCTCACTTGCTTTTCCTCCTGAGGAACAATATAAAAATACAGTTGTATTATACTCAAAAATCGGGATACAATCAATCCAGTCACCATATTTTACACGCAAAAAATAGTATTTTCCGCTCAAAAAGTTAAACATTTTGTTAAATTCACGAATACAGCTCCCCTGTTTTTCTACATTCCGGTTAAGATTCTTTACTCAGAGTGATTTTTACACAAAAACGCCCTGCCCCGGAAAAGCCCGGAGCAGGGCGCTGAACATCGTATCATTCCATTTTATCGGACAACAGGGCAAGCTCCCGCAGGATCTGCCAGCGCAGGCCATCAGCTGTGGTGAGTGCCGGATGGATGGTGTGCAGTTCCACACTGCCCTCAATGGGAAACATCGTTCCGGCCAGCGGGATGCGCACCTCTGCCCGGGTGCCGCTTCCGGCACCGCGCGGCGTGAGGGAAAGCACCCACCCCATGTGGCGCAGTAGCGGCGGCAGAGCAGCAGCCCTGCCTGCACACCGCCCAGGAAGCGGCGGCGGTTCTCCATCCAGTTTTCACCGGTGGGCAGGCCGCAGCCGTCGTCCTCCACGATCAGATACAGATCCTCGTCGTCCCGGGTGAGCCGGATCTTGATCTGCCCGCCGGGGCTTACGGCCCGCAGGGCGTTGGAAAGCAAATGAAACAGCAGCTGCTCGGCCTCCTGGGCATCCGCCTTGACATAGCAGCGCCGGAACGGGCTGTGATCCACGGTCAGCCGGATGCCAGCTGCTTCTCGATCTCCGGGGCTATCTGGGCGCCTCCATCAGGATCCAGCACAGGTCTACCGGCTTCATGGACGGCTTGTCGTTCATCTCCACTTCCAGCAGGCCCATCATCTCCCGCAGGGTGCGCTCCAGGCGGATGCTCTCCTGCCCATATCCTCCAGCGCTGCCGGGTCCTTTCGTCTCCGGTCCGGGCCAGATGCATCTGCAGGTATTCCCGGTTCTGGTCCATGATGCGCAGGGAGTGCAGCAGCACGCTCTCAAATTGTTTGCGGGGGAAATCCCCCATCCCGCTCTCTTTTGCCATTCCGTTCTCTCTCTTTTTTCTCATCGTCCGGCCTTCCGTCCCTGCGTTCCGCTGTCGATCAATTTCTGGCGGCCCGCATAGATCAGCTTGCCCAGGGTAACGCTATGCCCCATCAGGCCGTAATCCTGCTTGAATTTCTGCCAGGCTTCGGTGTTGTATTTTTCCACCCCGTCGATCAGGCGGCGCATCCCGCAGTCCACAGCGGCCACTGTGGTGTGGTGTTCCTCGGCCACAGTCTGCAGGATCTCCTTGCGCACGGCCAGCTTCCGCTCCGTGCCGCATACAACCTGCAGCGCAGTGGTCAGATATTCACAGTTTACATCCGGCTGCTGGATGCCCCACTCCGCATAAAGCTGCTTGCAGAACGGCAGCACCCAGAAGATGCCGATGTCCGTGGAGCTGCGCAGATCCAGCAGCAGATCCAGCAGGCTGCTGCGCTCCGGCAGGTACTGCCTGCCGTCCGGCCGCAGGAACGATGCCGTGGCATCGCTGTACCAGTCATCCCCCTGCAACAGCAGCAGCGGGCGGTTATGCAGGCTGTTGAGCCGCTTGAGGAACTCGTACCCGTCCATATCCTCCAGCTGGCTCGAAAGCACCACGATATCCACACTGCGCTGCTGGCGCAGCTCCCGCAGCAGCTCCTCGCCGCTGTGGAAACAGACACAGCAGATCGCAGGATTCTGCTCCTCCAGATAATTTTTCCGGACGCGGATCTCCCGCTCGTCGTAGCTCAAAAGCGCGACATGCAGCTTTGAAACGAGTCGTTCCGTCAATCCAACCTTCCCCTTTGCCTTAAAATTGCCGCACTTTTCTTCCGTGCGTACTGTACGATACTATTTTATAAGGCCCTGTGGAAAGATTCAATCCCCGAAAAAACGTCACTATGCGTCGAACCGTGCAGGAATAGCTGCTTTTTGCGTCTTGATTTCTGGTAATTTACGTCATAAAGTGTCGATTTTTGTTTCTTTCACCTTCTTCAGCATAACACCATCTTTCCCGAAAAGCAATGGTTTGTTCACATTCATCTGATACTATATCTACGTTATTTTGTTTTTTGTCCGGCATTTCCCACACGCCGCCGGGCACGCATAAGAAAGGCCTGCCTAGCTACAACTGAAAAAAATCCGCAAGGAATACAAGACCGGTGACCTTGTACAGACCGCACTGAATGATGTCAGCCTGAACCTGCGCGACAGCGAATTTGTCGCCATTCTGGGCCCCTCCGGCTCCGGTAAGACCACCCTGCTGAACATCATCGGCGGGCTGGACCGGTACGACAGCGGTGACCTTGTCATCAACGGGATCTCCACCAAAAAGTACACCGACCGCGATTGGGACTCCTACCGCAACCACACCATCGGCTTTGTGTTCCAGAGCTACAACCTGATCCCCCATCAGACCGTTCTGGCCAACGTGGAGCTGGCCCTGACCATTTCCGGCATCTCGGGCGCAGAGCGCAAGCGCCGCGCCACCGAGGCGCTGCAGAAGGTGGGGCTGGGCAATCAGCTGCACAAGCACCCCAGCGAGATGTCCGGCGGCCAGATGCAGCGCGTTGCCATTGCCCGTGCGCTGGTCAACAATCCGGATATCCTGCTGGCAGACGAGCCCACCGGCGCGCTGGACAGCGAGACCAGCATCCAGGTCATGGAGCTGCTCAAGGAGGTGGCAAAGGACCGTCTGGTGGTCATGGTCACCCACAACCCGGAGCTGGCCCAGCAGTACGCCACCCGCATCGTGAACCTGAAGGATGGTGTCATCCGCTCCGACACCGCCCCCTACGAGCCCGACACCGCTCAGCTTGCCCCTGCCGTTCACAAGAACATGGGCCACTCCTCCATGTCGTGGTGGACCTCGCTGACCCTGAGCTTCAACAACCTCTGGACCAAAAAGACCCGCACCCTGCTCACGGCCTTTGCAGGCTCTATCGGCATCATCGGCATTGCGCTGATCATTTCCCTGTCCACCGGTGTCAACCAGTATATCGCCGATATGGAGCGGGACACCCTTTCCGAGTACCCGGTGCAGATCCTGCGCAGCGGCATGGATCTGACCAGCCTGCTGTCCGCCGACCTGCCCGGCCAGCCCGCCGCCCCCGACCTCGGCGAGGGGATGGTGCCGGTGCGCCAGCTCGTGACCCAGATGGTTTCCGGCATCACCTCCAACGACCTGAAGAGCCTGAAAGCCTACCTCGAGAGCGATGCCTGCAGCATCGGGGAGAGCGTTTCCTCGGTGGAGTATTCCTATAATGTACAGCCCCAAATCTACCGCCAGGACCCGGACGGCAGCATCCGGCAGGTGAACCCGGATTCCTCCTTTCCGCTCTGGGCATCAGCTCCACCAGCTCGACCAACAACATGATGGCCAGCATGATGAACACCAGCGTGTTCTACCAGCTGCCCGCCAGCGATGCCCTGTATCATTCCCAGTACGAGGTCAAGGCAGGCCGCTGGCCCGAAAACTACAACGAGTGCGTTGCCGTGCTGGGTGCGGATGGTTCCATCACCGATTATGCTCTCTACGCGCTGGGCCTGCGGGACAACGCCGAGCTGGACAAGATGATCCAGCAGTTCGCCCAGAACCAGAATGTGGATGTGCCCGAAGATTTCAAGACCTACCGGTACAGCGATTTTCTGGGCCGCACCTTCAAGCTGGTCAACGCGGCCGACCGCTACCAGTACGACGATGCCCACAGCACTGTGGATAAATCGGACGACAAGGCCTTCCTGCAGGAGCTTGTGGCCAACAGCGAGACCATGACCATCGTGGGCGTGGTGCAGCCCAGGGAGAACGCCTCCGCCGCCATGCTTTCTTCCGGCATCGCCTATCCCGCCTCCCTGACCCGGCACGTCATGGACACCGCCGCCCAGAGCAGGCTGGTACAGGATCAGCTCGCCGACCCGCAGACCAATGTGCTGAACGGCGAACCCTTCGGCACCGAACAGACCGCTGCCATGGACATGGCTTCCCTCTTCTCCATTGACACCGACCAGCTCGAGAGCGCCTTCCAGTTCGACCCCGGCAAGCTGGATCTTGACCTGAGCGGCGCGTTCGACCTGAGTGATGGTTCCGTAGATTTTTCCTCCCTCATTGACCCGGACAGCTTCCAATTTGATCTGACCGAAACGCCCGACATCGACATGAGCGCCCTGACGGACGTGTTCGCCAACATGGACATTTCCATCCCCGCCGATAAAATGCAGCAGCTGGCCCAGAAGGTGATGACCGGCTACAAGGATTACATCATCGGCAACGGCATTCTGGGGCTGGACAAGATCGGTTTTGACCAGTATCTTGCCAGTGACCAGTTCCAGCAGCTGATGAAGGATTCCATGGGCAGCCTCATCGATACCGCTGCTCTGCAGGAGCAATTTACTGCCGCCATGCAGCAGGTCATGGGCAGCGTGATGGCAAACTTCTCGGAACAGATCGCCGCCGAATTGCAGGCCCAGCTGGGCACTGCCATGGAGCAGGCCATGGGCCAGATCAGCACGAATCTGCAGAGCCAGATGACCGAGCGCTTCTCCTCCCTGGGCAGCCAGATGGAAAGCGCGCTGAAGATCGACGCAGATGCGTTCCGGAATGCCATCCGATTCAACATGACCGAGGACGATCTGGCGGAGCTGATGAAGTCGAAAATGATGTCCACCAGCGCCACCTATGAAAGCAACCTGCAGGCCTTTGGTTATGCCAGCGAGGACGACCCCAGCCAGATCAACATCTATCCGCTGGACTTCGAGCAAAAGGCGAAGGTTCTCAATGTGCTGGACAGCTACAATGCCGCCATGCGTGAGCAGGGCGCGGAGGACAAGGTGATCCAGTACACTGATGTGGTGGGCACCCTGATGACCTCCGTGACCAGGATCATCAACATGATCTCCAACATGCTGGTGGCCTTTGTCTCCATCTCGCTGGTGGTCTCCTCCATTATGATCGGCATCATCACCTATATCAGCGTGCTGGAGCGCCGCAAGGAGATCGGCATCCTGCGTGCCATCGGCGCTTCCAAGCGGAACATCTCCGAGGTGTTCAACGCCGAGACCTTCATCATCGGCCTGTGCTCGGGCCTCATGGGCATCGGCCTCAGCAGGCTGCTGCTCATTCCGGCAACATGCTCATCCAGAAGATCGCCGTCGGCACCAGCGTAGTGGCCGTTCTGCCCTGGAAGGCCGCTGTGGTGCTGGTTGCGCTGGCAACTGTGCTGACCATTCTGGCGGCTTCATCCCCGCCAAAACCGCTTCCCGCTCTGACCCTGTCAAGGCTCTGAGAGCAGAATAAGATCACTTTTTCAAAGAGGCTGTTGCACAAGCCCCAGCAAAAAAGACCAGAGTTGTTTCGCCAAAAGGCGTTACAACTCTGGTCTTTTGCTTTCTTTCATGTAAACAGTGCGGCGGCTTCTTTACCACTCTTCTTCGTCAGCGCCCACCCTTGTGCGGCGGAACATGCTCTCCACAATGGCGCAGTATTTATCCGCCAGACAGACGATGACCGCCTCGCGGCAGGTCGGGATATGGCGGAAGGTCAGGGGCCACATGTGGCTTGCAATGACGTTCTGCTCCTTTTTGGTAATGCCGAACACCCGCTGTGCGTTCACACAGGCAGACCCCGGGTGGGAAAAGCCGTGCATCTCAAACAGATGCCGCAGGCCGTGGAAAGAGCCTGCTTGTGCCAGTCATAGAGATAGAAATCGTGGAGGAAGGCCCCCACGGCCAGCGTGGTCTCATCGGCTCCCAAATGGAAGCGGTGGTTGATCCAGCAGCTGACCACGACCACATTCTTGCAGTGCTGGTAGGTGGTCACATCACCGTGCTGGATAAACTCACGCATTTCCTGCACCTTGGGGTGATGGTCGTACTGTTCCAGAATAGCGGACAGGCGCTCCCGTTCCGTTTGTGAAAGCTGCATGGAAAATTCCCTTTCTTTTTGTCAGAAACGCTCAGCTCAGCTCCGCAGCTGAACCGGGTTGGAGCTGCCGAAGTTCTCAGCGGCCGAAGGATTTTCGCGGGTCAGGCTCAGGTCCACCAGATACTGCTTGCCGTCGCCCAGCGCCTCCAGCTCGGCCAGCTTGGCCTCGGCAGAAGCCTTGTCCGGGTACCACTGGATGAGGAAGAAGTTTTCCTCCTCCACACCGTAATACAGCCACTGGCCGTCTGCCCGCAGCAGGTCGTCCAGATGATCCACCTCATCGCCATCGGTCAGGCCCAGGCCCTCCTCGGCGTAGACATTTTCAGGTTCCACCTGCAGCACTTCGATGACCTGAATGGCGCTCTGTAAGTATTCATCCTGCGAAATGCTCTTGTCCGAGCGTTCCCAGCCCGTCAGGAATGCCTGCATCAGCAGGTTCTTCACGGAGATCTCCGGCTTCATTGCCATAACATATTCCTCTTTCCTCGTTTGTTTCCGCTGACCAGTATACGCTAAAAATTGTGAAAGGTCAACTATTTCTTTATGAATTTTTTGTAGCAACGCACAAAAGGCATTTTGTTCCAGTTCATTTCTGAACTTTTTATGAAACCCCTTGATTTTTGACCCGCATCGGTGTATATTAGCACTCGAAAGATATGAGTGCTAAGAAGATGCAGCATTGGCTGCTTCTTCTGCATTGCCGCTCCTTTTGCGAGGGGCCGGATCTGAATACTGTACAAAAGAGGTTTTGTATTATGGCGAAGAAAGAATTTCAGGCTGAAAGCAAAAAGCTGATGGACATGATGATCAACTCCATCTACACCAACAAGGAGATCTTCCTGCGTGAGCTGATCTCCAACGCTTCGGATGCCATCGACAAACTTTATTATAAGAGCCTGACCGATCCTTCCGTGGGCATGAACAAGGGCGATTTCCGCATCCTGCTCACCCGCGATAAGGACAATCGCCTGCTGACTGTCTCCGATAACGGCATCGGCATGACCAAAGAAGAGCTGGAGCAGAACCTGGCACCATCGCCCACTCCGGTTCTCTGGACTTTAAGAAGGACAACAAGGACGAGAACATCGACATCATCGGTCAGTTCGGCGTGGGCTTCTACTCCGCCTTCATGGTCGCCGACAAGGTCACCGTCATCTCCAAGGCATACGGTGCGGACGAAGCCTGGCAGTGGGAGTCCAGCGGTGCTGACGGCTACGAGCTGACCCCCGCCGAGAAGGACACCGCCGGTACTGACATCATCCTGCACATCAAGGACAGCACCGATACCGACAATTACGAGAACTTCCTCGACGAATACGGCATCGTGGCCATCGTCAAAAAGTACAGCGACTATGTGCGCTATCCCATCCAGATGGAGCGGGAAAAGAGCCGCCAGAAGCCCGAACCCGATCCCAAGCCCGAGGACTATAAGCCGGAGTGGGAGACCTACACCGAGCTTGAGACCCTGAACAGCATGGTGCCCATCTGGAAGAAGCAGAAGAGCGAGGTCACCGATGAGGAATACGCCAGCTTCTACAAGGATAAGTTCAACGATTATTCTGACCCCGCCCGCGTCATCGTGAGCCGCACCGAGGGCACCGCCAACTACAACGCCCTGCTGTTCGTGCCCACCATCGCCCCTATGATTTCTACACCAAGGAGTATGAGAAGGGTCTGGCTCTGTACGCATCCGGCGTGCTCATTATGGAAAAGTGCGCCGACCTGCTGCCCGATTACTTCAGCTTCGTCAAGGGCATTGTGGACAGCCAGGATCTGAGCCTGAACATCAGCCGTGAGATGCTGCAGAAGGACAACCAGCTGAAGCTGATCCACAACGCACTGGAAAAGAAGATCAAGAACGAGCTGCACTCCATGCTGGTCAACGACCGCGAAAAGTACGAGGCATTCTGGAAGGAGTTCGGCCGTCAGATCAAGTTCGGCGCTTACTCTGACTACGGGATGCACGCCGAGCTGCTGCGTGACCTGCTGCTGTTCTGGTCTGCCAAGGAGCAGAAGATGGTCACCCTGCAGGAGTATGTGGACAAGATGCCTGCCGAGCAGAAGTTCATCTACTTTGCCGCCGGTGACTCCACTGACCGTCTGGCCAAGCTCCCCGCCGCCGAGCTGGTTCTGGACAAGGGCTATGATGTGCTGCTGCTGACCGAGGACGTGGATGAGTTCTGCCTGCAGATCATGCGCAGCTACCCCCGCAAGGATGCCGAGGCAAAGACGGCACCGTGGAGTTCAAGAACGTCAACAGCGGCGATCTGGCCTTGAGACCGAGGACGAGAAAAAGGCCGCTGAGGATGCCACCGCCGAGAACAAGCCCCTGTTCGATGCCATGAAGGACGCGCTGGACGGCAAGGTCAAGGAGGTCAAGGTCTCCACCCGCCTGAAGGATCACCCTGTCTGCCTGAGCGCCGACGGCCCCCTGTCCATCGAGATGGAGAAGGTGCTCTCCAAGCAGCCCGGCAGCGAGGGCGTGAAGAGCGACAAGGTGCTGGAGCTGAACATCAACCACCCCGTGTTCGCCGTGCTGAAGGCCGCACAGGAGGCCGGTGATACCGACAAGGTCAAGAAATACAGCAGCCTGCTCTATGCACAGGCACAGCTGATCGAGGGCCTGCCCGTGGATGATCCCGCCGCTTACGCCGAGGCCGTTTGCAGCCTGATGAAGTAATTTTCTTTCCCACAAATAAATTACCCCCTTAACAAAAGGGCCGTGCTCCGCTATAATAAAGTGGAACACGGCTTTTTTGTTTTAGGAGGATTCTGCCCCATGGAGCCCAGACGCAGCAAACATTTCCTTGCCCACATTCCCACCATTGCCCTGCTGGTAGTATTCGCCATGTCGGCACCGTTGGGTGTTCTGTTTTTCATCCTGCGCGCCATCGACCGGGATGCTGAGAAAAAGGAACAGGAGAACGCAGACTATTCCAGCGATTTCCGTCCCCAGGACACCGGTGCCGGTCAGACAGCCCGGAACCCTGAGCCGGTCTACGGCCACGATGTGCCCACTGCCGAGCAGCAGAACGCCAAAAAGTGGCACAAAACCCTGACCAACCTCTGCACCATCATGGGTGCTGTCTTTCTGTTTGCCGGCGTGACGAATGCGGTGGATGTCATCAGTGTGTGGAAGTTTTGGCCCGACCCCGGGGAGCTGTTTTCCGATATTGCCATGGCCATTGGCGGCGGCGGTGCATTGCTGACCGGCCTGCGGATGAAGAGCACCCGCAAGCTGGAGCGGCTGCTGGATAAGGTGGTAGGCGAGCGGGATAACATCTCTTTGCCGGAACTGTTTGCCGCTGCCGGG
>ENA-OQEB01000205-OQEB01000205.1-human-gut-metagenome-genome-assembly--contig:-NODE-205-length-25166-cov-6.089820_pt1 | contig 25166 bp, 23 predicted proteins | sample MGYA00242787_ERZ504619 | MGnify/ENA primary metagenome ERZ504619 (study PRJEB26092, sample SAMD00036317) | human gut metagenome | host: Homo sapiens | study: EMG produced TPA metagenomics assembly of... | reverse complement strand
GCCGCCGATGCCGTGCCGATGCCAGGCACAAGAGGAGGAACTGCCCTTGCCGACGCCCCAGTGGGCCTCGCCCAGAGCATGAGCCTGCACGTCGCCCACAACGGCAACGGGAAGACCAAGGTCCTCGCGCAGACGCGGCCCCAACTGAACGCCGGACCAGCCGGGCATAATCTCGTTGGCATACGCGATGGCGCCCGTCTTGGGATCGACGACGCCTGCGGCACCGATACCGACACCGAGGACCTCGACATCGGGATTCGCCTCAAGAGCAGCTTGATGGACGCCTCGATGCGTTGGAAGACGGCCTCGCCGCCCTCCTGGGCCTCGGTGGGAACCTCAGCTTCAAAGACCGGATGGGGCACGCTGCCATCAGCCGGATACTCCATAATGGCAGTCGCAATCTTGGTGCCGCCGATATCGACGGAGCAAACGTACTTGTTCTCCATGTCGCTCTCCTTCGGAGACAAAACAACTACAGGAAATGAAGGCGGTGTTATCGCCGCAACTTGGTAAAGGTTTCCCAGGTGCCCGAGGTTGGGGTGAAAGTGGTCGGGCGTTGACCTAATGGGTCACGCCGACACTTGAGCCCCAAGATCGGTGCCTGGGAAAGCTTTAAAGGAGACCGTTGTCCTGGAGGACCTTCTTAATCGCCTCGACGTTCTCGCCGGTCATGGCCTTCACCGGGCGCGGCATGGTCGGGCTGTCGAAGATGCCCATGAGGTTCATAGCGGTCTTGAAGGCGCCGACACCACCGGCATAGCCTGGACGCCCGAGGTGACATCCCAAATGTGGGAGATCTCGTTGAGGCGATCCTGCTCGGCCTTGACGGTAGCCCAGTCGCCGGCCTGAGCGGCCTTCCACTGGCGCACGTAGCCCTCGGGCTCAACGTTGGCGAGACCCGGAACGGAGCCGTCGGCGCCACCGAGATAGGCACCGTCAACGACGACCTCGTGGCCGGTAAGGATGCTCATCGGATGGCCGTTCTTCTCGTTCTCCTGAACGAGGTAGCGGAACGAGATGTCATCACCCGAGGAATCCTTGACGCCGGCCAGGACGCCCTCGGCGCCGAGCTTGGCAAGGAGCTTCCAGGGGAGCTTGGTGTGGACGCACACGGGGGATGTCGTAGGCGAAGATGGGCAGGTCGAGCTCCTCGTGCAGGATGCGGAAGTGCTCCTCGACCTCGGTCATGCCCTGCAGGGCATAGAACGGGCAGGTGGCGACGAGCGCATCGGCGCCCAGCTCCTGAGCGACCTTACCATGCTCGATCATGCGCTCGGTCTCGGTATCGATGATGCCGACCAGAACGGGAACGCGGTGGTCGACGATGCGCACGGCCTCGGCGACAATCTGGCGACGGCGCTCGTCGGTGGAGAAGACGACCTCGCCCGAGGAGCCCAGGAAGAACAGGCCATCGACGCCGGCATCGATCATGCGGTTGATGCTGCGCTCAAAGGAGGCAACATCAAGCTGGTGGTCTTCGGTATCGGGAACAACGACGGGAGGGATAACGCCGGTGAATTTCTGAGTTGCCACAAGAATCTCCTTAGTTGTCTGGCGGGCGGCCCTATGCCACCCACTCTTGTTGGCAGTGTCCAGGCCGTCTAGGCCAAAGAACACGGGTAGAACGTTTGGTTAGAGAAGTCGACGACTTCGTTTTCGAACGCATTGATGCGCTCGTGAGCGTATTTGGCATAAATGATATGCCTTCGGTCACACTCAAGACCGTTGAATACGGCAAACTGACCCTTGGGATCGCTCACGGCGTCCATAAGCGATGTGCCCATGAGCACCGATCCGCGCACCCGAGACGACAACGCCTCGAGGCCACCGGGAATTGGATTGCAACCGCCGTGCAGGCAAGACCCTGCTCGTCCAGAGCAGAAACCGCCAGCGCGACTCCGCCGCCAAGGCCCTCGCCCCATGCAAAGATGCGGTCGGGGTCCATGCCATCAAGATTGCGCGCGACCTTCGCCAACGCGCAGCCCCAACGGACGCGCTCGACAAAAGCGGGCGAAGCAATTCCCCGCTGCAGGTCGTCCGCACCAGCAACATCGTCATCCAGTGCAAGCACGGCATATCCCATGGCGGCAAATCTCGTCATGTGATGCCAACCGCGCACAGGCCGATCGATGTCGTGGAACATCAGGCACAGCGGCACGCGTTCAGATACTCGGGCACGACCGACAGGCTCAATCAAACGAGCGTGAATCGTATCGTCACCGAGCTCAAAGGAGACCTCCGAGTAACGGGCGCAGGGGTTAGCAAAGTCAATCGCCGTAATGGCCAGGCCTTGAATCTCAAGATTCGAAGCGCATGCCTCCAAATCAGAAACATCTGCTTGGACGTCACCGCGCCAGCCCCGATATTCTGCGAGCCTTGACGAAACCGTTCCAGGAATTCCCACGAGCCCGGGGACTATCAGCTCGTCAACATTGCTCTCGCACTTAGACATGAGCCTCCCCTCCTTCGCAGAAAAACGGAATGATCATGTCGTCAAAGTCCTGAATCTCCTCGTGGCCAAAGCCCTCAAAGAACTCGTGTCGCTTCTCGCAGGCCAGGTTGTTGTAGACCGCAAACTGCGTCGCCGGCGGACAGACGATATCGGCTGTGCCCGTGCCAAACAGCACGGGGCATTTGACCATGGGGGCAAAGTTCTTGGAATCGAAGTACGCCAGCTTGGCATAGGCCTCCTCAATACGAGTCGAGTCCTCGTCAAACCAACGCGACCAATAACGCAGGCCCTCGTAGGCAATGTCGTCGGCATCCAAATCCCAGACCAGGCGGAAATCCGACAGGAAGGGATAGAGGATGGCGGCGCGATTGATAAGCTCGCTGTTAAGCGCGCAGGTCGCAATGCCCAAACCGCCGCCCTGCGATGCGCCGTTCACAAATACGCGGGCAAGATCGATGCCCTCGAGCTCGCGAACAATACGGCACAGGATGCGGATATCCTGGTGCAAGCGGACATAGTAGAGGTTGGCCGGGTCGCCATCGATACCGGCGACAATATGGCCCGCGACCGTTGTGCCTTCAAATCCACCAATATCCTCGGAGGGGCCACCCTGGCCGGGGCAGTCGAGGGCGATGAGTGCCATGCCCATGCCCGCAAACGACGCCTGCTCGAACCAGCTGCGGCTTGCACCCGGATAGCCGTGGAACTGTAACACCAGCGGCACGGGATCGTCCGAAACCGGCTTGAGATACTTGGCATGCAGGCGGGCGCCACACATGCCGGTATACCAGAGGTCGAAAAACCGACAGGTCGCGGAATCCGCAACCGAAGCCGCCTCGATCTCGTAGTCGAGCTCGACAGCGTCGGCCTCGGCCATGCGGTCCTTCCAAAAGAGATCGAAATCCGATGGACGGGGCATAGCGCCTCGATATTCACCAAATTGCTGTTGTAGCTCCTGAGCACTTGGCATGGCTCGTGAACCCAACCTTTCGAAATCGCAACGGAGGTGCGCCCGGCAAGGGAACCGGGCGCACGGGAGGGAAAGCGAGGCTACTCGCCGAGCTTGGGATGCAGCAGCGACGGCGCAGCGCCGAGCAGCATCTTGGTGTAGGGGTCCTGAGGGTGCTGGAAGACCTGCTTGGCCTCGCCCTGCTCGACGATCTTGCCGCCATTCATAACGATGATGTCGTCAGAGATATAGCGGACCGTCTGGATGTCATGGCTGATGAACACCATGGCCAGGCCGAGCTCCTTCTTAAGGTCGGTCAGCAGGTTCAGAATCTGCGCGCGGACCGAAACGTCCAGAGCCGAGGTGGGCTCGTCGGCGATGATGGCATCGGGGTTCAGCGACAGGGCACGGGCAATTGCGACGCGCTGTCGCTGGCCGCCCGAAAGCTGGCCGGGAAGAACCTCCGCGGCGGAGCTGGGCAGACCGGTGAGCTCCAAGAGCTCCTTGACGCGCTTCTCCTGCTCGGCCTCGGTACCCAAGTTGTGGACGCGCATGGGGTCGAGCAGTTGCTCGCGAACGACCATGCGGGGGTTGAGCGCCGTGGCCGGGTTCTGGAACACGACCGAGATGACGCGGCCCATGTGGCGACGGTCCTCGGCGGTACGCTTGGTAACGTCCTTGCCTTAAAGTAGACCTTGCCGCTCGTGGGGGCCTGCAGGCCGCACATGACGTTAGCGGTGGTGGACTTTCCGCAACCGGACTCGCCGACGATGCCGATGGTCTGTCCGGGCATGAGCTTAATCGTTACACCCTGGACGGCGTGAACCAGGTTGGGGTGCAGAATCGAGCCGGTACGGGTCCTAAAGGTGACGTGGACGTCATCAAGGAAGATGATCGGCTCGACGCCGTTGACTGCGGTCTCGCTCATCTACATCACCTCCGCGTGAGGGGTCAAACCATTTGCCTTGAGCACCTCATCGGGGAGCTCGGAATAGAAGTGCTCGGTGCCGGGCACGCGCTTGAAGACCGGACGGGTGTCCAGGCCAATGCGCGGATGGCTCGAGCGGGGCGCGAAGCGATCGCCCTTGGGGAAATCGCGCGGGCTCGGAACGGCGCCGGGCACCTGGTGCAGGCGGCCCGAACCGCTCTCGATGGACAGGACGGAACCCAGAAGGCCGCGGGTGTACTCGTGAATCGGGTTGGTGAGCAGCTCCTTGGTGGGCGCCTGCTCGATAACCTGACCGGCGTACATAACCGTGATGTTATGGGCAACCTCGGCGACCAGCGCCAGGTCATGCGAAACGAAGATCATGCAAAGCCGAGCTTGGCCTGAAGGTCGTTAAGCAGCTTGATGACCTGCTTCTGGACGGTAACGTCCAGAGCGGTCGTGGGCTCGTCGCAGATGACCAGCTTGGGGTCGCGGGTAAGGGCCATAGCGATCAGAACGCGCTGACGCTGACCACCGGAAAGCTCATGCGGATAGCTCTCGAGCGTACGCTTGGGGTCGAGGCCCACGAGCTCCAGGAGCTCCTCGGCGCTACGGGTGCCGCCACGCTTGGTGAGCTGCTTCATCTGGGCGGAAATGAGCATGGAGGGGTTGAGCGAGGACAGGGCGTCCTGATAGACCATGGCGATATCGGTACCGCGCAGGCCGAACCACTCCTTCTTGCTCATCTTGAGCAGGTCGCGGCCCTCCCAGAGAACCTCACCGGAAAGATGCTCGTCATCGTCGGTCAGGCCCATGATGGCCAGCGTGGTGATGGACTTACCGCAGCCGGACTCGCTACCAGGCCCATGGTCTGGCCGGGACGGACGTCAAAGTTAACGTGGTCGACGACGTTGATGTCACCGTGGTGCTCAAACTGGATGCAGAAATCGCGGACCGAAAGGATCGGCTCAACGGACTCATCGGCACATGGCGGTCGTTACGCTTGAGTTCGACATCACGCAGGGCGCCAAGACGGGCGGACAGGGACTGAGCCTGCTCCTTGTAGGCGCGAACGGGGTCGGAGACCAGCAGGTCGGCCTCGCGGCGCTTGGAGGAGTCGGTCGGATCCAGGGCGGCGGAGGGAGCAGCGGCCATGGCGTCGGTAATGCCCTCGGAGAGGATGTTGAGTGCCAGGCAGGTGATCATGATGGCCAGGCCCGGGAACAGCGCCTGCCACCAACGGCCAGCGAGCACGCCACCGCGAGCGTCGGCGAGGATGTTGCCCCAGGTAGCGGTGGGCTCCTGGATACCAGCGCCGATGAAGGTCAGCGAGGCCTCGAAGATGATGGCGTCGGCGACCAGGGTAACGGTGAAAACCATGATCGGGGCGATGCAGTTGCGCAGGACGTGCTTGATCAAAATCCACGGAGCCTTGGCGCCGGAAACGATGACCGCGCGGACATAGTCCTCGCCGTACTCGGACACGATGTTGGCGCGCACGATACGGGCAATCTGCGGAGTGTACATAAAGCCGATGGCGAAGATGATCGACGGCACGGAATTGCCCAGGATGGAGACGAAGACGGCAGCGAGGGCAATGCCCGGGATGGACATGATGATGTCCAGGATGCGCATGATCGCCTCGGAAACGGACTTGCGCGAAACCGCCGCGAGGGCGCCCACGACCGAGCCGCAGACCAGAGCCATGGCAGTGGCGCCAAAGCCGATGATCAGCGAGTAACGGCCACCGTAGAGCATACGCGACAGAATGTCGCGGCCCTTATCGTCGGTACCGAAGATAAATCCATTGCCGGGAGCCTGGCGAGCCGTAAAGATCTCGACCGGGCTATAGGGGGCAAGAAGGGGCGCCAGAATCGCGGTCAAGGCGACCAGCACCAGCACGACGGCGGCAATCTTAGAAGACAGCGTCATCTTCTTCCAGCCACCGAGCTTGAGCCCCTTGGAGGCAGCTTTCTCGAGCTGCTCGGTTTGCTTCTCTCGAATCTTTACCATAATCTACACCGTCCTGATGCGCGGGTTGATGAGCAGGTAGAGCATGTCAACCACGATGTTGATGATGATGAAGCAAGAGCAACGACGATGACGACGCCCTGAACCAGGTTCGCCTCGTTGCCCTGAACGCCCTGCAGAATCGCAGTACCATGCCGGGGAGGTTGAAGATGACCTCGATGACGACGCGCCGCCCATAAGGTAACCGATCTTAAGACCGAGGGTGGTGACCGGGGTGATCAGTGCGTTGCGCAAAACGTTGATGCCGACGACGACCTTCTCGGGAACGCCGGCGCCACGGGCCATACGGACATAGTCCTTATCGAGCTCCTCGACCATGGCCGTACGCACGATACGAGTCATCTGGCCCGTCAGCGGGAATGCCAGAGCGATAGCGGGCATGATCATACGTCCCAGATAGCCAGCCGGTTGGTGGTGAAGTGAGGCAGAGCACCGGACGCCGGGAGCACCTTAAGGTAGGAAGAGAACAGCAGAATCAACAGAACGGCAAGCCAGAACGACGGGGTTGCCAAGCCGGCGATGGAGAAGACGCGGATCACTTGGTCCGGCCATTTATCGCGATACAGTGCCGCGATGACGCCGAGCAAAAACGAGACGACCGCGCCGATGGCAAGACCGATAAAGGTCAGCTGCATCGTGACGGGCAGGGCCGTGGAGATGCGCTTGGCAACGGAGTTGCGAGCAGCACCATAGGTGCCCATGTCACCATGGATCAAATCGCCCATGTAGCGCACGTAGCGCACGGGCCAGGGGTCGTCCAGACCATACTTCTCATGGTACTCGGCAACCGCCTCGGGCGAGGCACCGTCACCCAACGCCGTATAGGCGGGGTCGGTCTTGGAGAACGACATAAGGAAGAACACCAGGACGGTGACGCCCAATGCCATGATCGGCAGCGCACGAGACGCCTTCCAATCAAACGTAGAAAGTTGTTCACGTTCTCTCCCCTTTCTTTTGTCGGTAGGACCAACTGGTATATGAGTATGGATACTCATTACAAGACCCAAGCGACATCGAGGCCGCCCGGGTCTTTGTTTCAACTATGAGGACGTTGCCTTACGACCGACGCCCCACATATGACTCAAGCGAGTCTTAGGCCTTGACGGTCGCGACGCCCCTGAAGGACATGCTCGTCGTGCCGATGCCCTTGAAGCCATCGAGGGCCTCGCCGTTGGGCGCGGTGGACGGATCGTCCCAGGAAGCGGAGACGGTCTTGACGTGGACAACGGGGTACAGAACGGCGTTGTCGGCGATGATGTCGAAGCACTCGTTCCACTTCTTCTGCTGCTCGTCGCCCTCGGCGGCAAGAGCCTCGTCCATGAGACCGTGGAGCTTCGCCCACTCAGCGGACTCCTTCCACGGGCAACGGGTCTGCATCCAGACGTTGTCGCCGTACCACCAGTTGAGCAGCAGGTCGGGGTCAGCGCCGAAGCAGGAAGGATCGCCAGGGGCAAGAAGGATATCGTAGGCCTCGCCGCCGTCGATGGCAGCGTAGGTGGCCGGCGAGGTATCGGTCTGGATGGTCACCTCGAAGCCGAGAGCGTCGAGGTCGTTCTTGACCTGGGCGGCCATGCCCTTAATCTGCTCGTTGTCGGTGGTGCGCAGGGTGATGGCACCCGGGGTGATGCCGGACTCCTCGATGAGCTTCTTGGCCTTCTTGGCGTCGGTCTTGTACACCGTGGAAGCCTCATGATAGTTGGTGAAGCTCTTGGGCAGGTAGCAGCTGGCAGCGGTGGCAAGGCCGGCGAAGGTGTTGGTGATCATCTTCTCGGTGTCGAGCGCGTACATGACGGCCTGACGGACCTTGACGTTGTTCCAAGGCTCCTTGGCGACGTTGAACATGATGAAGCGGGTGCCGAAGCCCTGGACGTTGTCGATCTTGCAGCCAGCGCTCTCGAGCTGGTCGACGGCGTCAGCGGTGACGAGCTCCATAACGAGCGTGGAGCCTTCCTGCTGGGCGGTAACGCGAGCGGTGGGGTCGGTCAGGATGCTGTACTGGATCTTCTTATCCTCGGCAGCATACTCACCATTGTACTCGGGGTTGGGAACCAGGGTGATCTCGGTATCGGAGATAGAGTCGTACATCCAGGGGCCGGAACCGATCGGCTGCTTGGCGCGATCCTCCTCGGACTGAGTAGCCGGGGTAACACGGATGATGGCCAGACGATCCTTGAGCAGGGAGAAGTTGGGGACCTTGGTCTTGACCGTTACAGTGCTGGCGTCCTTGGCCTCGATGGACTCGAAGGGCTGGAAGAACGGAGCATAGGTAGCAGAAGCGGCACAAGCGGTGTAGGAGGCAACGACGTCGTCAGCGGTGACCTCGGTACCATCGGAGAACTTGGCACCCTTGCGGATGGTGACCTCGAAGGTAGTGTCGTCCACGGACTTGGGATCGTCGGTGGCGAGCTCGTTGAAGGTGCTGTAGTCGTGGTAATCGATGCCGTAGAGGCCCTCGATGACGTGCCAGTTAGCACCCAGGCCCACAGCAGAGCCGGTGCTGGCGGGGTCGAAGCTGGACGGAGCGTAAGCGGAACCAGCGGTGATCACGCCGCCGCCACGGTTGGCGGAATCGGTGGAACCGGAAGCGGAACCCTCGTCGCTAGAGCTGCCACCGCAGCCGGTGAGACCAAGCCCTGCGACAGCAGCGACGCTGCCGGTGAGGCCGAGGAACGAACGCCTGGACATACCCTTGTTGATGATGACCATGTCTTCTCCTATCAATAGAGAATCTTACCCGGGAGCACCTAGACTTGCCCCCGCGCAACTTGCGGACGATATATACCTTACCTACCGACGAACCAACTGAGGTGCCGCGCTCGGCGACCGATACATACATACGCTTGAACGGTATTTACTACCGTTCACCGAATTCATTGACAAATGATTCGACAGACAGTATGTATCGACGAGGTGAGATATCAGTCTTCGTCAACCCGCAGGATAGCAGTGTTGTTCACCATGGCTAGTCAAACGTTTTAGCGTTAATAAAACCCGAAATCGGCAGGTAATCACCGCGAAACAAATGATTGAAAATTGGCCAATCATGTATATCAGTTGTTTAGAAGCGCGTTTAGTTTTCGGATCGGCTGGCCGATGCCTGGGCGCGCTCGGCATTCCATGCAACAAGTGCCTCGTGGACCGCTTTGGCGACATCGGCCGGAACGCCTCGAACTTCTGCAATCTCCTGCTCGCTTGCTGCGCGCAAACGCTTCATCGAGCCAAAATGGCGCATAATGGCACGTTTTCTGGTGGGTCCCACGCCCGGAACGTCGTCAAGCACCGAAACCGTCATAGCCTTATCGCGCAACTCGCGGTGGAACGTAATCGCAAATCGGTGGGATTCATCGCGAACCTGCTTGATCAGATAAAGCGATGCGGAGCCGGTCGCAGCACGACGGGAGTCTCGTCCCACGGCACGAAAACCTCCTCATCGGCCTTTGCCAAGCCACAAACTGGTATATCGAGGCCGAGTGCCTCAAGTTGCTTAATTGCAGCGGTCAATTGCGGCTTGCCGCCATCGACAACGAGCAAATCGGGGCGCGAGCCAAAGCGCTCGTCCGCCATGCGCTCGGGAGCATAGCGACGCCCCAGAACCTCGGACATCGATACGAAGTCGTTCGCCTCGTCCAATTCAGCCTGAATTTTAAAGCGACGATACTGGCCCTTGTCGGCACGACCGTTGGTAAATACCACCATCGAAGCGACGGTAAAGGTGCCGTGCAACGTCGAGATATCGAAGCACTCGATGCGCAACGGCGGCGCAGGCAGCGCCAGCGCGCTTTCGAGCTCCAAGAGCGCCTGATTGGTGCGATCGTCAGCATACCCCGTGCGCATCATGTAGCGCATGAGGCATGGCGCGCATTTTTGGAAGCCATATCGAGCAGGCGGTGCTTTTCGCCGCGCTGCGGCCTATGGAGATGGCAAGAGCGTTCGCGCTTGCCCGCAAGCCACTCCCCCAACGCTTCGGCATCCTCAAGCTCGACAGAGAGATTGATCTCGGCTGGAATATCAGCCGTCTCGTCGTAATAGCGCTTAAGAAAGCCCGATTGAAGCTCTTCCTCGTCGACATCCAGGCCTTTATCGAGGATGAACTCACAAGTTCGAACCGTTCGGCCCTCGCGAACGACAAAGACACAGGCGGCAGAGATAGTCTCTTCGCGATAGAAGCCGATGACGTCGATATCGACGCTTGATGGAAAAACGACCTGTTGGCGATCGTCCAGGCCCCTAATGACTTCCAGGCGACGCTTGACGCGCGCCGCACGCTCAAAATCGAGCGTCTCGGCTGCCTCCGTCATCTCGAACGTAAGCTCGTCGACGACATCCTTGCGATGCCCCGACAAGAAACGTTCGACGCGCTTGACGTTCTTGACATAGTCGGCAGGCGAAATCGCGCCGACGCATGCGCCCGGCCCGCGCCCGACATGGTAGTCAAAGCAGGGACGCCCGTTTTGCGCACAAATCATATTGACGATGTCTTCTTCGCCCTTATGAGATTCGACGATGCGGCGGCAGCGGCGCCATTCCGCACAGGATGCCGAGCAAATAGGAATAACCTTGCGTAGCGTATCGATGGTCTCACGCGCCGCACGGCTATCGGTATAGGGGCCAAAATAGCGCGTTCCAGGTTTATGACGCTCTCGCGTGTATTTAATAGCCGGGAACAAGTCGCTCTTGGTAATGGCGATAAAGGGATAGCTTTTATCGTCTTTGAGATCGACGTTAAAGTACGGATGGTACTGGCCAATCAGATTGCGCTCGAGCACCAATGCCTCGTGCTCGGTCTCCACCACGATATAGTCGAAGCTCGCCACCAGCTGCATCATGAGCGGAATCTTTTGACGCTCGTCCTGCAGCGTCACGTATTGACGCATGCGGCACGCAAGTTTTTTGCCTTGCCCACATAGATGACATCGCCCTTGGCATCTTTCCAAAGGTAGCAGCCGGGTTGCGTGGGAACGCGCGAAACCTGTTCGGCAAGCGTTGGGATGTTATCGTGACCTGCCACGCGCACCTACTTGCGACGAAGCAGCGCCGAGACCTCGGGCATCTTAAAGACAAAGGCAAGGCCAAAAGTCACAGCGAGCGAGACGACGCCTGCAACACAAACGTAGCCCAGGGTAATGAGGATCGAGCTGCCAAGCATTCCGACAAAGTGCTCAAGTGTCCACATGACGCCGGCGCCCGCGGCAGCGCCCAAGCCACCGAACAACAGGCCGAAGAAACCGCCATGCAAGATAGACTTGACCTGAAGGCCATGCAGACGACGGCGCAGCCACCACAGTGAGCATCCGACCAAGACCACGTATCAACGACGTACGAAAGCGCAATTGCCGGCATACCGTAGCCCAGCACCACGCCAAACAGCAGCACCGAACCGGCCTGACCGATAGCGGAGTACAAGCAATAGCGGCTATAAGGTTTCATATCGAGCAGGGCCGAGAAGCTCTTCTGCATCAGCACGACCACGCCGTAGAGCGGCAGGGAAAGTGCCAGATAGATAAGGAACTCCGACACCAGCGCCACACCGGATTCATCGAACTTGCCGGCGCAGTAGATCATGTTGAGCGGACGGGCGAAGACGATCAGGTACATCGCAAACGGAATCAGGAAAAAGAGCATCTGGGCGACACCGCGCGAAATGCCCGTGCGGACGCTGTCGTAATCCTTCTCCTGCGCATCGTGAGAGAGTTCGGTATAGAGTGCCGTCGAAAGCGAGGCGGCGATCAGCGCATAGGGCAGCGTGTACCACAGGCGCGCATATGCGATGACGGAAGGGCCGGTCTCGGGCTGCACCACCAACGCGGCGGCATTGGTAATAGAGGTCGAGACAAACATGCACACCGTGGCGAGCAGCGTCGGAATACCAAGCGCGATCGTCTGTCGCAGCGCGGGATCCTTAAAGTCGATATGGATATGAGGATGCACGCCATGCTTGCCAAGCGCGGGAATCTGGCAGGCCATCTGGACAAAGACGCCGAGGGTCGTACCAGCTGCGATCAAGATAATACCGGCCTGCCCGCCAAATTGTGCAGACACGGGAGCAAAACCCATAAAGCTGGCGATGACGATGACATTGTTGAGAACCGGGGCAAACGTCGACCAGAAGTAGTCGCGGTGTGCGTTGAGAACGCCCGAGAACACCGAACCCAAGCCATAAAACAGAATTTGGATAGCAAAAAAGCGGAACATGAACGCAGCGATATCCATGCTGCCGCCATCGCCCGAAAGGAACGACTGCGTCCAAATAAAGCCGGGAGCAAACACGGTGCCCAGCAGCGAGATACCGCCCAGTAGCAGAAGCAGAATACCGAGCAAGTTACCGACATACTCGTTCGATGCCTCGCGGCCCTGCTCGCGCCTCACGCCCATATACACCGGCAAAAACGCCGTAACGAGCATGCCGCCCATCACGAGCTCGTAGAGCATGTTGGGCAGGTTGTTGGCAACCTGATAGGAGGACGAGAGCAGCGACATGCCGATGGCGGCCGCCATGGCCCACGTGCGGATAAACCCGGTGACGCGCGACACGATGGTCAGCACGGTCATGAGGCCAGCAGAACGACCAACCGTGGAGTAGTCCGACGAACCCATATCGTCTACGTCGTCCTGAGAGTCCTCATGAACCTCATCTTGTTGCAGTAAATCGTCCACGACGGCAAAGGAGCCGGTCATCGCAAAGGGATCGTCAACCAAAACGGCGTCATCAGCAGGTGCGACGTCATCGCTGTTCGGCATGTTGTTTCCGGATACGGCATCATCATCGAATATGGCATGGTCGCCAAACACCGTGTCAACTTCTTTGGCGGCGACGGTTCGGGCAGAAAACGACAGAGGGTCCCAGTCGTCATCACCGTCGATGGCCACGCCCTCGACGGGATCGGTCGAACCAAGCGGCGACCATTCGTCATCCGAAAGAAGCGGTTCGCCATCATCATGAGCCGCGGGCTTGGCGGAACGAGCGGCAGGAGCGCTCTGCGGTGTGCTCTTTCCCTGGGCTGCCATCAAAAACACCGCCGTCTCATCGGGACGCGGCGCACGAGGAGCCTCGGAGCGATCGGCTTCACGCTGGCGCTCGATTGAGCGGCGGCCAAAAAGACAGCCGTCTCATCGGGACGAGCCGAAGAAAGAACCGTACGGGGAAGCGCCGTGCCGGCACCGGCGGCACGCAAGTACACGGCCGTCTCGCCCGGGTCAGCGGCAGCGGACCAAGCGTTTCGAATCTCGTTATCGAACGAAGTGGCCTCGGGCGCGGGCGCCTGAGGAGCCGACCCTTTTGCAAAGTGAGCTCCGCGCTTTGATTCTTCCTGCGGCATCGCTCAGTCCTCTCTCGTGATCGGGGCAACCGTCGCCCCGCAAAATGCAACTAAGTCATCTGGAGCAAGCTCAAGCTGATAGCCGCGCTTGCCACCCGAGATAAAAATGGTATCCCAAAGGACGCATGTCTCATCGATCAGCGTCCGGAAGCGTTTTTTCATACCGACCGGGCTGCAACCGCCGCGGACATACCCCGTCGCGGCAAGCAAATCTTTGACATGCATCATGGTCAGCGACTTTTCGCCTGCGGCGCGCGCGGCGGCCTTGAGGTCGAGCTCGTCGGCAACGGGAATGCAGCACACGACATGGTCGTTGGACGGCGTCGTGCAGACCAGGGTCTTAAATCCCTGACCGGGCTCCTCGCCAAGCTGCTCGGAAATCGCGACGCCCAGCCCCGACGATTCGTCGCCATCGTCTTCGTACGTATGGAGAACATAGGAGATGCCGGCGCTTTCCAGCTCGCGCATCGCATTGGTTTTTGGCGTCTTAACAGCCTTTGCCATGGCACATCCTTTCCCTCGCAGAGCGACGCAAGGATTAAGTATAGGGCCAATTCCGTCGCATATGCCATCTCGACACACAGAAGCGCCACCGAATCAGGAGGAATCGGTGGCGCGTCGGTACTACAACGTCTCTTTACTGCGCGTCGAGCTGCGCCTGACGCTCACGGTCGCGCTTGAGCAACGGCGCCAAGAACTTGCCCGTGTAGCTCTGCGAACATGCCGCGACTTGCTCCGGCGTGCCTGAGACCACGACGGTTCCGCCGCCATTGCCGCCCTCGGGACCCATATCGATCAGGCGGTCGGCAACCTTGATGACATCAAGGTTGTGCTCGATCACCAGAACTGTGTTGCCCGCATCGACCAGGCGTTGCAACACGTCGAGCAGCTGGCGAACATCCTCAAAATGAAGGCCGGTTGTGGGCTCGTCCAAAATGTAGAACGTCTTGCCTGTCTGACGGCGATGAAGCTCCTTGGCGAGCTTCACGCGCTGCGCCTCGCCACCCGAAAGCGTCGTTGCCGGCTGGCCCAAGCTCACGTAGCACAGACCCACGTCATATAGGGTCTGCAGTTTGCGCTTAATCTGCGGGATATTCCCAAAGAAAGCCAGTGCTTCGGTGACACTCATGTCGAGCACGTCCGAGATTGTCTTGCCGCGGTAGGTAACCTCGAGTGTCTCGCGGTTATAACGCTTGCCGCCACATACCTCACAGGGGACATAGATATCGGGAAGGAAGTGCATCTCGATCTTGATCTGGCCATCGCCTTTGCACGCCTCGCAGCGACCGCCGCTTACGTTAAAGGAGAAACGTCCCGGCGAGTAGCCGCGCGCCTTCGACTCCGGCGTGCTTGCAAACAGCGCACGCAGATCATCCCACAGGCCAATATAGGTCGCAGGGTTCGAACGCGGCGTGCGACCGATCGGTGACTGGTCGATATCGATTACCTTATCGATGCACTCAATGCCCTCAATCTTCTTGTACGGCCCCACGGGACGCGTCGAACGATGGATGGCATTCGTAAGCGCGGGCGCAATCGTATCGGTGACCAGGGAGCTCTTGCCCGATCCCGAAACACCGGTAACGACCGTAAGCGTACCGAACTCAATCTTGGCGGTAACGTTTTTGAGGTTGTTAGCGCGAGCGCCCGTAATCTTAAGACAGCCGCGGCCGGGCTTGCGGCGCTCTTCGGGCACGCGGATCATCCGCTTGCCGGTCAAATAAGCACCCGTCATGGAATCGGGGCACGCCATGATATCGGCAGGCGTTCCTGCAGCGACCACGTGTCCGCCGTTAACGCCCGCACCGGGACCCATATCGACCACGTAGTCGGCAGCGCGAATTGTATCTTCGTCGTGCTCGACGACGATAACGGTATTACCGATATCGCGCAAGCGCTCGAGCGTCTTGATCAGGCGCTCGTTATCGCGTTGGTGGAGACCGATCGACGCTCGTCCAGAATGTACAGAACGCCCATGAGCCGGCGCCGATCTGCGTTGCCAGGCGAATGCGCTGGGCCTCACCGCCGGAAAGCGTCGCCGAGGCGCGATCGAGCGTCAGATAGTCGAGTCCGACATCGACCAGAAAACGCAGGCGCTCCAGGATTTCCTTGACGATGCGCCCGCCGATAAACTGCTGACGCTCGGTAAGCTCCAGGCCCTCAAAAAACTCGAGCGACTCGCGACACGACAGGCAGCAGACATCGTAAATGGACTTGCCGCCCACGGTGACGGCAAGCATCTCGGGACGCAGGCGAGCACCGTGACAGCTCGAGCATGGCTCTTCGCGAATGTATTTCTCCAAGCGAGCCTGGTGTTCTCGTTCGTCGTCTCGCTGTAGCGCTCGTACAGGATGTTGCGCACGCCCGAGAACTTAGTGTCCCACTGGCTGCGACGCCCATCGAGCTTTTGATAGTCGACCGAAATCTTCGTGTCGCCCATGCCATCCAAAAACGCACGACGCACCCGCGGGGGCAGGTCCTCCCATGGCGTATCGGCACTCACCTTAAAGTGTTTGCAGACCGCAGCAAAAATCTGCGGATAATAGTTGGAATTGCCGAACAGGCTGCCAAAGACTCCATCGGCAATCGACTTTGAGGGGTCTTCAATCAGCGCCTCGGCATCGACCGTCTTTTTAAAGCCCAGGCCATCGCACTCGGGACATGCACCATAGGGCGCGTTGAACGAGAAATCGCGCGGCTGCAGGTCGTCGATGGAATGCCCATGTTCCGGGCACGCCAGTGCCAGCGAATACTCCAGCAGCTCGCCCTCGGTTCCCTCGGGAGCGTCGCGGTCGGGCAGCATATACACGTTCACGTTACCGTGCGCCAGTGCCGTCGCCTGCTCAACGGACTCGGCAATGCGACCCAGGGAGTTCTCTCGAATCACGATACGGTCGACCACGACCTCAATGTCGTGTTTGAACTTCTTGTCCAGGTCGATAGGGTCGTCAAGCGAGCGCACCTCGCCGTCGACGCGCACACGGCTAAAGCCCTCCGCACGCAGGTCCTCAAACAGCTTGGCATATTCGCCCTTGCGTCCACGAACCACCGGCGCCAACACAAACGCGCGACGGCCCTCCCCCGCCGCCAGCACCTTATCGGCGACCTGATCGGTCGTCTGACGCTCAATGACACGACCGCACTCAGGACAGTGCGGCGTTCCCACGCGAGCAAACAGCAGACGCAGATAGTCGTAAATCTCGGTTACGGTGCCCACCGTCGAGCGTGGGTTTTTGGACGTCGTCTTCTGATCGATCGACACAGCCGGCGACAGGCCGTCAATCGAGTCCAGATCGGGCTTGTCCATCTGGCCCAAAAACTGACGCGCATAGCTCGAAAGGCTCTCGACATAACGGCGCTGGCCCTCGGCATAGATGGTATCGAACGCCAGTGAGCTCTTGCCCGATCCGGAAAGACCGGTTATGACCACGAGCTGGTCACGCGGAATGGAAACATCGATATCGCGCAGGTTATGCTCGCGCGCGCCGCGAATAACGATAGAAGAATCAGACATGGAAGCTCCTTGCCTCCTACAACTTCAAATCACACTGACGATGAGTTTAGCGCACTCGACGCGCACAGATGTTCGTGATACAAGATTCGCAGACCTTTTGCGCTGTCTGACGCCGCAGACCGCACGCTCGGTCCGTACTTTCGAATACCGCCGATCGCCTGCCACGCATCATGAATGACTCCCGCTCGCAAACGAGGGTACAATGACGCTCGTGTCACACCGCGGGGCTCCGGCCCCAACATATACAAAGGAGTCAAACATGGGTTGCGAGCACGCACAGGCAGCCGGCGGGCAAACGTCGCCGTCGCAATTTGAGGAGAATACGCTGTCCGAAGTCAAGCGCGTTATCGCCGTGCTTTCCGGTAAGGGCGGCGTCGGCAAGTCATTCGTCACCGGCGCCATCGCCACGGAGCTTTCCCGCCACGGTCACAAGGTCGGCGTCCTCGATGCCGATATTACCGGCCCCTCTATCCCTAAGATGTTCGGCATGAGCGGACGTCACGTCCACGCCCTCGGCAACCTTATGCTGCCCGAAATCTCCGAGCACGGCGTCAAGATTATGAGCTCTAACCTGCTGCTCCAAAACGAAACCGACCCCGTCCTCTGGCGCGGTCCGGTTATCGCGGGTGCATCAGGCAGTTCTGGAGCGAAACCTCATGGGGCCATCGACTACCTGATGGTCGACATGCCTCCGGGAACGGGCGACGTCGCCCTCACCGTCTTCCAGTCGCTGCCCGTCGATGGCATCGTCATCGTCACGAGCCCGCAGGATCTGGTCTCGATGATCGTCGCCAAGGCGGTCAACATGGCCGAGAAGATGAACGTCCCCATTCTGGGAATCGTCGAAAACATGAGCTATATCGAGTGCCCCGATTGCGGCAAGAAGATCGAGGTCTTTGGCAAGAGCAAGCTCCCCGAGGTCGCCGAGCGTTACAACCTCGAGATCCTAGGGCAGCTTCCCATCAATCCGGCACTCGCCGAGGCTTGCGACAAGGGCGAGGTTGAGACCGCACTGCCCGACGGTATGCTGCCCCAAGCCGTCTCCGCTGTCGAGGCCATTGCCCCGCACGAGACCGCCGAGGCCTAAGTGAACACAAACGCCTCCTATGACGTCTTGGTAATCGGCGGCGGGGCCTCGGGTCTCGCCGCCGCCATTACGGCCGCACGCACAGGCAAAAGCGTCTGCATCGTTGAGCGCGATGTTGCCTGCGGCCTTAAACTCCTTGCGACCGGCAACGGCCGCTGCAACCTTTCCAACGAATCAATTGATTTCCAGCGGTACAACCGCCCCGCATTCGTCGAATCCGTCATGGGTCGCCAGCCTGAGCAAGAACTCGGCAGTTTCTTCTCCTCGCTGGGCATCATGAGACCTCCGAGGAGGGCCGGCTGTATCCGCGCTCCCTTCGTGCCGATCGGTGCGCGATGCGCTTCTCAACGCTTGCAATCACCTGGGTATCACCTTGATCTGTGGAGCAACGTTGCCTCGGCATTCAAAGCCCCCGAGGCTGGACACTCCAAATAGACCGTCCTGCGCGAGCACTCAAGGCAAAAAAGCACGACGACCGAAAAACGGAGGTCCGCTCACTTCGGAAGGCGCTCGCCGACACCCCTCGCAAGAACGAGACGCTGCAGGCAAAGGCCGTAATTATCGCTACGGGCGGCAGCCCCGCCGACATCGCGAAGACGTTCAATCTTTCCCTCACACCGCAGCGCCCCGTCCTCTGCCCCGTGTCGGCATCGGTCTTCGGCGACCAGACTGCGCTCAAGACGCTGGATGGCCTGCGCGTCCGCGCCCGTTTGACGCTCACCCGCAATCACGAGGAGCTCTGGTGCGAAGACGGAGAAGCGCTCTTCCGAACCTTTGGCATCTCGGGCGTTGCCGCCTTTAACCTCTCCCGTCGCGTCCAGCGCGGCGACACGATTCTGCTCGACGTTTTCCCCGACCTCTCCAAAGACGAGTTGCTCGATATGCTCAGCCAGCGAGTTGCGTTGCTCGGAAGCTTTTCACCCCGCGACCCCCGCTGGCTCGACGGCATGCTCGCCCCGCAGCTCTCTCACGTTGTCTGCACCGCATTCGAACAGTGCCACCCCGGGTCGCACGACGTCATCCATCTGGTCTCAATCCTCAAGCACTTTAAGATGCTCGTCGAGGGAACGACAGAGGAGCGTTCGGCCCAGGTCACGCGCGGCGGCGTGCCCATCGAGAGCGTCTCAGCTCCCAACCTCTGCGTGAGCAACGCGGCAGACGCCCCACTTTACATCTGTGGCGAGGCGCTCGACATCGATGCCGATGCGGCGGTTTCAACCTTGCATGGGCTTGGATCTCGGGTATTCGCGCTGCAAGCAGCCTATAGCCGCGCAGTCTATAATCAAAACGCATTCGGGCCGTCTGGGACACCGGGCGGCCTCTTTCTTGCATCTAAGGAGACCTCGATGATCGAAATCACCCAAGTCCACGCGTCACTCGATGAGGCCGGCGACGAAGCCGCCTGCCTTGCTATTGGTAGACGCGCCGTCAAACGAACCCTGCGATGCGAGGATTCCCAGATTAAAGCCATTGAGCTCCATCGCAAGTCAATCGACGCCCGTAAAAAGCGAGATGTCCATTTTATTTTGAGCTTTCGAGTCGAGCTGACAAGCTCCCGACTCGAGCAGGAGGTGGTCGACCGCGTCGCCGAGCGCGACCGCTCGCGCATCCGCATGGTAGACGGCGAGGCTCCTTCATTCCCCAACCCTGTCCCGAATGCACCCAAGGGGCGTCCCGTCGTTGTCGGCGCCGGTTGCGCCGGTCTCTTCGCCGCCCTGACCCTTGCCGAAGCGGGCCTTAAACCCCTGCTCATCGAGCGCGGCGACCCCGCACTTCGCCGCTCGCAAGCGATTGATCTCTTTCTTAAGGAGCGTATCCTCGATCCCGAAAGCAATATCCAATTTGGCCTGGGCGGCGCAGGGACCTTCTCGGACGGCAAGCTCAACACGGGAACCAAGAATCCTGCCCATCGACTGATTCTTGAGACCTTCGTCGAAGCGGGCTCACCTCGCGACATCCTGTGGGACGCCAAGCCGCACATTGGATCCGACATCCTCCCCACCGTCGTCACCAACATTTCTCAGCGCATCGAGCAGCTCGGTGGAACCGTCCGCTATCGAACAAAGCTCGTCGATATTCAAACCGATGGATCTGGCGCCATCACCGGCGTCGATGTCCAACCGCCCCAAGAAACCACAAGCGAGACAATCGCCACAAAGCACCTCATTCTCGCCTGCGGCCATTCCACCCGCGACGTATTCGAGCTTCTCAAAGAACATGACGTTGCCCTCGCGCAAAAGACCTTTGCCATGGGCGTGCGCATCGAGCATCCACAGCGCGACATTGACCGTGCCCAATATGGCCCTTCGGCGGGACACCCGGCACTCGGAGCAGCCCCCTATAAGCTTGTCGCCCATCTCCCCAACGGCCGCAGCGTGTTCTCGTTTTGTATGTGCCCCGGCGGACAGGTTGTCGCGGCTTCTTCCGAGCAGAGCCATCTGTGCGTCAACGGCGCCAGCCTCAATGCTCGCAACGGACGCAACGCAAATGCCGCCCTACTCGTTAACGTCACACCTGACGATCTTCCCGGCGATGATCCGCTCGCAGGCATTGAGCTCCAGCGCGTCTGCGAGCGAGCCGCCTATCGCTGGGTGGCTCCAACTGGAACGCGCCGGCACAGCTCGTCGGAGATTTCCTTGCGGGGCGCGCCAGCACGGCGCCCGGAAAGGTAAAACCAACCTATCCACTTGGCGTGACCTGGACGGCGATCGACGATGCCTCCCGCAGCATATCGTCGAATCGCTCCGTTTGGGAATTCCCCTGCTCGGTAAGAAACTGCGTGGCTATGACCGCCCCGATGCGGTCCTCACTGGCGTGGAGACGCGTTCGAGCTCCCCGGTTACGGTCATCCGCGATCGAACATGCCACGCCGTGTCGAACCCGGGCCTTTACCCTTGCGGCGAGGTGCCGGATATGCCGGCGGCATCATGAGTGCCGCCACCGACGGCATCCGTTGCGCTGAGGCGCTGATAGCAGACCTCTAGTGCACGAACTCTCGCGTCCGAACGACACGGGCCCCGAGCTCCACAGGGAACTCGGGGCCCGTTCACTACTTCCTGAATCGTGCACCCTGGCGTTTTCTGCCCGAAGCAAAGGTAGAGCCCTTGCGAGCCTGCGAACGCAAACGCTCGATCGTTTCGTCCTCAGATGCGCCCTCAAGCATCGCCCGAATCTGAACGACGGCATCGCGCAGACGCGCCGCTCCTCAAAGTCCATGGCGGCGGAAGCGTTACGCATGTCTTCCTCCATGGTCTCGACGATCCGCACGAGCTCGTCATGCGGTAGCCCTTCTAGCTGCTCGGCAAGCGTCTGCTCGGGTGCCGCCGTCTCCGGCGCGGCGCCCTCGCCGTTTTCGTCGGGTGTATAGAACGCACCGTGACCCAGCGAATCGCCTCTCGAGCGCCCCTTCGAACCCACAGTCTTTTCGGCCTCGGCAATAAAGCTCGAAATGTCGTTAATGGCCTTGCGGACCGTCTTGGGCACAATGCCATGCTCTTCGTTATATGCCATCTGAATCTCGCGACGGCGCTGTGTCTCCTCGATGGCTTCTTTCATCGAATCGGTCACAACGTCTGCATACATGATGACCTCGCCGTCGGCATTGCGGGCCGCACGGCCAATCGTCTGAATCAGCGAACGGCGGTTGCGCAAGAAGCCTTCCTTGTCGCGTCGAGAATTGCCACCAGCGAGACCTCGGGAAGGTCTAGACCCTCGCGAAGCAGGTTGATGCCAACGAGAACATCAATCTTTCCCTCGCGCAGCGTTCGCAGGATCTCGACGCGGTCCATCGTCGCTGTATCGGAGTGCATGTAATTGACCTTAATGCCGGCATCAAGCAGATGGTCGGTCAGGTCCTCGGCCATGCGCTTGGTGAGCGTGGTCACCAGCACGCGCTCCTTGCGGGCAACGCGCTCGCGAATCTCGTCCTCAAGATCGTCAATCTGCCCACGAACCGGACGCACATCGATCTTGGGTCGAGCAGACCGGTCGGACGAATAATCTGCTCAACGTCGTTCTGGCTAACCCGCAGCTCATAGTCGCCCGGCGTGGCCGAAACGTAGATGAACTGGGGAATCCTCGCCTCAAACTCATCGAAACGAAGCGGGCGGTTATCGAGTGCCGAAGGCAGACGAAAACCATGCTCAACCAGCGTCACCTTACGCGAGCGGTCGCCTTCGTGCATGCCGCGGATCTGCGGCACCGTTACATGGCTCTCGTCGATGATGCAGAGCATATCCTTAGGAAAGTAATCGATCAGGGTAAACGGCGGCTCGCCCGGTTTTCGGCCGTCCAGATGACGCGAGTAGTTCTCGATACCGTTACAGAAACCCATGGTCTCGAGCATCTCGAGATCATAGTCGGTGCGCTGCTGCAGACGCTGCGCCTCGAGCAGCTTATCAGTCGCCTTGAGCTCGGCCACACGCTTCTCGCACTCTTCACTGATTGATTTCAGAGCCGCTTTGACCTTAGGTTCTCAGTCACGTAGTGCGATGCCGGCCACACGGGAATGGCCTCGTACTCACGTAGCATCTCGCCGGTGACCTCGTCGATCTCGGCAATCAGCTCAACCTCGTCGCCAAAGAACTCAAACCGCAACGGATGCTCGGCATAGGTGGATACACGTCGACGACATCGCCGCGCACGCGGAAGGTGCCACGTGCCAAATCATAGTCATTGCGATCGTACTGGATATCGATAAGCGCATGGATAAAGTCATCGCGCTCGAGCGGCACCTTCTTGTCGACGTTCGGAGCTAGGCCCGCATAGTCCTCGGGAGAGCCAATGCCATAGATACACGAGACCGATGCGACGACGATCACATCGCGTCGAGATAGCAGCGATGCGGTCGCCTGATGTCGCAGCATCTCAACTTCTTCGTTAATCGAGGAATCCTTCTCGATATACGTATCGCTTTGCGGCACATACGCTTCGGGTTGATAGTAATCGTAGTACGACACAAAATAGACCACGGCGTTGTCAGGGAAGAATTCCTTGAGCTCGCTCGCAAGCTGAGCGGCAAGCGTTTTATTGGGAGCCATAACCAGCGTCGGCTTCCCCAGGGCCTCAATAGTCTTAGCCATCGTGAAGGTCTTGCCCGAACCAGTCACGCCCAGCAAAACCTGATAGCGATCTCCGTCCCTCACGCCCTGCACAAGCGACTCAATGGCCTTAGGCTGGGAGCCAGCGGGCTCGTATGGAGACACGACCTTAAACGGTACCTCAGAGCCCTCAACGCCAAAACGTTTAAGCTCTCCTCCAACACGCTCAACTTCAAATTCCGCCATGGATACTCCTAACTCATATATCTGCAGTATACGCAGGCGGCAGGCATAGTCCTATACGAACCGATCGGGATAGAGGGTCTTGTAGCGAACCCAGGCATTATTGACACGAATCAGATACGCCTGCGTCTCGGGAAAAGTGATTGCATTATGAAGCGAAGTGCTCTGCTGCGCCCATCCGTCGACATTGCCCATGCCGGCGTTATAGGCGGCAATGGCACTGTCAGTCGACCCGTTAAAATACGTTAGAAGATACGAAAGATACGCACAGCCAAACTCGATGTTCGTAGCGGGATCGTTAAGGTTGTCGGCTGAATACTCGCTACCATCGACAAGACCCTTAGCAATCATATCCTGGGCAGTCTCGGGCATCAGCTGCATCAATCCCTGAGCGCTTGATTCGACTCAGCCTTGGAATCCCAATTCGATTCCGACTTTATGACAGCACACACCAGATACGGATCAAGATTGTGCGAAATGCTCGATTGCTTTACGTACGCCTCGTAGTCAATTGGATACAAAGGCTTAAAGAAGACGGCAGGGGCATACGAGTAGACGAGCGAAATAAGACCGAAGACGAGCATAACGGCAAGTGGCGCCAAGCGATACCACGTAAAGAAACGTGTCTTAGGCATCGGCCTCCTCCTTATCCGCTACATCCCCGAAGCCATGGCGCGCAAGCCATGCGTCCAGTTGTTCATAGAGCGAGTTATCGCCAGCCGCATTATCGATTACCGTCGTAGCGAGATTACAAAGCGAAGCCTCATCAGGTTGGCATGCAGAGCGCGCATCAAAATCAGAGGACTCCATACCACGATGAATGGCACGCTCGCGACGAACTGCTAAAGGAGCGCTGATAACCAGAATTTCATCAGCCAGGCCAAAAGCATCCTCAAAACCAGTCGGGGCAGAAACCTCGACAACCGCAAAGGGATAACGGGGGGACGAAACCGTGCAGCAAACCGGATCAAGAATCCTCAGTGACAGCTGTTCGATGAGAACCGGATGAACGATGCCATTGAGCCGCGCAACTGTATCAGGAGAGGCGAAAGCTCGAGCAGCGAGGACATTGCGGCGAATGCCGCCCTCCCCGTCCAGAATGTCCCAACCGAATTCTTCCGCGAGGGCGTTGACGATATCGGAGCCTGGCACATACAGCGATTTGGCAAGCTCATCCAGATCGATAAGCATGGCGCCATGAGATTCGAGATAGCGGCAGGCAGTCGATTTACCCGAAGCAATATTGCCTAAGACAAAAACGGTAAACATCAAGTCCTCCCTAACGCCAATGGGAGTTATTATCGCGCAAATACAAACGAAGGACTCAAAATACAGCCAAACAGTAAGACAAGCTAAACGAAGGCGAGTTCTTGTATTACAACTCTCTATTAAACGCAAAAAAAAGGGGGAGGCCGCGAGGCTCCCCCTTCTTCAAGTCGATCGACGGCTCGGTGCCGTCCACCGGTCAGCGGCGCCCTGGCTCCCACGGGCTGACCCCGCAGTACTCTCGGCGCGATGGGGCTTAGCTTCCGGGTTCGGAACGGGACCGGGCGTGCCCCCCATGCTCTGGCCGCTGACGGTGGGGCGGCGCCCACCGTATCTTCGGT
>ENA-OQEB01000204-OQEB01000204.1-human-gut-metagenome-genome-assembly--contig:-NODE-204-length-25176-cov-4.092139_pt1 | contig 25176 bp, 23 predicted proteins | sample MGYA00242787_ERZ504619 | MGnify/ENA primary metagenome ERZ504619 (study PRJEB26092, sample SAMD00036317) | human gut metagenome | host: Homo sapiens | study: EMG produced TPA metagenomics assembly of... | reverse complement strand
ATTGCTGAGTATGACTCGTCATCCGGCAAGCGTATTCACCGCAAGATTTCAAGATTGTGAATTTGTATACCATGTCCTTGCACAGGTGGTTACCATGTTGCACTTGACACAATGAACGCCCCTACAGGCTATCCATAAACTAATTCATATTATTGTTTAATTCGTTTGAAGAATTTATTATTTCTCTGATTTCATTTTCGGCTTGTCTGACTTCTTCTAAAAATGCTCTTGATGAAACACGCAACGCACCGTTGCCCAGAATTATCATCTGTTCGAGTGCGTCGGATGTTACGACACGCACCTTGTTGGTTTTTGCAAGCTTGTGAGAGGTTTTCTCAATGAACATATCGGCGGTTTCTGCCTCTTTGGTATATACAATGCTGATATTATTCACGGTTTCAACCTCTCTGTGTTCGCCCTTTACCTTGTACGCATCAAACACGAGAATAAGGTTACACTTGCTGTAGCCCTGATAGTTGCAGAGAATGTTTATCAGAGCGTGCCTTGCACCGTCAAGACTTCTTTCGGAAAGCTCTTTGAGGTGTTCCCACGCAAAAATAACATTGTAGCCGTCAACAAGCAGATACTCCGTGCCGTCATATACGGGGGATTTTTTATACTTTTCAGCCGCCTTGTCAATTGACGAAACCGCCTTGACATGACGCTTTTCGGGAGCGTGTTTTCTGCGTGTCACAGGACCGTAGGTCTGTTCAAAAATCTGCATAAGTTCCTTGTCGAGAGCAAAAATATCGTCCTGAGTTTTGCACTTTGCAAAAGCGTTTTCGCTGTTTGTGCCGATTTCATCGTCTTTCGGAGCATCAAGAATACTCGGCAGATGCATATGCTCGCCGACCTCATTCCACGGCACATTGTAGCCTGCTCCGTGAGAACAGAACACAGAACCGCATGGATTGTCAACATCGGCATCACAATCGTAGCCGATTTGTGCAATAACTTCATCACTGTTGTGACACGGCTCATAGCCTTTAAGGCTGCACGAAAGTCTGCCTCTGCCGTGAGTGTACTGCATAACTTCTTTTGTGTAGTTGCCCATTTCGGACACGGGAGCAGTACCCGTGAGAACGGAATTTTCTCCCTTGGCTTCGGGAGAATTGAAAGTACCGCTCATCCGCTGAATATCTGACATTGCCCGTCCCACATTTTCGTTAGGCACTTCAAGCGTAAAATCATAAACAGGCTCAAGCAGAATGCTCTTTGCCGAGCGCAGTCCCTGTCTTACGGCACGGTAGGTTGCCTGTCTGAAATCTCCGCCCTCGGTATGCTTTGCGTGAGCTTTTCCCGAAACAAGCGTGATTTCAATATCTGTAATCGGCGAGCCTGTCAGCACACCGAGATGTGTTTTTTCACAGAGGTGAGTAAGAATCAGTCTTTGCCAGTTGCGGTCGAGCAAGTCCTCTTTGCAACGGGAATTAATTGTAATTCCGCTGCCACGCTTTGCAGGTTTCAAAAGGAGATGAACCTCTGCATAGTGTCTTAACGGCTCAAAATGACCGACACCCTCAACCGTATTTTCGATAGTTTCTTTATAGATTATACTGCCTGTACTGAACGATACATTCATACCGAAACGCTCTTTTATTATGCACCTCAGCACCTCAAGCTGAATTTCACCCATAAGTCGGATGTGGATTTCACCGAGTCTGCTGTTCCACACAACATTTAGCTGAGGATCTTCGTTTTCAAGCGTTTTCAGCTTTGTGAGAGCCGTGTGGGCGTCTGTCCCGTCCTCTAATTCAACCTTGTAAGTAAGGACAGGTTCGAGTACGGGAACTCCGGAATTTTTCTCAACACCCAAGCCGTCACCCGATGAAGTGAATGTTATTCCCGTTACCGCACAAACGGTTCCTGCAACAGCCTCCTCAACGGCTGTGAATTTCTCGCCCGAATAAATTCTTATTCTGTTTACCTTTTCGGCATTGGTATTTTTTTCGCTTTGGAGAATTTCACGCACTTTAAGACTTCCGCCGGTAATTTTCATAAATGTAAGGCGGTTGCCCTGATTATCCTCTGCAATTTTATAGACCTTTGCACCGAACTCAGCACCGTAAGAGGGCATAACCGTGTATTCGTCAAGCAGATTCAAAAATGCCTTTACACCGTCAAGTTTGAGTGCCGAACCGAACATACACGGAAAGATTTTGCGTTCCTTAATCGCACCTGTTATGTCGGTCTTTTCGACGGAATCTGTTTCATAATATTTTTCAAGAATTTTTTCATCACATACGGCAACACTTTCACGAAAGCCGTCGGAGTTCGGATAGGTAAAATCAACGCAGTTTTCGTCAAGCCCTGTACGCAGTTGTGCCATAACGGAGAGCTTGTCCGCACCGTCAAGATCCATTTTGTTGACGAAGATAAAACACGGCACATTATACTTTTTGAGCAGTTTCCAAAGTGTGCAGGTGTGACTCTGAACACCGTCAGTTCCGCTGATTACAAGAATTGCGTAGTCAAGCACCTGAAGTGTACGCTCTGCTTCTGCCGAAAAATCAACATGACCGGGTGTGTCAAGCAGAGTAAATTCCGTGTTGTTGTACTTCATAGCCGCCTGTTTTGAAAAAATTGTAATTCCACGGTCACGCTCAAGCGAAAAAGTGTCGAGAAACGAATCCCTGTGGTCAACCCGACCAAGCTTTGTTATGTTGCCGGAAGAGTACATCAGAGCCTCTGAAAGCGTAGTCTTTCCCGAATCGACATGAGCCAGAATACCGACTGCAATTTTTTTCATCTTATCACCATACCCGAAAATTTATATATTTCTTTTAGAGAATTGTTTCCATACCGATTTTTTGAACCTTAAAACCGATACGCTCGTAAAATTTCATTGCACCGTCATTGCCTGCCCACACATTTAGCGTAACATTATAGCAACCGCTTTTTCGGGCAAAATCAATAACATGGTTATACAGCTTTGTTCCTATATGCATCCCTCTTGTATCCTCGTCAACACACAAATCATCAATATACAGGGTTTTTATATTTGTGACTGACTTGCTTTCAAGATCCTGCTTGAAAATACAAAAAGCATATCCTTTTACTTTTCCGTTATGTTCTGCAACAAAAATCGGCTTTTGCTCATCAACAATTATTCGCTCAAGCTCCTCGTCTGTGTATTTCTTCTCACCGACTGTAAAAAGGTCGGGGCGGATATCGCTGTGAATCTTGTGAACCTCAAAAAGGAGCTTGTCAAGCTGCGGTATGTCTTTAAATTTTGCCCGTCTTATTGTTACTTCACACATAATTTCATCTTCCAATCATATAAAAATACCTTGTGCAATTTCGTTTTGCCGAAACCTTCAACATTTATTTTACCACATTAAAAAATTAATGTAAACAAAGCAAAAAGGCTTGCAACCAAAATTGACCGCAAACCTTTTCGGGAGTAAATATGAACGAAAGTAATTATCAGTTTTATGTTGTTATATAAGATTTTTGTAAAGCTCTTAAATTTCTTCAACACTTGCAGAATAAATCTATTTGCCTTATTATACACCTGTATATCTAAAATTTCAAGAACCATTTTAACATTTCTATGTCTTTTGCTGTCATTTGCATTAAAAACTTGTACTTTGCAAAAAGAATGGTATAATATAATCAGAATAAAATTTACATAACCAAGGAGTTGACATATATGTATGAAGAAATTTATGCTCAGGCAAAACAGGCTTGTAATGAGCTTTGCGATGTAGCCAAGCTTAAAGAGGGCAGTATTGTTGTAATCGGCTGTTCTTCAAGCGAGGTTGCAGGCGGAACTATCGGACACAATTCAAGTCTTGAAACCGCTCAGGCTGTTTTCAAGGGTATATACGAAGTGCTTTGCGAAAGGAAAATTTACCTTGCCGCACAATGCTGTGAACACCTCAATCGTGCAATCATCGTTGAGCGAGAGGCTGTTCCGAACGCTGAAATCGTGAATGTTGTTCCACAGCCAAAGGCAGGCGGTTCGTTTGCCACAACAGCATACAAAACATTCAAAGATCCCGTTGCGCTTGAAGAAATCAAGGCTGACGCAGGTCTTGACATCGGCGGAACACTTATAGGCATGCACCTTAAAAGAGTTGCCGTACCCGTAAGACTCGGCATTGACCATATCGGACAGGCAATTCTGCTTGCCGCAAGAACCCGTCCTAAATTCATCGGCGGTTGCCGTGCCGTTTATGACGACAGCTTTTAATTTTATTACAATTGACGGGCGGCAGTTTTCGGACTGTCGCCTGTTTTTTTATTACTGCTTATTAAAATTTCAACATATTACCTTGTTTTCCGCAAATTTGCGACATACAATATCAAAGAAAAGTTTGCATTTTTCACTAACTGTGGTATAATCTAATGAGATAATTTTTTTCTGGAGGTACTATGAGCGGTATAATTGTTTCTGTTATTGTCCCCTTTCTTGAGAGCAATAACAAATTAATAGATACTCTGTCATCAATATCCGAGCAAAAGAATATTCATCAAGAGAACATTGAAGTGCTTATTGTTGACGCAACAGACAAAACTTCAGGCAAAATTGCAAACGGCAATATGTCAATGTGCAAGGTGATTTATGCAAAGTCGGTTAAAAGCTTTGCCGATGCCTGCAACCTTGCTGCGTCAAAAGCAACAGGCAAATATATCACGGTGTGCAATTGCGGCGACACTTTCAGCGATAACTATTTTGAAAGCTGCATTAAGGTGTTCAACAAAAAGGAAAAAATTCCTTTTGTTGCCGGTCACAGATTTTGCGTAAACCCTGTTTTCAGAGAGAAAAAGGAATTTAGACTTAACAAAGGTCAGCTTGAATCAAGCGTTGTCAACCTTTTTGATAATCCCAACCTCATCAATCTTGAGCTTACGGGTACTTTTTACAGAACTGAAATTTTCAAATCATACAAAATGAACAACAAGCTCAAGTACGAAAGTGCAGACGATTTTGCACTCAGAATTCAGCTTGATTATCCGGAGTATGTATATCTTGATGAGATTGAATTTGACTACTTTATGCCTGTAAGCGATGACTTTATGTACTATGTTCCCACAAACTACAAGGACTGGTACACAGATTCGCTTAACAACTTCTTAAAGCCTCTCATCAATGACAGCAAGGACAGGGACGGAAATATTCCGCTGTTTATTCAGTTCTATATTGTTTTCAATATTACAACAAAGTTCCTCGCAAATATGAACAACCGCAACAAGCGTAATATGAACGATGAAGAGCTTGCAGTTTTCTTTGAAACAGCAAGAGAATGTTTTAAGTTTGCAAATGACGGTTTTGTTCTTAACAAAGACAAGTATGTTTCTCTCGCTACAGTGAGGAAGCCGCCGAGATGTTCTATATGATAAAGCACAATTGTGTTTTCAAGGATATGCCTTTTGAATATTCCGAGGGCAAAAAAGAGGTTTACCTCAACTGCAACAATATCTATATTTCTAAGCTTACAGACCAGAGAGTCGGTATGCATGTTATGGACTACCGTGACGGCAAGCTTGTTATTGACGGCTCGTTCAGACAGGTTTTTGACCTTGAAGATTTTGAGCTTTATGTTCAATTTGGCGACAAAAGACAGGTTCTTACAAACACAGACCGCTATTCTCTGACAAAATATTTCGGCATCAGTGCGTACAAGAAATTCACCTTCCACCTTGAGCTTGAGCTTGATCCGAAAAGCCTCAGCAAACGGTTGCATTCTTTGCAAGATACAAGGATTCAATTATTCCGCTCAAGCTTTCATTCCTGCACCATTGGTCTAAGTTTACAATCAAGCCAAAGAACTCCTACTGGAGATTCAACAAGTATGTTGCCTATATTGACAACTCAAGCACAATTGTAATCTGCCATGCATCTGCTATGGATACATTCAAGAGAGAACTCAAGTTCCTCCCCTATGTTTTCATGGAGAGTAAACGCAGCTTCATTACAAGAATTCAGTATTGGCTTACAAGACCTTTCTTCAAGAACAAGAAAATCTGGCTCATGTACGATAAGCTGTACAAGGGCGGTGACAGCTGTGAATATCTTTACAGATATTGTGCAGACAAAAAGGACGGCATTTCAAGATACTATATCATTGATAAAAACACTTCCGATTACAAGCGACTAAAGGCTGACGGACTCAAACCTGTCAAGAACCGTTCATTCAAGCACAAAATGCTGTTTCTCAATACCGATATTGCGCTCATTACAAACTCAAATGTATTCCCGTTCAACGGCTACAGTATGGATCGTTCAAGATTCATCAGAGGTTTGTGCAACTTCCCTTCAATGTGCTTACAGCACGGACTTTCGGTTCAGAAGTGTGCAATGGCTCAGCAGAGAATTGTTGACAACACACAGATGTACTTCCTTGCGTCAAAGTATGAGTACAAGAACCTGAGCAACCATGTTTACAACTATCAGGATTTTGACATTCTCAAGATGACAGGCATCGGCAGATATGACGGACTTATCAATAACGATAAAAAGCAGATTCTGCTTTCACCCACCTGGCGTATGTACAATGCAATGCCTGTTACAACAAGCGAGGGTGAACAGAGAGCTTACAATCCCGAATTCAAGCACACAACCTATTATAAAATCTACAATGACCTTATCAATAATAAAAAGTTGATTGATACGGCAAAGCGTACAGGCTACAAGATTAAGTATGTTCTTCATCCGATTTTAAGCTCACAGGTTAACGACTTTATCCCCGATCCGTATGTTGAGGTTGTTTCGTCGGTTGGCGATTTCAACTACGAAACAGCTTTTCAGGAGTCAAGCCTTATGGTAACAGACTATTCGGGCGTTCAGTTTGACTTTGCTTATATGAAAAAACCGCTTGTATATTTTCATCCGTCACAGCTTCCTGCGCACTATGATGACGGCGGATTCTTCTATGATACAATGGGATTCGGAGAAATTTGTACCGAAAGCGACCAGCTTGTTGACCTGCTCTGCGAGTATATGGAAAACGGCTGTAAAATGAAACCAAAGTATGTTGAAAGAGTTGAAGATTTCTATCAGTTTGACGATCACAACAACTGTGAAAGAATTTACAACGAAATCATCAAGTATCAGCAACAGGTTAACAAAGACAAATTAAAATAATATTTAAGCGGTCAGTTTTTTTGCTGACCGTTTTTGTTTTGCCAATACTCCTCAAACTCAATATACTTTTATTGTTTTTTGTACATATGTACAAATTTTGTATATATTGTTTAAAAATTACTTGTTTTTTCTCTTGAAATACTACACCGCATAAATTGTTATAACAGGCAAATTATGGTATAATTGGTATTCGTAGCAATGTTGCAAATTTTACGAAAATTGTTAAGAAAACGAAGTTCCTGTCAGAAATTGACAGACACAAATCCCGTACTTTTTGGGATTTCCGTTTACGGAGGATTTAAAAATGAGCAAAATCAAACGACAGTCCGGTATTGAGTTGCTGCGAATTATTGCAATGATACAGATAATTTTTTTGCATGCGTATCAGTACGGATTACTTCATGACGCATCAAAGGCCGCAGGCGATATTGACGGTATATTGGTGACATTTGTATGGTCATTATGCAGAACCCCTGTTGATGTGTTTATTATGATAAGCGGCTACTTCATGATAACCTCGCAGTTTGATATAAAAAAGACCATACGGCGTGGCGGAAAAATCTACGGTGCAATGATTTTTTACTCGATTATACTTTCGATAATTTTCTTCATAAGCGATCCGTCGCTCATAAATATAAATTCAGTTATAAAGGCGTTCACTCCGCTAATGTCACGAACTTGGTATTTTCTGAGCAATTATTTGATTATTCTTCTGCTCAGCCCATTTCTCAACAAAATGCTTGCGTCACTTTCTAAAAAACATTACCTCTACTTTATGGGAATTGTTTTTGTGGCAGTAAGTCTATGGTCAACGCTTGCGGAAATTCACGGAATAAACAATGTGATCAGCGTCAACAAAATACTTGATCCTTATATGGGCAAGAGTCTTGGCGGATTCCTTTTGATGTACATAATCGGCGGTTATCTGAGGTTGTTTGTAAAGCAGAAACCGCTTGAGGAAAGAAAACCGAATTTCCGCTATCTCGGCATTTTCGTCGGCCTTTGCGTATTAGATTTTGTATTGGCATCTGTTTTTCCACAGTACAAGCGGCATTCGGTATGTTCAACAACCCGATTGTCCTCGCCGAATCGGCGATGTTGGTTCTCTTTTTCAGAGATTTCAATTTCAGCTCAAAATTTGTCAATACAGTAGCCGGCACAACGCTCGGTATATATGCAATCCACGAAAATCCGTATGTTCGTGATTGTCTGTGGAATGTTGCAAACTTCAGCAATAAGCACCTCTATGACACCCTGATTTACATTCCGATTGTAATTATAACAATCCTCCTCATATTCGCAGGCTGTTGCGTAATTGAGCTTTTAAGACTTAAACTCTTCGAATTTGTCGGCAATAAAATCAACGCCCGCAAATCCATAACATCCGGCAACCACTGTACAAAATAATATATCTTATAAAAAACAACACCGACAGATAAAGCCAAAAGCTAACCTGTCGGTGTTTTTATTATTCAAAATATTTTCCGCTGCCCTTCATTTCTGTTTTAATGAAGTGCGACATAATTTTGCCGAGATATTTTTTCATCATTTTGTTATAGCTTTCGGGATTGACTTCACCGCCGTATGCCATAACATCAAATGTTATTTTCGCCTCAACAATCTTTGCATTCAGCCTTAAAAATCCGCAACGCTGATAGAATTTATAACGGCTCATTCGCTGTTTTTGATTGGGAGCATTTTCTTCTTCAAGCTGTTCAATTGCAAGAAAAATTCTTTTGCCCTTATACAAATTTTTAAATTCATCAAGCACGGCAACTCCGATTCCGTGTCCCCTCTCCTTTTCGGAAATTGCATAGTAGTACACATAGACAACTTCGCCGTCCGTGATTGCATAGATAAGTCCAATCCACTTTTCTTCATCATAAATTGCGTAGAAATCTGCACCGTCATTCTTTGATTTTTTCATCAAAAGCCAAAACGGTACTCTCTCAACGGCAGGAAATGCGGAAAAATATAATTCTTTTACAGATTTATAATCATCAAGTTGTTTTGTGACTTTTTTAAAGCAAATCATAAAAATCCCTTTCGTTATTATAATCACATGGAATATTGTACCACATAAAGGATTAATTTGCCACAACAGTTTTCGTCTTTGAAAGTTTTCTTATTTTAACATAATAAACCGCAATCATAAGGAGCATACTTCCTGTCCATGCGGCAGGACCGGCAACACAGATTGATGCGTAACCTATTACAGAACTGAAAATGACGGGCGTCATAATTCGCATAACAACTTCGATAAGCGAACCAATCATAGGCACAATGCCGTTTTTAAGCCCCTGAATTGTTCCACGGTATATAAACAGCATTGCAAGCGACCACTCAAACGGACAGTTCCAGAAGATAAACTGAACGGAATAATCAATAGTCTGCTGTGAGCTTCCGCTTGTGAAGATTCCTGTTATCGGCTGAGCAAAAATCATTGAAACCGCACCTATTACAATTGAATATACAATGCAAATTAACAGGCAGAAATTGACACCTTTTTTGATTCTGTCATATCTTCCTGCGCCCTCGTTCTGACCTGCAAATGTTGCGATAACCGTACTCATTGAGTTCATCGGATTCTGGATGAGGAGCTGAACACGGTTGCCGATTGTGTAGGCGGCAACGGCATATGAACCGAACTGATTTACGAAATACTGCAAAACCATCATTCCGATTGAAATTACTGAGTTTTGAAGTCCCATCGGGAAACCGACTTTTAGCTCGTCCCGTACAGTTGAAGTCAAATTTTTAAAGCTGTTTTTGTTCGGCAAGAGCATTTTCACCTTGAAAAAAATGTACACGCAACAGAGAACCGCCGACACAAGCTGAGAGATTACCGTTGCAATTGCCGCACCCGAAACATCCCACCTGAACACTATGATAAATAACAGGTCAAGTCCCACATTCATTACGGATGAAAAGAGCAACAGATAAAGCGGAGTTTTGCTGTCACCAACCGAACGCAGAAGTGATGCCGTAAGGTTGTAGAGCATTGTGGCGGGGATTCCGAGGTAAATTATTGTAAGATATCTGCTTGCATAATCGAATGTATCCGAGGTTGTTCCGAGCATTGTAAGCAGCGGATTAACAAGAAGTACAAACGAAACAGTAAGCACAACAGCCGACACAACGCCAATTATTATGTGGGCGGCAACGCTCTTTTTCACCCGTTCCATATCGTTTGCACCGAAATGCTGTGAAGTGATTACCGAACAGCCGGCGGAAAGTCCTATGAAAAATCCGAGTGCAAAAAAGTTGAGCGAACTCGTTGATCCGACAGCCGCAAGCTTGATTTCACCGAGAGTCTGACCGACAATCAGCGTATCGACAACATTGTAAAGCTCCTGTAAAAGGTTGCCGATTATTACGGGAATTGCAAAAAATAAAATCTGACTTGAAATTTTTCCCTGAGTCAGATTTCTAACAGATTTTGAACCATTCATAACATTCACACTTCTTATCAAAAAATTTTTATGTTTTTAATATCTTTTTCGTTTAAGTATAAGTCTTGGCAACACTCTGATTTTGATTGTTTAAATGCAGAGTATGTTGTATATAGCAAACAGATTTAAATCCGAGCAACACTCTGCTTTGCTTGCAAGGAGCAGAGTGTGCGATAGATTGCAATCTGTGCAAAGGAGCGATAGCTCCTCAGGGTTTCAGTCTAATGACTGAAACCCTAAGAAGTACCGCACTGCCAAGCTGTGCGGTACTTCTGCACTAGATTATAGCACAGCGATTTGTGAATGTAAATGTATAGGAATGACGAAATAAAGACGCTTTTGTTTTGAAAAAACTTTACACAATGCACAGTATTGATTTTGTCCTATTTTATTACAGCATAATTTTATAACCAAATAATAAGTATTTCACATTATCCGATTATTATTGACTGTTTTAAGAATACAACCGTTCTGATGAAAATTTGCAAATTGTCAATATTTTGTTATTCTGAGTTTTCAGCAAAAACAAAACAGAGCCGAAAAAACGACTCTGCCCTGTAACATTAGAGAAAATATTTATGAAAACAAACTGTCTTATTAATCAATCTTTTTTAACATTGAAAGCGTCCATACCGACTGCTGTATCGTTAATTACTGTATTAATACTTTCAACTGATTTTGAAACACCCTCTCGGGAGGTAAGCACATCCTCCCGAGTAAAGGCTTTCGGTACCCGCAAGGAAGTCCACATGATTTATTCAAAAGAGTTAGCCTCTGCTAACTGAATATTATTATATACCACTCAACAAAGAAAATCAAGAGAAATTTTTTATTTTTTTCTGCAATATTCGTCAGAGATATTTTAAAGCTATTTAAAAAATATTTTTAAATAGTTCTTGACTTTTCGGTAAATCAGGCTATAATAAAGCTACAAGCTATTTAAAATATTTTTTAAATAGATGTAATAGGAGTTTGTGAGGAGGTATCTGCTTGTCACTGAACGGTACACTTAAAGCACTTTCAGATCCGATAAGAAGAAATATTCTGACAATGCTGAAAGGCAAGAAAATGATTGCAGGCGACATTGCCGAAGAACTTGGAATTTCACCTGCATCGCTTTCATATCACCTCAATCTGTTGAAGAAAAACGACCTGGTGATTGAATCAAAAGAAAAAAATTATGTTTATTATGAGCTTAACACAACCCTGTTTGACGAACTCATAATGTGGCTTAAACAATTTTAGGAGTTGATTTTATGAAAAAGCTGAATAAAATTATGCTTGCACTTTCCATATTGCCCACTTTGCTTACTTCCGTATTTTTATTCTTTATGAATGACACCGTTCCCATGCACTACAACGCAAGCGGTGCTGTTGACCGTTACGGTTCAAAATACGAAAACTTCATTTTCCCTGCAATCATTCTGTTTATGTACGCATTTTACATGGTGTATACCAAGATATATACTAAATACAGCACAAACAGCGTTGAAAAGATAAATAACAATGTAAAAATCACTGCGATACTTGTGACATCAATCATTGCGGCTTTCAATATTCTTCAATTGATGTTTCTTATTCTGGCAATTTTAAAGCCCGACAGCACAACTTTTACAGATAATGTGCCGTTCATTATAAATACGGTTATGGGTTTGATGTTGATTATTGCAGGCAACTTTCTTCCGAAAACAAAACGAAATTCGTTTATCGGAGTAAAAACATCATGGACTCAAAGCAGTGACTTGGCGTGGTATGAATCAAACCGAGCCGGCGGAATTGCCCTTGTAGTTACCGGAGTTTTGACAATCATTGAAAGCTCATTCATAAAGGGAATCAATTCAACAATTATTATGGTTGCAATTCTTCTGATAAGCATTGCCGTTGCCTACATCTATGCGTATGTTAAAGTAAAAAAATCCGCTTAATCAAGCACAAAACCGCTGTCGGGATTAAACCTGACAACGGTTGTTTTTTGAAATATTTACTTATAAATATTCGCTAAAATTACTGCTCTGCTTTTTCGGGGAGCGACAAAGCTTTGCCTTTATCATTTTTCTTTGTCAGCGGAGTCATACTCTTTGCACAAATCATCATAGTTGACGCATTATGCAAAAATGCCGAAACCGACGGCTGAATAACGCCCATAAAGCCTGAAAGCAAAAGTGCCGAATTGAAAGCAATTATGAAACGATAGTTTTTGTTGATTCGTTTCATAAGGTCTTTGCTCAACTTGCGAACACGCACAAGCGCACGCAAATCAGAGCCTTTTATGGTAATATCCGCAGTTTCACGGGCAATGTCGGACGCATCGTTCATTGCAACCGAAACATTTGCGGCGGCAAGTGCCGGAGTATCGTTGATACCGTCACCGACCATAATTACCTTCTGACCGTTCTGCTTCATTTCTTCAACATATCTGTGCTTATCCTCGGGGAGAACCTGACACTTATAGTCGGTAATTCCGAGCATTGCGGCAGTCGCCTTTGCGGCTCTGTAGCTGTCGCCCGTGAGCATAACAACATTCTTTATGCCCTGTTTTTTGAGCATATCAATTGCCTGTTTTGCTTCTTTTCGAGGCGGATCGCTGATGCACAATGCACCCGAAAGTTCACCGCCGATTGCAAGGTAAAGCACGGAACATGAGCCGGACTTTTCGTCAATAATATTCTGCTGTTCCTTTGTAACGGTAACATTCTCGTCCTCAACAACAAAATGCTTACTGCCGATTATTGCACGCTTACCGTGAAGTGTTGTTGCAATACCGTGGGCAACAACATACTCAACCTCTGTATGCTCCTCGGAGTGAGAAATTCCTCGTTTTTCAGCACCGATTACAACGGCATTTGCTACGCTGTGTGGAAAATGCTCTTCAAGACAGGCTGAGATTCTGAGAACCTCGTCCTCGGTATAATCGCCGAATGCAACAACCTTTTCAAGAACAGGCTCTGCGTTTGTGAGCGTACCTGTCTTATCAAACACGATTGTGTCAGCATTTGCAAAGGCCTCAAGATACTTTCCGCCCTTGATTGTAATATCGTTGTCAGCCGCCTCTTTGACAGCCGAAATTACGGCAATAGGGGTTGACAGCTTGATTGCACAGGAGTAGTCAACCATAAGAAGTGAAACTGCCCTTGTGATGTTTTTGGTGAAGATAAGAGTTGCGAAAAATCCGATAAAGCTGAACGGAACAATTCTGTCGGCAAGAGCTTCGGCACGGCTCTGAACGCCTGCCTTGAGTTCCTCGGAATTGCCGATAAGCTCAATAATCTTGCTGATTTTAGTATTTGACGCAAGCTGACGGACTGTTACAACAATACTGCCCTCTTCGATTACCGTACCTGCATAAACGGAAATTCCCTCACGCTTTAATACAGGCAACGGCTCGCCTGTCATTGACGACTCGTTTACGGTTGCCTCACCGTCTGCAACAACACCGTCAACAGGAATAACCTTGCCTGTCTGAACACGGATTTTGTCGCCGACACGCAGATCCTCAATTGGAATGAGAACATCACCGTCATCTGTAACAAGCCATACCCTGTCGGTCTTGATTGCAAGGCTGTCTGTGAGAACCGCCTTTGTTCTTGCCTGAGTATATTCTTCAAGCAAGCCAGATATTCTGAGCATAAACATAACCGTTGCGGCTGTTTTGAACTTGCGTTGACACAAGCATGCCACAACAGATGCACCGTCAAGCACATCTACTGTAAGTTTACCGTTCCAAAGAGTTTTGAGAGCCTTTTTAATATATTTTGCACTTCTGTAAAGAGTGATTGCCGTTCTTATCGGAGCAGGAAGGAACATCTTTGAAAGATAGTGCTTTGCAACAAGAGTGAAAAGATTGTCATGAAAATCGCTGTCAATTTTCTGAATTCCAAATTCTGCACTCGGTTCATTCTTTTTAAGAGTTTTTACATTAATAGCTCTTACAAGGTCGATAATTTTACTTCTGCTGCCCTTTGTGTAATTGACAAGAATACCGCCGTTTGCAGAACTCACCTGTGCCGAATTCACATAAGGAGATGCGGTCACAAGATTATAGATTGCCCCCTCATACTCCTTATCAAATGCATATGCGCCGCAGCGAAAACGAATTCTCTGCGGCTTGTCATAGACAATTTTAAATTTCATTATTCTGTCACTTCTTCAGCGGCAGCATCTTCGTGAATACCTGCCTCTGTTTTAGCATCATAGCAGATATCCGAAGCTTCATCCTTCATATTCTGGAAAGCTGCCTTTGCATCTTTCTGAAGCTTCATACCCTTTGCAAGACCTGTAACTGCAAGACTGCGGGTTTTATCTGCTTTAAGTATCTTTTTGCCTACGATTACTGCTGCTGCACCTGCAACTGCACACCATAATTTTTCGTTCTTGAATACTTTCAACATATAAAGTCCTCCTTTAACGCTCATATGCACAAATGTACATATATTTAAGTTGTTTTACACAACAACTTTACCATTAATTATATAATATATGACAAATTTGTCAAGAATTTGCAGAGTGAAATTTTCCGATTTTATAAAAAATTTATCCGAGAGCAACATCAAGAACCATCATCAGCGTAAATCCTATTGCAACACCGATTGTTCCGATGTTGGAATGTTTGCCGTTTTGTGATTCCGGAATAAGCTCTTCGGTTACAACATATATCATTGCTCCTGCGGCAAATGAGAGAAGATACGGCAACAATGGGACTGCTATTCCTGCAAAAATCACCGTAAGTACAGCACCGATAGGCTCTACAACTCCCGACATAATTCCGAGAAAGCATGACTTTTTGCGTGACGCTCCGCCTGCATGGAGCGGAAGTGAAATTATTGCCCCCTCGGGAAAATTCTGTATTGCAATACCTACCGCAAGAGCCAATGCGCCTGCAACGGTTATTCCGGTATTATCCGAAATTGCTCCGACAAATGTTACACCTACCGCCATTCCTCCGGGATATTGTGCAAGGTAACGGCAAGAACGAGCATAGTGTCTTCGAAAGGCTTGAACGAACGCCCTCGGGATTGTCGCTGTCAAGGTGCATATGCGGTATAACGCTGTCGAGCAAAAGCAAAAATCCAATTCCGAGCAAAAATCCGACTGTCGCAGGAATCCACGCAACTATGTTCTGACTTTCTGCCATTTCAATTGACGGAATCAACAACGACCATATTGATGCCGCAATCATTACTCCCGATGCAAATCCGAGCAGAAATTTTTGCAGCTTTTGATTGAGCTCACCTTTTGAAAAAAGTACAACGGCTGAGCCGAGCGATGTTCCGAGAAACGGTATTAAAATTATAATCAGTCCGTTTAAAAGCATATTGACCTCCTTGTAGTTAGTCTTTGCTAACTACATTGTAGCACAATAGATTTTAAAATACAATAGCGGAACAGAAAATCTCTGCTCCGCTGTATAATATGATATGTTAATCTGTAATAATTTTTATTGAACTGCCCGACTTTGTGCCGACAACCTCGATTTTGTTACCTATGCTGTTTTTCAGCTCGCTTATGTGGGAAATGATACCCACAAGGCGGTTGCCGTTGCCTGTAAGGTCATTCAGCGTTTCAATTGCAGATGCAAGGCTGTCGTTGTCAAGTGAACCGAATCCCTCGTCAATAAAGATTGAATCGAGTCTGATTCCGCCGTTTCTCTGCTGAATAATGTCGGAAAGTCCGAGTGCAAGCGCAAGTGACGCCTGAAAAGATTCTCCGCCCGAAAGAGATGAAATATCCCTTTCCTTGTTGTTAAAATTATCACGAACGCTGATTTCAAGCCCTGCGCTGATTCGCTTGTCACGCTTTCGCCACGGACAATTTCATAGCGACCGCCAGTCATTTTTGAAAAACGCAGATTAGCATAGTACAAAACCTGTTCAAAATACGAACCCATAATGTAGCGTTCAAAGGTGATTTTGCTGTTATCGGAAACAATTTCACCGTTGGCGGTTTTCTTGAGATTTTCGTAAACATCGGCTATTCTGAGCTTTTCCTCAAAGTCATTTTTAAGCTTTTCAACGCTGTTGTAAATGTTTTGATTATTGTGCAGACTTCTGTCGCCTACGGTATAAAGATTGTCCCATTTTTCCTTTTCAGAAGTATTGCTATCAATCAGTTCATTGATTTTAAGGACATCTTCCCTTTGCTTTCCTTCAACTGATTTTTCACAGGCTTCAACCGTTGCCCGAGATTTTTTCAAAGAATCGGTAAAGGTTTCTGCCTCTTGTTTTAATTCTTTTATGGAATCTTCGGTCAACAAATTAAAATCGGGACATTCCAAGATATTATTCTCTGAAAGAACAATATCAAGATCCGATTTTTTGTTTTCAAGTTCAGATTCAAAACTTTTCAGCTGTTTTGCAGTTTCATTTTCAACAGAAACCTTGCTGTCAAAATCTGACTTTGCCTTTGAAAGCTCGCTTTGCGCAAGGTCGATTTCAGACTTAATCTGCTCCGCCTTGTCGGCGCAAGCCTTTGCAGCATTCAAAAGTTCTTCAACCGATGAGTATTTTATCTCAGCTTTAAGGCTCTCGGTTTCTTCTTTTGCAGAATTATATTTACTTTTTGCGTCAGCATTTTTGCGGATTAATTCTGTATGAACAAGGTCAAGCTTTTTAAGCTTTTCATCAAACCTTGAGATTTCAGTCTTGCAGACCTCACGCTGTTCTTTGACTTTTTCAAGGTCAGAAGCTTCGTTTTCAAGGGCTTTTAATTGCTTCTTTTGTTCCGACAAAAGCTGTGAAATCATTTCGGCTGAAAGTGTTTCGGCATCAACCTCAAGTGCATTCGCAAATTCCGTGACATTTGTTTTTGCGGATTCTGATTCCGTTTCAAGCTTTGTGACCTCATTTGACTTTTTATGAACAGCATTTTCAGCAACTTCACACCTTGCCTTCAAAGCATCGAGCGTATCCTTGTCGGGGGCATTTTCGCTGTGTTTTGCCGGATTTGGATGATGCAATGAACCGCAGACAGGACACGGCTTTTCATCTTCGAGTGTGTCGGCAAGCACGCCTGCCATATTCATTATATAAATGTTGTGCTGTTCGTTGTACTCGTTGTTGAGTGCCGTTGCCGACTTTGCAAGGTCGGCACATTCTGCTTTTACATTAGTCAACCTTGCATTGATTTTTGCGAGATTTTGATATTCCACAAAAAGCCTTTCAGCCTTGCCTGATTTGTCTTTCAAGGCGGTTATTTTGCTCTTGGCGTCAAAAATTTTCTGCTCTGTGTAGCTGTTTTCTGAGATAAATTTTTCCGCTTTTGTCTTTAGATTTTCCGCATCTGAATAAAATTTTCTGTTGTCTGAAATTTCTTTTTCGGAATTTTGCAAAACTGAATCATATACATTCAAATTTGCCGTAAGGTTAAAATATTTTCTGTAAGTATCTTCCTTTGCACGGAGTTTTCCCGATTCCTCGTTTAGCGTTGCGATTTTGCCCTCAAGCGACTTTTTCTCGTCAAAAACAATCTGTTTTAATTTCAAATTTTCTTCGGCGGATTTTCTGTTTATTTCCGCATTTTTACAGTTTTTGAGTGCCGAATCATATCTTTTCCGTGACTCGGCAAAGCTGTCATATTTTGGCTTTACGGAGTGCAGTATTTTTTCGTCATTCTCAGCTTTTTTGAGCATTTCATCGTAATGCGGTTTACTCTGCAAAAGCTGTTCGAGGCGGAGCTTTTCGGCATCAAAAGTATCGAATTTATTATTAATTTCAACTGCAAGAGCCTTTTTCTTTTCTTCATCAAGAATTGTCTTTTCAAGCTCTTTTCGCTTTTTTTCAATTTCTGCATTGTCCTTTTTCTGCATCTCGGAAAGTACCGATAGGTGCAAAAGAAATTGCTCAATATCAATTACCGTAAGGTCTGTTCTGTCGGTATAAAGGCTGATTTTTTCGCTGATCTCGGCAAAGCTGTCATCATCGGGAATTTCAACGGCAACGGTTTTTGACTTGATAAGTTCGCAGACTTTTTTCTTTTCTTCAAGCTTTTCGGCTGACTCTGTTTTCAATTTATCCTGAAATTCTTTGTAGATGTCCGTGTGAAAAATTTTGCGAAAAATCTCGCTTCGCTTTTCACTTCCCGACTCAATGAACTTTTTAAATTCGCCCTGTGCAAGCATTGCAATCTGGCGGTACTCATCACATTTCAAGCCGATAATTTCGCTGATTTTATTATTGACCTCGCCCGTTTTTGTGAGCGGAGTTGTAATGTCATCACCGGTAAGCTCTGCTGACGCACCCTCAATTTTACTGCCTGTTCCACGCTTTTTTGCGACCTCATTCGAGGTGGTTCTGATGATGCGGTACTTCTTTCCCCTGTGTTCAAAGTCAAGCTCAACATAGGTGCGTGTGAGCGGTTTTGCAAAGTTACTGCGGAGCATTTCGCCGTTTCGTGAAGAACCGCTTGTTTCACCGAAAAGTGCAAAGCAGATTGCGTCGAAAATTGTTGTCTTTCCTGCGCCCGTTGTGCCTGTTATGAGAAAAAGCCCTTTGCCGTCAAATGCCGAAAAATCGACCGTTTCAACATCGGCATACGGTCCGAAAGCGCTCATTTTCAGTTTAATCGGTTTCATCGTTTACACCTCCGATTTCTTTGAAAATTCTCTCAATAATTTTTACGGATTCGGGTTCAATCTCTTTTCCGTTCTGCATTTTATAGAAATCCGAAAATAGTTCAATATTGCTCTTACCCTCCGTTTTACCGTACATTTCGGGAGTCATTTCAATGCTCTTTTTTCTGTTGACATATTCAAGTCCCATAATGTTGGGATAAATATTTTCAAGCGTTGAAAATGCATTGGTAACGGGATTTTCGTCCGTTAGCTCGGCAAAAACATAGTCATCGGTTTTATCGTCATATGTGTCGGATATCGGATTTTCTGCAAGTTCACGCAGAGTTCCTTTTATGATTCTCATATCATGCAACGGCTGTACGGGAATTTCTTCAAGATTTAATTTTCCGTTTGAAAGCTCGCCGAAAATCACACATTTTTTGTTGCGACATTCCGTTTTTGAATATTTTATCGGCGAACCGCAATAGGCAATATTTTTGTTTTTGCCCATAATCTGCTTGCCGTGAATATGACCGAGTGCAACATAATCGAACGGTTCAAAAACATACGGCTCAACATTATCAAGCGTACCGAGGCTTGACTCCGAACCCGAGGTTTCACTGCCCGTTACAAACTGGTGAGCAATCAAAATATTGGTTTCATCGGCATTGATATCGGAATGTTCAAGCACAACCCTGACAGCAGTTGTATAGTCGGTAATTTTAGCCGATTCTTCGGGATATACCTTATGCACAAATGACGGACGGATAAACGGCAACGAGAAAATATTAACCTTTTCTCCGTCACATTCAACAGTATTTTTTCTTGCAACACCTTCAAACACACCGTCGGTAAAAATTCCGTTGAGTTCAATCAGCTTGTTGAAATAACCGATTCTTTCGGGCGAATCGTGATTGCCGCTGATTACAAAGGTTTTCAGCCCTGTTTTGCCGTGAAGCCCTGCAATTTCAGTCATAAAGCTGTCGAACAATTCAACTGCCTCGGCAGACGGCAAAGACTTGTCATAAATATCTCCTGCAATCAGCAAAGCGTCGGGATTTTTTTCTTTTATAATCTCAACAATCCGCTCAAGCATATAGCGTTGATCATCAAGCATTCTGTAGCCGTTCACATATTTTCCAATATGCAAATCCGAAATATGCAAAAACTTCATTTTAAAAATCCTTTCAGTTAATTAAAACTTTCCAAACTAATTAAACAACAGGCTATGCGTCAAAAATGTCACACAAAAAATTCAAGAATGAACACAACCGCACAACATACGCATGAAACCTTGAAAAGACCTGCGTTGAACCATGCCGCCACAAGTCCTGCTGCAAAGGCTGCTATGCCTGCAATCGGACTGTGAGTTGCGTTGATTATTGCCGGAAATGTCATTACCGAAAGCGTTACATACGGCACATAGTAGAGAAACGAACGCACAAATGTGTTTGTAAACTGCTTTTTAACAAGTGTGAGCGGAAGAACACGAATTGCGAATGTTACAGCCGCCATAATAAGTATGTATATATAGGGATTATGCGACATTTTCGTTCTCCTCCTCTTCTTTGACAGGGAACAGCAATGCCGCCGCTGCCGAAATTACGATTGTAAGAATAATTGTGCGTGTACCCTCGTCAATCTGATTGATGACGGGAATATATGCAAATGCAAAACTTGCCGCAAAGCTGACAAGTACAATTCCGAGAAGTGTTTTGTTCTTTCTTGACGGCGGAACGATAATTGCAAGAAACATTCCGAAAAGTGCAACGCTTAGTGCGCTGACAATACGAAGCGGTAACAGATTGCCTGCAATTGTGCCGAGCATACTGCCGAATGCCCAACACGGGCAACCTATGAGGATTGCACCGTAGGTATAGAAAGGATTCAGCTTGCCCGACCGTGAAATTGAAATTCCGAAAAATTCGTCTGTAACAAAAAATCCGAGCAACAGCCTGTGGATAATCGAGGTGTCCTTTGAAATACGCTGACTTAACGCACAGCTCATAAGAAGATATCTTGCGTTGGCAACAAGGGTTGCAAGCGCAATTACAAAATATGACGAATCAGCCGCAATTACGGTAAAGCCCGAATATTCGCCTGCCGATGCGTTGCACAAAAGGCTTGCAAGAAAGCTTTGAAACGCATTAAGTCCCGCAGTTTTTGCGGCAATGCCGAGTGAAAACGAAACGGCAAGGTAGCCGAGGCCAATCGGAATACCGTCACGCATTCCCTCAAGAATAACCTTTCGGTTAGATTTTATTAAATTTTTCCCACCCATTTTTAACTCCATACTTTAAATTCATTTTTTACAAAATATTGCAGATATATTTTGCAAGCATACCTTTTATTATAATATTTAACTCGGCAAAAGTAAATAATATATTACACAAATTTACAACCGCTTTTCAAAAAGGTAAAGTGCAACAAAACTTACCTCTTTTCTTTGTGAGTAATGCCAAATTTAGAAACTAATTTTAGGCTATTATTGATTTTGGCTTTTTCAGGTTTTAAATATGGATTATCACTTGACGAAATTAATAAGGAAATTGAAAAAAGTAAATAAAAGCCACAAAACCGTGCAAAACAAAAATCAGTTTTGTGCGGTTTTGTTTTTTCAAAAATTCGGTGCAAACGCAATTAATTAAAATATTTTCACAATTTAGCAATATTTTTCAAATTCTATAGATTTCTTCTTCAAAATGTTGTATAATTTTTGTGATTAAGTACCTGTATAAAACTGTACATTATGTTGAAACAGGTGTTTTGAAAGTGAGTGAGAATTATGCCAATCGTTTGCGTTGATGCCGTTAAGGAAAATCTGCCGAATGTTATAGAATTTGTGACAAAAATGCTTGGTGAAAATGCAGACGGTAAGCTTGTTTTTGAGCTTGAACTGATTTGCGAGGAAGTGTTTGTAAATATCTGCAACTATGCTTACGGTGAAAATGTCGGCAAGACTGAAATTGAAGTTAGCAAACTTTCAGACTGCATTGTTGTAAAATTCATTGACAGCGGAAAAAAATTTAATCCGCTTGAAATTGCAGAGCCGAACATTCACGCTCCGCTTGAGGAACGAAGCATCGGCGGTCTGGGAATTTTTATGACAAAGAAACTTTCCGACACTCTTTCCTATGAAAGATCTAACGGCAAAAACATTTTTACAATTACAAAGAATTTCTAATTTAAAGAATCAATTATTCATCACTCAAAATTCAAAACCGAATAATACAATGTTTCCAAAATCAGGTTATAATAATCAGATTGTCAGTATTTTGTCACGGTATTGACACTATAATGGAAATGTTGAACGATTGAAATTAAGAATAAAATTTATTGGAGGAACTAACTATGGAAATCAATAAGGCTATAAGCAATCAGAATGTTATTATCACACTCAAGGGTCGTCTTGACACAATGACAGCACCGCAGCTTGATGACGAGGCAAAGAGCATTGATTTTGACGAGGTTGAAACTGTAACGCTTAACCTTAAAGACCTTGAGTACATTTCAAGCTCGGGACTGAGGGTTATTCTTGCACTTTATAAAAACCTCAAAAGCAAGGGCGGAAATCTTAAAATTGTCAATGTAAGCAACACAATTATGGAGCTGTTCTCAATGACGGGGATGTCTGACTACCTTGACATTGAGCAGGGATAAGGAGTTAAAATGAGCAGTACCGTACTTGGCAGAAATGCCGTTACCGTCAACAAAAAATACACGGAATATTTTCTTCCTACAGTTCTGACGGCTATGGCAACAAACATTGCGATGATTGTGGACTCAATTATTGCAGGCAATCTTCTGGGGCAAAACTCACTTGCGGCAATCAACCTTATGTCCCCTATTTCGCAGTTTTATTTTTCGATTACTATTCTTTTTGGACTCGGTGCGTCCTCGATAATTTCATTTGCAAAGGGCAGGCGTGACGAAAAGCAGGCTAACCGTGTTTTCACTTCTACATTTATTGTACTTATCGCACTCAGCGTAATTTTTATTGCAATTCAGCTGCCGCTTGCCGACTCGATAAGCTCGTTGCTTACAAAGGACTCAGAGCTTAAATCGCTGTTGTATCAATACTATGTTCCGTTCATAATCGGCACACCGATTTACCTTTTGCTCATGTGTTCAATTCACTTTGTAAGAGCAGACGCAAGACCTGCGTTTGCATCAAACATTGTAATTGTGGCAAATGCCGTAAATCTCGGACTTGACTTCCTGTTTATGGGGGCTTTCAAAATGGGCATTGCAGGCTCGTCAATTGCGACCGTAACAGGCTATGCGGTAGGGTTTGTGATGATGTCAACACACTTCATCATGAAGAAAAGCACATTGCACTTTGACTTTTCAATTCTCAGAAATCCCGTTCAATTCTTTAAATTTCTCGGAAAAATGGTTACAATCGGACTTTCGGGAGCATTGGGTACAATGCTGATAACAGTTAAAATGCTGTTTTTAAACACAATTATTCAGAGCATAGGCGGAAGTGCGGGTATGGTTTCATATTCGGTATGCTCGTCAAGCCAAATTTTTATGTCAATGTTCATCACGGGTGCAAGTCAGACAATGATTCCGATTATCGGGGTTTGTCTTGGTGAAAAGGACTATGACGGTGTGCGCTATGCATTCCGCAGAGCCGCAAGGGTGCTTGCTGTTTCAAGCGTTGTAATTATGCTTTTCATCTGTATCGAGCCTGAACCGATAATTAAATTTTTCGGAATCACTTCACCCACAGACATTGCAAACACAGTTCCGGCAATGAGAATCAACGCATTGTCATTCCCCGGACTTTCATTCTCGTTTTTGTTGCTTTACTACTATATGGCAACGCAGAAAAGAGCTATTTCTACTGCAATTTCAATCATCAACGGAATCGTCATACTCATTCCGTCAGCTTTAATTCTCGGCAAATTTTCGGCATCACAGGTGTATGGTATTCACTCGTGGTTGCACAGGTGGGAACACTTGTAGTTGTGTATTTTATTGACCTTGCCGAAAAGAGAAAATCGGGCGGAAAGTATAAAAACTTTTACCTTCTTGAAGAAACCGAGGACAACGAGCTTCTTGCCCTTTCGTTCAAAGGAACAAAAGAAAATGCGGCAGGCGTTTCTCTCTACCTCTCCTCTTTCCTTTCAAAAAACGGAATTGAAGAAAGCCGTGCAAACAGGATTGCAGTTGCCGTTGAAGAAATGGCGGCAAACTGCGCTGAAAGAATGGAAGGCAAAAAGAAGTTTGCAGACATCGACATCAGAATTTTTGCCGATAAAAAAGAAACCATTATTTCTGTTCGTGACAACGGTGACGAATTTGATCCGCTCAATGACGACAAGGAATTTGAGATGAGTCCTCTCACAGTTGTGAAGGCGATTTCGGATAAGGTTGAATATTCAAGGGCGCTTGGTTTCAACCGCACAATAATTAAACTTTAACAAACGGAGTTGAATATTATGAGTAATTTAATCAACTTGCTTGATACATACAAAGGTGAAAAGCGAGAGCTTTATCCGCTTACACCGAGCCAGATGGGTATTTATCTTTCGTGTATGCACAACCCAAAAGGCACAATGTACAACATTCCCTGCACCTATGTTTTTGACAAGGGCAGTCTTGATACCGACAGGCTGATAAATGCCGTAAGAAAAACTGTTGACAATCACCCTGTTATGAAAATTTTCATTGACAATTCAACAGGAAGTCCGATGATGAAACTTCGTGACAGCGTTGAATTTGACATTCCTGTTGTACAGGTTGACAATCTTGAACAGGCGGGCAAAGATTTTGTTAAGCCGTTTGACCTTGAAAAAGATGTTCTGTTCAGATTTGCAATTTTTGAATGCGGTGACAAATCTATGTTTGCAATGGACCTTCACCACATAATATCTGACGGCACATCTGTTTCGGTTATCTGCAATGACATTGCGCTTGCATATGACGGAAAAGAGCTTGAACCGAAAAGTTTTCTCAGCTTGATCTTTCTGTTTTTGAGGAAAAGCTTGAAGAAACCGAAGAATATCAAAAATCAAAGAACTACTATGACAGCATTTTTTCGGCTGTTGAGTCAAAGTCGGAAATAACGGAAGATTTTGCAG
>ENA-OQEB01000203-OQEB01000203.1-human-gut-metagenome-genome-assembly--contig:-NODE-203-length-25196-cov-2.036340_pt1 | contig 25196 bp, 37 predicted proteins | sample MGYA00242787_ERZ504619 | MGnify/ENA primary metagenome ERZ504619 (study PRJEB26092, sample SAMD00036317) | human gut metagenome | host: Homo sapiens | study: EMG produced TPA metagenomics assembly of... | reverse complement strand
TGATCAGATTAGTCTATTCGATCCGCGAGACCCGTTTACGGGTAGCAGTATCCTGCGCGTGGCTGGCAGGCCAATAAAAGACGCACTTGTGCGTGGCTAGTAATATTAGGGCTATGCCCGAAAATGAAAAACCACCCGCTAGGCGGTGGATGTTTATTGCACTTGTAAAAACGGAAACGCCCAACTATAATGAGTACATAAAAAGCGGTTATCATGCCGTGTTAAACAGGAGGACAATCTTGAAGAATGAACTTGTGATCGTGCTTGATTTCGGCGGACAGTATAACCAGCTTGTTGCCAGGCGCGTAAGAGAATGTAATGTATACTGCGAGATCTATTCTTACAAAACAGATATTGAAAGATCAAGCATGAATCCGAAGGGAATCATCCTGACAGGAGGACCGAATAGCTGCTATCTGCCGGATTCACCTACCTATACAGAGGAATTATTTAAACTGGGCATTCCGGTACTTGGCTTGTGCTACGGTGCACAGCTTATGATGCATGTTCTTGGCGGGGAAGTGAAGAAAGCAGATGTGAGAGAATATGGAAAAACAGAGGTTTTGATTGATAAAACTTCTTCAAAGATTTTTGATAATGTTTCACCATCTACAATTTGCTGGATGAGTCATTTCGATTACATTTCCCGAATTGCTCCGGGATTTGAAATATCCGCACACACGGCAGACTGTCCTGTAGCTGCCGCAGAAAATGCAGAAGAGAAGCTTTATGCAATTCAGTTTCATCCGGAAGTGCTTCATACGGTAGAAGGAACGAAGATGATCAATAATTTCGTGAAAAATGTGTGCGGCTGTACCGGAGATTGGAAGATGGATGCGTTTGTAGAAAGCACGATTGAAGCAATCCGCGCAAAAGTCGGAGACGGAAAAGTGCTGTGCGCTCTTTCGGGAGGCGTAGATTCTTCTGTTGCTGCAGTTATGTTGTCAAAAGCAATCGGAAAGCAGCTTACTTGCGTATTTGTCGATCATGGTTTGCTGAGAAAAAGATGAAGGCGATGAAGTTGAAGCCGTTTTCGGACCGGAAAGGACCGTATGACCTCAATTTTATTTCGTGTCAATGCTCAGGAAAGATTTTATGCAAAATTAAAAGGTGTGGAAGAGCCGGAAGAAAAACGTAAAATTATCGGTGAAGAATTTATACGTGTATTTGAAGAAGAAGCAAAGAAGATAGGTGCAGTTGATTTTCTTGTGCAAGGAACAATCTATCCGGATGTAGTAGAAAGCGGTCTTGGAGGCGAGTCTGCGGTTATTAAGTCGCATCATAATGTAGGCGGCTTGCCGGATTATGTTGATTTTAAAGAAATTATAGAACCGTTGCGAGATCTTTTCAAAGATGAAGTGAGAAAAGCCGGATTAGAATTAGGAATTCCGGAATATCTTGTGTTCCGTCAGCCATTCCCCGGTCCGGGACTTGGTATCCGCATCATCGGAGAAGTGAACGCTGAAAAAGTGAAAATCGTGCAGGATGCGGATGCCATCTACCGTGAGGAAATCGCAAATGCAGGATTAGATAGAAGTATCGGCCAGTATTTCGCGGGGCTTACAAACATGAGAAGCGTCGGTGTTATGGGCGATGAGAGAACTTATGATTATGCTATTGCACTCAGAGCGGTGAATACAGTTGATTTTATGACTGCGGAAGCAGCAGAGATTCCGTATGAAGTGCTTAATAAGGTAATGAGCAGAATTATCAATGAAGTTAGAGGCGTGAATAGAGTTATGTATGATCTGACAAGTAAGCCGCCGGGAACGATTGAGTTCGAATAAGTTGGAGTATCAAAGAAACCCAGTATTTATGCGGGGTTGCGGCACTTCAAGAAGTCTTTTGATAACAAATTGATAACAGTTGCATAAGAGCCATTATTCTTGTAATCCAATGGTTTTGCGGTTAAAGAATGATTGACAGGTGGTTGTGCAACAAATAAATCCATATTATAAACTAAGCCCTTAGCTGTGGGTATGAAACTCATGGCTAAGGGTTTTTTGTCGTCTTTATTTATCTGGTTTGAGTTGGTCTTTGAACATTTCAACCAAAGCGTCACTAAGTTCCTGTGAGGGTACTTTTGCCCATCTCTGTGTGGTATCGAACTTCGGATAGTGGTAACGCCAGTTATCGTATTCTTCCCTGCTGATTTCTTCGGAAGATAACTTGTCCGCCTGCTCTTTCCAAGCATAGAGCATTTTTAGTAGTTCGTGGGCGTTTTTTCCTTTTTCCTTGTTGACTTTCAGACAGATTTCTCCGTCTGCTTCGCTGACAGTCAGACCATACAGATCTTCAAGGGTAAACAAAGTGTGCATCAGTCCGATATAGCTGTCAATGTCAGGTACATCGAGGGCATGAGGGGAAACATCAAGTGCCTGTGCCAATGCAGCAGTAAGTTCCGCCTTCGGTTTTCTTGTTCCTGTTTCATATTGAGCTAAACGTACATCAGCACTTCGTTCAGGAAAACCGACAATCGTACCAAGATATTTTTGTGTCATTCCAGCAGAATGCGGAAAAAATGTATTCTTTCTCCAATAGCCATCATCATCGCTCCTTGTATATGTAGTGTAATCAGTATAGCAGATATGTTTAGGAGAAGTCAAGATAATACAAAACAAAAAAAGTTTAATATTTTTCAAAAAACCGCTTGACACAAGCAAATATGCTTAGTATAATGAATTCGAAATTAAGCAAATAAGTTTAGAAAAGAAGGAGGGCAATCTATGGATAACAAATTTATTCGTGCCGGAGAAGTGGCACAGGAACTAAGCGTATCAAAGCCTTATGCCTATAAGTTAATTCGACAGTTGAATGAGGAATTGAAAGAAAAGGGCTTTATTACGATTGCGGGGCGTGTGAACCGCCAGTATTTCTATGAAAGGCTCTACGGAGCAGGAAAGGAGGAAAAATAATGCCGGTATTTAAGAATGAGGACAATGGAACATGGTATGTGATGGCAAGGTATGTGAACTGGAAAGGCGAGCGTAGGCAGAAATGTAAACGTGGTTTTGCTACCAAGAAAGAAGCACAGGAATGGGAGCGGATGTTCCAGTTACAGAATGCTTCTGACCTTGATATGAGTTTTGAAGCCTTTACCGAATTGTATATCCGGGATGTGAAAACACGTCTGAAGGAGAACACATGGCTGACAAAGGAGCATATCATCCGCACGAAGATACTTCCGTATTTCGGAAAGTTAAGGATTAGCGAGATTTCCACAAAAGAGATTATCACATGGCAGAATGAACTGCTTGCCTATCGGATGAGAAGAAAAAGCCATACTCACAGACCTATCTAAAAACGCTGCACAATCAACTGTCAGCCATATTTAATCATGCGGTACGTTACTATGAGCTGCGTTCCAATCCTGCCGCAAAAGTAGGAAATATGGGAAGTGAGGAACACAAGGAAATGCTGTTTTGGACAAAAGAAGAATACAAGAAATTCTCTTTTGAAATGATGGACAAACCAGTTTCCTTTTACGCTTTTGAAATGCTCTATTGGTGCGGTATCCGAGAAGGAGAACTTCTTGCACTGACCGCAGCCGATTTCGATTTTGAGAAAGAAACCGTCAGAATCAATAAATCTTATCAGCGGCTACACGGAGAAGATGTGATTACCACACCGAAAACAAAGAAAAGCAACCGCATGATCAAAATGCCGAAGTTTCTTTGTGAGGAAATGCAGGAATATCTGAGTATGCTTTACGGATTAAAGAAGAAAGACCGTATCTTTACAGTCACAAAAAGTTATCTCCATCACGAGATGGACAGAGGGGCAAATGCCGCAGGGGTAAAGCGTATCCGCATTCACGATCTCCGTCACAGTCATATAAGTTTGCTCATTGATATGGGCTTTTCAGCGGTGGCGATTGCAGACCGTGTGGGGCATGAAAGCATTGACATCACTTACCAGTACGCTCATCTGTTCCCGTCAAAACAGACGGAAATGGCAGATAGATTAGATGATTTAGGGAAAGGAGAGGTTGAAAATGTCAGCTAAGAACAGAGATAACAAAAATCGTTGGAGAAACATTACGGTAGGGTTTCGGGTATCTCCCGAAGAAAATGAACTTATTAACAAGGCGGTTGCCTTATCGGGATTGCCAAAACAGGAATACTGTTACCGCCGCTGTTTGAATCAGGATGTGGTGGTACAGGGCAATCCGAGAGTGTATAAGGCACTCAAACTAGAACTTGATTCTGTCCTTACAGAGTTAAAAAGGATTGAAGCGGGAAACAGCGTGGATGAGGAACTGATGAATGTAATTGAACTGATTTCCATTATTCTTGGCGGTCTGAAAGGAGAGGATGAGAATGGAAAATAAAAAAGAAATGACTGCCCCGAATGTATCTGTTGGCGCAGATACGGAGCAGCCGATTCAAAAATCGCTGAAAATAGTATATACGAGTATGAAGAAAATATCAAGAGTTTTGAGGAAATGCAAAGAGAAATGCAGTTGAGTTTAGACCCCTCTTATCTCAAAGCAGTTCCATGAATGAACTGTTTGACACCCAGTATCAGAGCAAGCCGCCGTTAATTGACGGTCTGCTCTACCCCGGCACTTATATTTTTGCAGGTTCTCCTAAATTGGGAAAGAGTTTTCTGATGGCACAGCTTGCCTACCATGTCAGCACAGGCACACCACTTTGGAATTATACCACCCGAAAAGGAACGGTATTGTATCTTGCCCTTGAAGATGATTACCGTCGCTTGCAGGAACGTTTGTACCGGATGTTTGGAACAGAGAGTGCAGACAACCTTTTCTTCTCTGTTTCGGGCTGGTCAGCTGGGAAAAGGATTGGATGAACAGCTTGCAAGGTTTGTGGCAGAGCATACGGACACGAAATTGATTATCATTGATACCCTTCAGAAAGTGCGTGAAGTTGGCGGAGATAATTATAGTTATGCAAACGATTATCAGATTATGGCAAGATTGAAAAGTTTTGCAGACGCCCACGGTCTTTGTATCCTGCTTGTACACCACACAAGGAAACAGACGGCGGATGATAAGTTTGATATGATTTCGGGGACAAGTGGACTGCTTGGTGCGGCAGACGGAGCGTTTCTCCTTCAGAAAGAAAAACGGACAGGCAATGCAGCAACTTTGGAAGTATCAGGCAGGGATCAGCAAGACCAAAAACTATACCTTGTCCGTAATACGGAAACTTTGTTGTGGGAGCTGCAAAGGGCAGAAACCGAATTGTGGAAAGAGCCGCCTGAACCTTTACTGGATGAGATTGCCGAACTTGTTATGAAGGACATTTCTTCTTGGGAAGGTTCAGCAACGGAACTGGTTTCTCTGATAAAGGTAGAAATTCAGCCCCACGTTATTACAAGAAAACTGAACATTCTTTCAGGGAGATTGTATGCAGAACATGGCATTTATTATAAGAACAACCGTACCCATGATGGAAGAAAAATACGGTTTTGGAAAGACGATACGGAAACAGCGTGACAGTTGGTGACAGTTGTGACGGTATTTTTGACAACGGGGGCAGTATTAAAATAACCGTCACAACTGTCACATACCGTCACAGAGAGGATGGGATACGATGAGAAATGTGCAAATATCACAGGAATTATTTATGCAGCTGCTCCGCTTTCATTTGATTGAAGATGAGAGTTGCGAGAAAGAAATTAAGAAGGAGTTGGAGAAAAAAATTGGACAAGATGGTCATGCGTGACCTGTTTGGAAAATCAAAAACTGCACCGACAAAAGGAAGAACGGGAACGGGCAAGAAAAGAATAACTGGACAGACGTGGAACTGACAAAAGCAGAGGAAAAAACTCTGATCTGGCTTGCCGGATGGGAAGAAAGTACCGTAGATAATCTGCTGTCAGTCATAGAAAAAGCAGCCCGGATACGGGCAGAGAAAAAGGGCGGATACGCCCATAAATCTAAGCATGAGTCCGAGAAGTAATCGGATTTTGTTAAACAAAAACAAGCCCTCGGCGTTTGAGAGCGAAATACACCCATCGCACAAACTTCGTTTATGCTCTGCGTATTTCGCTGCCGGGAGCTATGCTGCCGATAGGCAGATAAGTTCGTAAACAGGTGCCTATGCACCTACTCACAATAAAGTCGGCAAGAGTCGGGGAAAGGGGGATGCTTATAGGCAGACATTCATTTATCAGACAAAGTAAGCTGTCCGATGTGGCAGGGCGTATTGATTATATTTCCAATCCCAAAAGGCAGGAACATCTCTATGCTACCTATCAGACGGAAGGGGCAACACCTGAGTTTTGGAAAAATCTTGCAAGAGAAAATCAGTTGGATTTTAAGGCGAGAGGAACGGCAGGGAAATGTATCGAAGGGCGTGAGTTTATTATTGCACTTCCCGAAAGTTTTGTTCAGTATAGGGCAGATGATGTGGTAAGACTTTTACGGAAACTTTCCATAAAAGATATGGCGTGGAGTGCAGCGCAGCCCTTCATCACAACAAGACAAAGACGAATTATCATATTCATCTGGTATTCAGTGAACGGAAAATGTTGGAGCAGCCCGAAGTGAAGATTGCCACCCGAAATATGTTTTATGATGAGCAGGGAAAGCATAGACGCACGAAAAAAGAGATTTTAGACGTGCAGGGAAATATCCGAGCTGGGTGCAGTATTATCCCTAAAGGGGAAGTATATGAAAGTCATATCTTCACAAAAAAAGAGGAATGGTTTAAGAACAAAGCCTTTACCAAAGAAGTTAAAGAACTGTTTACCGATACGATTAACTGTTATGTAAAAGAAGAATCAGAAAAACTTTCTGTATTCCAACAGGGCGGTGTTTATCTGGCAATGAAGAAAATCGGAAAGAACAATCCGAAAGCGGAGGAGATAAAGGCAGACAATGCGGCAAGGCAGGAATGGAATCGGACAGTTGATGTGGCATTGGTTGAGGGTGTTCCTGAAGAAGATATTTTGAAGATTAAGCAGGAAAAAATCACAGACGAAACGCTGCAATCTATCAGGACACACGGTTGGCTGCCGGATATGTTCCGTCAGATTATCCGAGGAGCAAAAGACTTTTTACAGGAGGTGATTTTCAAATTTAAGCTGCCGCCAAGAACTGTGCCAAAGATTGACTTGCAGGAATGGAAGGATATGCAGAAGCTCATGTATGAATTACAGGGACAGTCAAGGGAGATAAAACGCACACAACAGGATATTTCTTCTTTGAAAAAGCAACTGTCAGAGTTACGAGGACTATTTAAAGGCAAAGAACGAAAATCTCTGGAAGGGAAAATTGAGCTGTTAGAGGATTTGGAAAAGCGTTTGCACAGGAGTATGGGGCGGATCGTAAAACGGGAAGGTTATCCCAATGTGCAATCCTTTCAGAAGGTTTATAACAAGGCAGAAGAACTGATTATGGAATACAATGAAGAACTGAGAGCGTGGAAAAATCAGACGAAACCGAAGAAAGAGAATCCGTTAGAACAGCCCCAAAAAGCGAGTGTACTGGAAAAATTGCACCGCTATCAGCAGGAAGGCAGGCAGCAACCGAAACGGTCAGTTAAGAAAAAATCTATGGATAGAGAACGATAAGAAAGGTGGAAACGATTATGAAGAAAACAATATTTGAAGAAATGGGCGGCATTTATATCAGACACGGGGATTATCTTATCCCCTGTCTTACCTTGCCGGAGGAAGAAGAACAGAGATTTATCGGTGTATGGGGACAAAGGCATAAACGCTATTTGAAAGAACATAAGAGAGCGGCTTATATTACTCTGCTTACAAGTGGCAGGCTGAATAGTTATCTTGCAGATATAGAAGAACAGGCACAAGAACGCTTTGAAAGGATTGTAGAGCAGATGAAACAGGCGCAGGGGGCAGGGGATTACAGAATAGTTAAAGGCAGATGATACCTTAAAATGGATAGGGAGAATGAGTAATATACAAACGTGTGCGAGGGAGATTGTGGATAATGAGATGATTTATCAATAAGAAAAGGTGTATGGTGGAAAGCAAGTCTGAAAACAAAATGATAATATTAGCTCGTATAGGCAGGATAATATGGATAAATCAAATAATCAAAAGAACTATAAACACGATAACGAATAATATCTAAACAAAATTGATTAGGCGTTGTCAGATTCGAATAACAGACAGAAAACCTCGGATGCCCATTTTACAAGGGTTTCCGAGGTTTCTTTATGCCTGTTGGATCTATTTTTTTGACGGAGTATTATTTATGCGTTAATACCGAAAAACTTCTCCATATCCTCTTCCACGGTGCCAATTCCTGCAATGCCGAAGTTCTCGATCAAGACCTTTGCAACATTCGGCTGAGAAATGCCGGAAGTGTAGGGCCAAGGTGGATATTCTTCACACCAAGATATAAAAGAGCCAGAAGAACGATAACAGCTTTTTGCTCGTACCATGCGATATTATAGATAATTGGCAGATCGTTAATATCGTCAAGCCCAAAGACCTCTTTGAGTTTCAAGGCGATTACAGCAAGGGAATAGGAATCATTGCATTGACCTGCATCCAGAACACGTGGGATGCCATTGATATCGCCTAAAGGCAACTTGTTATATTTATATTTTGCACAACCGGCAGTAAGGATGACAGTGTCCTTCGGCAGAGCCTTAGCAAATTCTGTATAGTAGTCGCGGCTCTTTGCTCGACCATCACAGCCCGCCATAACCACAAACTTTTTGATTGCACCGCTTTTTACAGCTTCTACAACTTTATCTGCCAAAGCCAGAACCTGCGCATGGGCCAAATCCGCCGATGATTTCACCGGTTTCGATTTCACTCGGAGCGACACATTTTTTTGCATGCTCAATAATCGCAGAAAATTTTTTTGTTCGCCAATTTCTCCCGGAATATGTGTACATCCCGGATATCCCGCAGCGCCGGTAGTGTAAAGCCTGTTTTTGTAACTATCCTTAGGAGGAACAATGCAGTTGGTTGTCATTAGAATAGGACCGTTAAAGGATTCAAATTCTTCTTTTTGTTTCCACCAAGCATTCCCATAATTACCAACAAAGTTAGGATATTTTTTGAAAGCGGGATAATAATGAGCTGGCAACATCTCGGAATGCGTATACACATCCACTCCAGTTCCCTGTGTCTGTTCTAACAGCATTTCCAAATCGCGCAGGTCGTGGCCGGATACCAGAATGCCGGGGTTCTTTCTGACACCGATATTTACCTTTGTAATTTCGGGGTTTCCATAGCTGTCTGTGTTAGCCTTATCCAGCATTGCCATACCGGATACTCCGTATTTTCCTGTTTCCATTGTTAGAGCAATCAGATCTTCTACACTAAGGTTGTCATTCAGCGTGGCAGCCAGTGCTTTCTGAAGAAATGCGTCAACTTCATCGTTGTCCTTCAACAGCACATTTGCGTGCTTCGAGTAAGCGGAAAGTCCCTTCAAACCGTAGGTGATTAACTCGCGCAGAGAGCGAATATCCTCGTTTTCGGTAGAAAGAACACCGACAGTTCTGGCTTTTTCTTCCCAGTTTTCAGATCCGTTCCATTTTGCGGCTTCAGGCAGAACAGTCAGATTGGTAACTTGCTTTAGCAGAACTTCCTTTTCGGTCAGTGTAGCACGGATTCTTGATTCAATGCTCTCTTTATCAAAATTTGCGTTGGTAATGGTAGTGAACAGATTCAGAGTAATCAAGTGATTGATTTTGGCAGATACCTGCTTACCTTCCTGACGCAATGCAGTCGTAATAGCCGAAATTCCTTTTGTGACATAGACCAACAGATCCTGCATGGCCGCTACATCAGGTTTCTTTCCGCATACGCCGGACATGGTGCAGCCCTTGCACCCGGCGGTTTCCTGACACTGATAGCAAAACATTTTTTGTTCCATAATATACCTCCTAAAAACTATTAAAATTTGAAATAATGTGGTTTCTTCTCAATCAAAAAAGCATATAGACGCGTTTGAATTAATCTTCCCAGGCGATTGCAGACACAGGACACGAGTCGATGGCCTCCTGTACAGCACCTTGATTTTCAGCGTTTGCTGGTTGATACGCTTCCGCCTTTCCCTGCTCGTTCATACGGAAAACCTCGTCGCAGATCCACAGCAAAGCCCACAGCCAATGCAGAGATCCTTATCTACTTTTGTTGCTTTCATAAAATCACCTTCCTTTGTCAATTTTGCGTTTGATTAAAATACAACTACTAAAAGCATCTTGAACGCTTCCTGCCCATATACCGCATGGGGATGGCCTGCTGGCATGACAATAGATTCTCCTTCGTGCAGCAGATATTCAACGCCATCAATCGTGATTTTTCCGATACCATCCAAGCAGGTGACGAAGCGTCCCCACCCGATTCATGGGTGCTGATCTCTTCGCCCTTTGCGAATGAGAACAGGGTAATACTTACTGCCTGGTTTTGTGTCAAAGTTTTGCTGACAACCTGCCCCTCCTGATAAGAAATTTGTTCTCTCAGCGTCAGTACTTCTGATTGAGCAATGTTTTTCATTTTTTTACTCATAGTATCTCTCCTTTTATTCCAAAATTTTACCATCCAACGAAATCGTAACAATCTGCCAAGGAATGAATTTTCCGCTTGCCTGCAACGCTTTTTTGGCAGCTAATTCCAGTCCGCCGCAGCAGGGAACTTCCATGCGTACAACCGTCACACTTTGAATGTTGTTGTTTTGAATGATCTGCGTCAGCTTTTCGCTGTAGTCTATGCTGTCAAGCTTTGGACAGCCGATAATCGTAATTTTCCCACGCATGAAATCCTCGTGCATTCTGGCATAGGCGTATGCACTGCAATCCGCTGCAATTAACAATTTTGCGCCGTCAAAATATGGTGCATTAGTCGGTACCAGTTTGATTTGGCATGGCCATTGTCCCAACTGTGATTCTGTCTGTACCCGGGCAGAAGGAGTTGTTTCTTGTGAATGTTGAATACGCTGCATTCGACTGCCGGGGCAGCCTGTATGGGGAACAGCGGCATGATGCTTTTCGCTTTTTTCCTCATATTTTCCTGCACAGCTTTTTCATCATAGGCGGCAGCTTCTCTCTCCACAAAGGAAATTGCACCTGTCGGGCAGGTTGGCAGACAATCTCCCAAACCATCACAATAATCATCTCGCAGAAGCGTTGCTTTGCCGTTTACCATGCCGATTGCACCCTCGTGACAAGCTTCGGCACACGCACCACATCCGTTACATTTTTCTTCATCTATTTGGATAATTCTTCGAATCATTTTATACCATCCTTTCTCTTGTCTTTCTGGGCATAGTATATTATAATTAAAAATAAAAATCTGTTGTTATAACAACGAAAGGGTAAAAAATATGAAATTATCCGATATGCAGCTATTCCGTGGGTTAGAAGAAGATGACATCTCCTCGCTTTTAAGCTGTTTGAATAGTGTAAAACGCAATTATAAAAAAGGAGAAGTAATTCTTTCAGAAGGGAGTATTATAGAGAATATCGGCATTGTGCTGTCAGGCATGGCAATGATATCTTGTAACGATATTTGGGGGAATACCGGCATTTTAGGAAGTGTTGCGCCTGGTTCTGTATTTGCTGAGGTATATGCCTGTATTCCGGGACAGCCGATGCTGGTTACAGTGTCTGCCGTGGAAGATACCTCTGTGTTGTTTATGAATGTGGGACGTGTTCTGACTACCTGCACAAACGCCTGCCCTTTTCATACAAACCTTGCACGAAATCTACTGACTGTCTGTGCTCATAAAAGTCTGCAACTTTCACAAAGGATTTTGCACACCAGTTCCAAATCCATACGAGGACGATTGATGTCTTATTTTTCAGAATGCGCAAAACATGCCGGAAGTAATTCTTTTCTGATTCCATATAACCGTCAGCAGTTAGCAGATTACTTGAATGTTGACCGCAGTACTATGTGCAACGAGCTTTCTAAAATGCAGAAAGATGGCATGATTGAATACAAAAAAAATCGTATTTTGCTCAAAGACTGAGATTTAAGGAATGGTATGAATTTGAATAGGGATTGATTTTTTAAGCAAAATCGCTTATGATCTGAAATAGAATATAGTGCTATTATCCACAGTTACAGAGCAAGTGTTATCAACACCGATAACAAAATGATAACATTAGCCTGTATAGGCAGGATAATATGGATAAATCAAATAATCAAAAGAACTGTAAACACGACAGAGAATAATCTCTAAACAAAATTGATTAGTAATTGTCGAGTTTGAATAACGGACAGAACCCCGGAAATGCTGATAAAATGGGCATTTCGGGGTTGTTTTATGGTTTTTGGCCCTAAAATGGCTCTAATTCTAGTAAGAAAAAATGCTATAACTTTTTTGAGTTGAGTAACATAGGCTTCAGAGATACCTAACTGAAATGCAATGTCTTTTTGTTTCATTCCATCTGCCAATGTTCATGTGCGGTAAAGTATCACACAAGAAATTGAAAGATAGACACCCCTCTATTTCGTAAAAATTTGGGGGAATTTAAATTTTAGTAACCAGGCAGGATTTCCTGCAGGAAACGATTGTATCTTAAAATGATTTTTGCTATGATATAAATAATAAATTTGTAACGCATTTTGCAACAATCAACAGAAAGCTTCTACTTTCACAGTACCCTATAAAAGGAAGAAACGGAGGAATGGGAATGATAGTGACAACGACAGTGTCTGTAGAAGGAAGAAGAATTACGGAATATAAGGGAATTGTATTTGGAGAAGTCATATCTGGCGTAAATTTCGTGCGCGATGTTGCGGCTTCTTTCAGCAACTTTTTCGGCGGAAGATCAGGAAGCTATGAGGAAGAGCTTGTTTAGGCGAGACAGAACGCCTGAAGGAGATGGAACAGCGTGCGGCAGATTTGGGGGCCAATGCGGTTGTAGGCGTTGATATCGATTATGAGGTGCTCGGTGCAGGTAACGGAATGCTTATGGTAACGGCAAGCGGAACGGCAGTGGTTGCCGAATAGCTTCGGGTGTGAACAGAAAGGGTGAGAGGGAAATTTGATGGACAGATTTATAAGGGAAATCGCAATTACAGAGATAGATGGCGTATCCATAGGACATGCGCAGGATAATGAAGCAAAGACAGGCGCAAGCGTATTGTACTTTAAACGGGGCGCACAGGCAGGCTGCGACATCAGCGGGGGAGGTCCGGCGTCGAGAGAAACGCCGCTTACAGACAGCATGACGGCAGATAATCCGCTGAACGCTGTCGTGTTGTCAGGAGGAAGCGCATATGGTCTGGCGGCTTCGGACGGTGTGATGCGCTGTCTGGAGGAGCAGGGGATTGGATACGACACGGGATTTTCCAAAATACCTCTTGTATGTCAGTCCTGCATTTTTGACTTGGGATACGGAAGAAGCGATATCCGTCCGGATGCGGATATGGGATATGAGGCCTGTAGAAAGGCGATGGAAGGCTGCGATGTATCGATGGGAAATGTCGGAGCAGGAACGGGAGCCAGCGTAGGAAAGCTGTTTGGAATGGAACGGGCGACAAAGTCCGGTCTGGGTATCTATGCGCTTCAGGCAGGGGAGCTGAAAATAGCGGCTGTCGTAGTCGTTAATGCATTCGGAGATGTTTTTGATCCGGAGAACGGACAAAAGATAGCAGGCCTTATGGATGCGGAAAGAACGAAATTTGTGGATTTGGAAGAGGCGTTTGTAGAAATGATGACGACGCCTCAGGATTTATTTCATACAAATACGACGATCGGCTGCATCGTGTGCAATGCACGTTTTGATAAGGCAAAGCTGAATAAAATTGCTTCTATGGCAAGAAATGCGTATGCGAGATGCATCAATCCGGTTGGAACTATGGCTGACGGAGACAGCATCTATGCCTGCAGTGTGGGAGAGGTAGAAAGCGATGTAAATGTAGCCGGAACACTGGCGGCAAGGGCGATGCAGCAGGCGATAAAAAGAGCTGTGACAGCGTCCGCAGTGGATGATAGAGAATATTTGAAATATTGCTTGCGAAACTAAAGGAAAATCAGTAAAATAAAAATGTTGGAAATAATCTGACCAGTTAAAAGGAGAGACAAATGAAGCAGGATATGATTGTTATTTTGGATCTGGGAAGTACAGAGAATACGGTACTCGCCCGGGAGATTCGTGAACTTGGCGTATACAGCGAGATTCATCCTCATGATATTACAGAGGAAGAAATAAAGGCTCTTGACAATGTAAAAGGAATTATTTTAAATGGCGGAGAAAACCGTGTGGTAGATGGAAAAGAAGTGGAAGTAAGACCAGAGCTTTATACATGGGGCTATCCGGTAATTTCCGTAGACTATCCTGCATCCAGATGCGACGTTCGTTTTGACAGCCTGCCGGATCAGGAGACGTTGAAAAAGTTCGTATTTGATGAATGTAAGGCAGAAGCAAACTGGAACATGAAGAACTTTATTGAAGATCAGGTAGAGCTGATCTGCAGACAGGTAGGAGACAGAAAGGTTCTTTTGGCGCTGTCAGGCGGCGTAGATTCTTCCGTAGTTGCAGCGATGCTGATTAAGGCGATAGGACAGCAGCTCGTCTGCGTACATGTAAATCATGGTCTGATGCGGAAAAATGAATCTGAAAGCGTTGTAGAGGTATTCCGCAACCAGCTTCATGCAAATCTGATTTATGTAGACGCTACAGAGCGTTTCCTTGGAAAGCTGGAAAATGTATCTGATCCGGAAGAGAAGAGAAAGATTATCGGCGGAGAATTTATCCGTGTTTTCGAGGAAGAAGCGAGAAAACTGGAAGGAATCGATTTCCTTGGACAGGGAACGATTTATCCGGACATTATCGAGAGCGGAACCAAGACTGCAAAGATGGTAAAATCTCACCACAATGTGGGAGGACTTCCGGAAGATTTGCAGTTTGAATTGGTAGAGCCGTTAAAGCAGCTCTTCAAGGACGAAGTTCGCGCCTGCGGTATTGAGCTTGGCCTGCCTGCTGAAATGGTTTACCGTCAGCCGTTCCCGGGTCCGGGACTTGGTGTTCGCTGCCTCGGCGCTATCACAAGAGATCGCCTGGAAGCTGTCCGTGAGTCAGATGCTATCCTGCGCGAGGAGTTCGCAAAGGCAGGACTGGACAAGAAAGTATGGCAGTATTTTACGGTAGTACCGATTTCAAGTCTGTGGGAATGAAGAATCATGCAAGATGCTTTGAGTACATGGTAATCATCCGTGCAATCAATACCATCGACGCGATGACAGCCAGCATCGAGCACGTAGACTGGGAGATTCTCGACAGAATCACTAACAGAATCCTGGCAGAGGTCGAGAACGTAAACCGCGTGTGCTATGATATGAGCCCGAAGCCCCCGGCGACGATTGAATTCGAATAATATATTAGAGCCAAGAAATGCCTATTTTGCGGGCTTTCTTGGCTCTCTATGTCTAGTGACAATCAAATGACAATAATTTTGAAATTCTTCATCCGACATACGTTCATTTGAACGATGTTCAAACAGGAATTTTAGATATTATCCATTGCTCTTTTCTCCACGTCGCCGGCAGGATTAGAAACCGAATCTACAATAATCTTAATAATCCCATATTTCCAACGCCGTATAAGCGTGACTGTAATGATACCCTAATTTTTCTGCCAGTGCGGCGGATGCTTTGTTATGTGCATCCCAACTGGGATATAAGTTCCGCTTTAAGCATTCTAAGATCAGTTTTGCGGCGCATATGCAGGCAAAGCCGTTTCTCCGGTATTCTTTTCGTGTGTCAATTTCGATTTCGATGCCGTTTTGATATCTGGAGTAGGATGAAGCACCGGATATGATCAGCCCGTCTTTGGATATTACAACGCCTATTCCGAGACGGCGGTATTTTTCGTAAGTTGAAAATTGTGATACGAGATCTTTGCTCCATGCTTCTGATTTGCATAATTTGTAAAAGTGCGAGTCGATCATGGAAAGTGTATATTGTTTTGGCAGGGAAGCGACGATTTTTTCTAAATGATGTTTATTGAAAATAGGAGGTTCCTTTTTTGTTGCGTAGCGAGAAATTATTTTTGCTTTTTTACCGTAAAATTGAGTGAGCATGTTTTCCCAAAGTTTATTTTGAGGAACGGCGATCATAAAGTTTTGAGTACAGTGGGGCGGTCTATAAGCGATCAGTTCCGGGCATGGTTCGCCTGCGAAAAAGGTGAAATCCCCGATCACGGCCATAGCCGCAGTAGGGGCGGTGAGGTCGTTTGCATATATTTTCCCCATGATTCCCTGCAGGCATGACCAGATAAGGGTTTCTTCCCAGTGTCCAAATAAAGGTGAAATTTTGTTTGTGTCTTTTATTTCGTATATCATTGTTTCCTCTTGTTTCTCATTATTATAAGGAGCGGATCATTATAAGGTGTGGGCAGACTGTCAGGTGGAACAGTGGTATTAGGAGCTGTTTGCTGGAACGGTGGCTTTTCACAATACTGAAATGTGTCGTTTAGTGCTTCCGGTAATTATGTAGTGGCAGGTTTGAGTATAGTTTAATATGTTTGGTGTAAATAAGCAAACAGGAACGGAGGAAGAGAGTTCTTTTCCTTGAATTTCCTCAGACAGTATACTACAATTTAAAAAGAAGATCTGCTGCTGTGTTATATGACGGCAGAGAGTGCAGGAGTGTATGACATGAGAGATTTTGAGCAAAGTATTATAATAAATGAAAAAATAAAGCTTGAAGAAAGATTCGAGTTCCGAACTATATTCTCTGAGGAAGCTGTGCAGGCTGCGTCTGTCGAAAGAGTATGTTTCCCTCCTAACGAGGCGTGTACCGAAGAGATGATGAAGCAGCGGGCTCTTAAGATTCGGGAATTGTTTTTTGTGGCGGTTGACAGAAAAAGCGGTGAAGTGGCAGGTTTTTTGAATGGCTGGCAACGGACGGGGATTGTTTGAAAGATGAATTTTTCAGGAATGCAGACTTGCATGATCCGACAGGTGATAACGTGATGATACTCGGTCTTGCAGTTTTGCCGAAGTACCGGGGAATCGGAGTGGCATCAGAACTGATGCGGCGGTATTCCGGGATACAAAGGCAGCAGGGGAGATGTGCGTTGATCCTGACATGTCTTGACGCAAAAGTCGAGATGTACAAAAAGATGGGCTTTGAAGATGAAGGGATATCGGATTCATCTTGGGGCGGAGAACAATGGCATCAAATGCGGAAGGGATTATAAAATAAATGAATTAAAATGGTAACAGTTCAGCCCGCGCTATTCGTAAAACCGCACTGTGTGCTTATCGTGGCTGATGCCACTGTTTTACTCATAGACGGACGCTGTATGGCTGAACTATTTACCTAAAATGCGGAAAATACCGCAAAATCAGATCGGGGAGATAAAATGTATATTGCAGATTTTCATATCCATTCCCGCTATTCTTATGCGACGAGCAAGACATGTACGCTGGAATATCTTGATTTATGGGCAAGGAGAAAAGGAATTCATATTGTTGGGACAGGTGATTTTACACATCCGGCATGGCGGGCGGAGTTAAAAGAAAAGCTGGCTCCTGCGGAAGATGGATTATATATATTGAAAGAAGAATACAGACTTTATGATGAAGCGGACGGGAAAAAAATCGACGCATACGGGCGTGGACAAAAAGAGATGATTCCGCGTTTTATTATAAGTGGGGAAATCAGTTCGGTGTATAAAAAAGAAGGACGTTCCCGGAAGGTGCACAGTCTACTTCTCCTTCCGGATTTGAGGCGGCAGAGCGGATCGCGGATCGTCTTTCACAGATTGGAAATATCTGTTCGGACGGTCGGCCGACACTTCGGCTTGACTGTCGGGACCTTCTTGAACTGGCGCTTGACGAGTGTGGGAATTCGATTTATATTCCTGCTCATATATGGACGCCGCATTTTTCGGTATTCGGAGAGTTTTCGGGATTTGAAACGCCCGATGAGTGTTTCGGCGATATGACTTCCTATGTATATGCTATGGAGACGGGACTTTCGTCAGATCCGTTGATGAACCGAAGAGTATCTGTATTGGATGATTATCGGCTTATTTCTAATTCGGACGCTCATTCTCCGGGAAATTTAGGTCGGGAAGCGACTCTTTTGATGTGGAACTTTCTTACAGAGGCATTGCAGAGGCGATTCGGACGGGAAACGGTTTGTGCGGAACGATTGAATTTTTCCCTCAGGAAGGAAAGTATCATTTGGATGGACATCGAAAATGCGGAGTTTGTTTTACTCCTGCGGAGACGAAAGCACATGGAGGAGTATGTCCTGTATGCGGGCGCGCGGTGACGGTAGGAGTGGCTCACAGAATCGAGGAGATGGCAGACAGATCGGAAGAGGAGGCGAAGTCTGCGGCGGGGAAAGAACCGTTTGAGAGTCTGATCCCGCTTAAGGAAGTGATTGCCATGGCAAATGGATTTGCTGTGAAAGGGAAACGTACAGAACGAGAGTATATGCGGCTTCTTGTGCAGCTTGGTCCTGAATTTGAAGTGCTGCGAAAGATACCTGTAGAACAGATCAGCCGGACGGCAGGGGAACAGACGGGATGTCTGGTTGACAAACTTCGGAAAGGGAAGATAAAATGGAACTCCGGATTTGACGGAGAGTATGGAACAATCGATCCGGGTGTGATACAATAAATAGAAGTTTGTTTCAGAACAATAAAGGAGAAAATGTATGAAACTGGGAGAAAAACAAGTTCTGACTGTTGTGAAGATCGTTGATTTCGGCGTATATCTGGGCAACGACGAAGAGAGGGTGCTTCTGCCTAAAAAGCAGGTGCCGCAAGGGATAGAAGTCGGATGACCGATAGAGGTGTTTTATATAAAGATTCATCAGATCGTATGATAGCAACTACGAATGAACCGAAGCTTACGATCGGAAAGACGGCTGTGCTTGAAGTGACGGATGTTGGAAGGATCGGAGCATTTTTGGATTGGGGATTGGAAAAAGAACTTCTGCTTCCGTTCAAAGAACAGACGGAAAGAGTAGAAAAAGGCGATCGATGTCTCGTTAGTCTTTATATAGATAAGAGCGGCAGACTGTGTGCGACGATGAAAGTGTATCAGCTTCTTCGTACTGATTCACCGTACAAAAAAGACGATATGGTCAGCGGAACAGTGTATGAATTAAGTCGGGATTTCGGCGTGTTTGTCGCTGTGGACGATCAGTATTCGGCGATGATCCCGAAGCGGGAAGTTTACGGGAAGATGTATATCGGTCAGCGCATTGAAGCGAGGGTGACGGCTGTGAAGCCGGACGGAAAGCTTGATCTGAGCATACGCGGGAAGATACCGGAACAGATGGATGCGGATGCGGATAAGGTGTTTGGACGTATTGAAAAGAATGGCGGCATGCTTCCGTTTACAGATAAGGCGGATCCGGAGAGGATTAAGTCGGAGATGGGGATGAGTAAAGCGGCGTTTAAACGTGCGGTCGGAAGACTTCTGAAACAAGGAAAGATACAGATCGACAACGAGGTGGGAAAGATTTTTGCGGTAAACAAGAACAGATAGACCTTTTGCGGGTCGGCTTACGAGGTGAAAGATGAGTTTTGCACATTTGCATGTCCATACAGAATACAGTCTTCTGGATGGTTCTAACAAGATAAAAGAATATGTTGCAAGAGTGAAAGAGCTTGGGATGAACAGTGCGGCGATCACCGATCACGGAGTAATGTACGGAGTGATTGATTTTTACAGAGAGGCGAAAAGTCAGGGAATTAATCCGATCTTGGGGTGTGAAGTTTATGTCGCGCCGAATTCCCGTTTTGACAGAGAAGTGACCGGAGGAGAAGACAGGTATTATCACCTTGTACTTCTTGCGGAAAATAACGAAGGTTATGCCAATCTTATGAAAATCGTATCAAAAGGCTTTGTCGAGGGATACTATTACAAACCCCGTGTAGATAAAGAACTTCTCAGAAAATATCACAGCGGCATTATCGCGCTGAGCGCCTGCCTGGCAGGCGAGGTGTCGAGATATCTGATGAAAGGCTTATATGACGAAGCGAAGAAAGCTGCGTTGGAGTACAGAGATATCTTTGGAAAAGATCATTTTTATTTAGAACTGCAGGATCACGGTCTGCCTGATCAGGGTCTTGTAAATCAACAGCTTTTGAAAATGTCCCGGGAAACTGGGATCGAACTTGTGGCGACGAATGATGTGCATTATACTTATGCGAAAGACGAAAAAGCGCATGATATCCTTTTGTGTATCCAGACAGGGAAAAGGCTGGCGGATGAGAACAGGATGAGATATGAAGGCGGACAGTATTACATCAAGTCTGAAGAAGAGATGAAAAGTCTTTTTCCGTATGCGCTTCAGGCGCTTGAAAATACGCAGAAGATTGCGGACCGCTGTTTAGTGGAGATTGAGTTCGGGGTAACAAAGCTTCCCAAATATGACGTCCCGGACGGATATACATCGTGGGAATACTTACGGAACTGTGTTACGAAGGACTTGAGAAACGCTATGCAGAACGGGCGGATGAACTTCGGGAACGGCTTGATTATGAATTGGGCACGATCAAAAATATGGGTATGTAGACTATTTCCTGATCGTGTGGGATTTTATAAAATATGCGAAAGATCATGGGATCGCAGTCGGACCGGGCCGGGGGTCTGCAGCGGGAAGTATTGTTTCCTACTGCCTGGGAATTACGACGATCGACCCGATCAGATATCAGCTTTTGTTCGAGCGTTTTTTAAATCCCGAACGTGTTTCTATGCCCGATATCGACGTTGACTTTTGTTATGAACGCAGACAGGAAGTGATCGATTATGTTGTGGGAAAATACGGAAAAGACAGAGTGGTTCAGATCGTGACATTCGGAACGCTGGCGGCAAGAGGTGTGATTCGAGATGTGGGGCGTGTGATGGATATGCCGTATGCTTTTGTCGATTCGATTGCGAAGATGATACCGCAGGAGCCGAAGATGACGATTGAAAAAGCGTTGAAGGTAAATCCTGAACTGCGCAAGATGTGTGAAGATGATGAGGAAGTAAAATATCTTATCGAGATGGCGAAAAGACTGGAAGGACTTCCGAGACATAGTTCTATGCATGCGGCCGGAGTCGTGATCAGTCAGAAGTCTGTTGACGAATATGTGCCGTTGTCGAGAGCGGCGGACGGCTCGGTGACGACCCAGTTTACGATGACGACACTGGAACAGCTCGGACTTTTGAAAATGGATTTTCTGGGACTTCGTACGTTGACGGTTATACAAAATGCGGTTCTTATGGCGAGAAAAAAAGATCCTTCGGTAAATATGGACACGCTGGATTATGATGATAAAAAAGTGCTTGAATATATCGGGACCGGAAAAACAGACGGCATCTTCCAGTTGGAAAGCGCGGGAATGAAAAGCTTTATGAAAGAGCTGAAACCGAACAGTCTGGAAGATATGATCGCCGGAATCTCTCTATATCGCCCCGGTCCGATGGATTTTATTCCGCAGTACATCAAAGGGAAAAACGACGCCTCTTCAATTTCATATGACTGCCCGCAGTTAGAGCCGATCCTGAATTCGACATACGGCTGTATCGTTTATCAGGAACAGGTCATGCAGATCGTTCGCGACCTTGCGGGATATTCCCTCGGAAGAAGCGATCTTTTGAGGCGCGCCATGTCAAAGAAAAAAGGCGAAGAGATGAAACGGGAACGGCAGATTTTCCTGTACGGTGACGAGGCTTCCGGTATTCCGGGATGTGTAAAAAACGGAATTGACGAGCAGGTTGCGAATAAGATTTATGATGAGATGCTTGACTTTGCAAACTATGCGTTTAATAAGTCGCATGCGGCCGCATATGCGGTTGTGGCATATCAGACTGCGTGGCTGAAATATTATTATCCTGTTGAATATATGGCGGCTCTTATGACATCGGTGATAGACAATCCGTCGAAAGTAGCTGAATATATTTATGCAAGCCGGCAGATGGGCATTCAGATCCTTCCTCCTGACATTAATAACGGAGAAGCGGATTTTCGGTTGACGAAGGGAATATAAGATACGGGCTGTCTGCGATCAAAAGTGTCGGGAGACCGGTTGTTAGGGCGATGCTCGAAGAACGCAGGACATTTGGTCCATATAAAAATCTTGAAGATTTTATTACCCGTGTTTCATCGAAAGAAGGACTGAACAAGAGAACTATTGAAAATCTGATCAAAGCAGGGGCGTTGGATACTTTAGGCGGAACCCGAAAACAATTCATGAGTATTTATATTCAGATCATGGATCATGTGAATCAGGAGAAAAAATATTCCATGTCCGGTCAAATGAGTTTGTTTGATCTTGTGGGAGAAGAAGAAAAGGCGGATTTTCAGATCAGAATGCCTGATGTAGGCGAGTATTCAAAAGAAAATAAGCTTGCGTTTGAAAAAGAGGTGCTCGGCGTTTATATAAGCGGTCATCCGCTTGAGGAGCACGAGGAGAGATGGCGGCGGATGATTTCGGCTACAACGGCAGATTTTCAGTTTGACGAGGAGCTGAATAGAACGAAGGTGCATGACGGAGAAAAGTCGGTTGTCGGAGGATGATCGTTGACAAGACGGTCAAGTACACAAAGACGAATCAGGTGATGGCGTTCCTTACGCTGGAAGATTTGCTCGGCACTGTGGAAGTTGTTATTTTTCCGAGAGATTACGAGAAAAATCGTCAATGGCTTGAAATAAACGAGAAAGTGTTTATCAGCGGAAGGGTTTCGGAAGAAGACGAGAAGGCAAGTAAGCTGATCTGTGAGAAAGTGATCCCCTTTGAGAGGACAAAACGAGAATTGTGGATTCAATTTCCGGATAAAGAGACGTTTCTTGATGAAGAACAGATCGTTTACGGATACCTGGCAGATTCGGAAGGCGAAGACGAGGTTATTATATATTGCGCAAAAGAACGGGCAGTGAAACGACTGCCGAAAAACCGGAATATTCAGATCAATGAGCAGGTTTTAAGCAGGTTAATGAACCATTTCGGTGAAAGTCGGGTAAAAGTGGTTGAAAAAGCTATTGAAAACCACTTCTAAATAATGTAGAATAATTTTCGACTATTGTTAAAAAAATTACAATGAATAAATATTATTAATAGCGACACTTTGCAGAAAGGTGGAAAAATCATGGCAGAGAATCAAAAAGAAAAGTACTTAGAGGAGATTGAAGATCAGATCCGTACAATCGGAGTTCTTACAAGCGGCGGTGATGCGCCGGGTATGAACGCGGCTATTCGTGCAGTCGTAAGAACGGCGCTTTCAAGAGGACTGAAAGTGCGTGGTATCAGAAGAGGATTTCACGGACTTTTGAAGGAGGAGATCATTGATCTTTCAGCGCGCGATGTGTCTGAGAAGATCCAGCGCGGAGGTACGTTCCTTCAGACAGCGCGTTGTAAATCTATGCGTACGGAAGAAGGACAGCAGAAAGCGGCTGCAATCTGTAAAAAATACGGTATCGACGGACTTGTAGTTATCGGAGGAGACGGTTCTTTTGCCGGAGCTCAGAAACTTGCGAACCTCGGCGTAAATACGATCGGCATTCCGGGAACGATCGATCTTGATATTGCCTGCACAGATTACACGATCGGATTTGATACTGCTGTAAATACGGCGATGGAAGCGATCGATAAAGTACGTGATACTTCGACGTCTCATGAAAGATGCAGCATCATCGAAGTTATGGGGCGTGACGCGGGATATCTTGCTTTGTGGTGCGGTATTGCCAATGGAGCAGAACGTATCCTTATGCCGGAAGAGCATGACTTTGACGAGCAGGAGATCATTGATGATATTTTGAAAATAAAAAACGCGGTAAGAAAAATTACATTATCATCAATGCGGAAGGTATCGGCGATTCGATCAACATGGCAAAGAGAATCGAGGCGGCGACGGGTATTGAGACGAGAGCGACTATTCTCGGACATATGCAGCGTGGAGGAAGCCCGACATGTAAAGACAGAGTATATGCTTCGATCATGGGATCTATGGCAGTTGATCTTCTTTGTCAGGGAAAAACAAACCGTGTAGTAGGATATAAGAACGGCGAGTATGTAGACTATGATATCGAAGAAGCTCTGGCTATGAAAAAAACAGTATCCGAGTATCAGTACGAAGTGGCAAAAACACTTGCACTGTAAGAAAAAACAGACATATATTTCTAAAAACATGCCGGTATAAATTTATACCGGCTGTTTGCACGATGGAGGGAATCATGCAAATGGACTGCAAAAAGACCGCGCCTGTCGGAGTTTTTGATTCCGGAGTGGGCGGACTTACGGTTGCGAGGGAGATTTCCCGGCAGCTTCCGAATGAAAATATCGTATACTTTGGAGACACGGCAAGAGTTCCGTACGGAAGTAAGTCGCAGAATACAATCATCCGTTTTTCAGAGCAGATTATACGCTTTTTGAAAACAAAGCAGGTAAAAGCGATCGTTATTGCCTGTAATACGGCGAGCGCTTTGGCGCTGGATGCCGTGAGAGATGAATTTGATATCCCTATCATGGGTGTTGTGATCCCGGGCGCAAGAGCGGCTGTAGAGACAACCCGGAATCAGAAGTCGGAGTTATAGGAACGGATGCGACTGTACAGAGCGGAATGTACACGAAAGTCATCCAAAGCATGGCTCCGGATATTGAAGTGATCGAAAAGGCATGTCCGCTGTTTGTTCCGCTGGTGGAAGAAGGGTTTAAGGAACATGTTGTTACAGAAGAAGTGATCGAATATTATTTGGAGTCAATGCGGCACACACAGATTGACGCTATGATTTTGGGGTGCACCCACTACCCTCTTCTTAGATCTAAGATCCGCGATTATCTCGGAGAGGAGATCAAGATTGTGAATCCGGCATATGAAACGGCTATGGATCTGAAAAAGCTTTTGTATGAAAAAGAAATGGCAAATGACGGGACAGATGCACAGCACAGTGTATACTCCTTTTATGTAAGTGATGCGGCGGAAAAATTCCGCAGATTCGCAAATACAGTAATGCCGTTTGACGTGCCGACAACGAATGTAGTGAATATTGAGGAGTATTAGATTGATGACAAAAGATGTATTAGTCAGCATTTCGGGGAAACATATCGATATTATGGACGATCCTGCAAGGGGATATGAAGTCGGAGAAGATGGGATTGAAGTTGTGACTCCGGCAAATTATTACTGCCGGAATGGAAAACATTATATTCTCTATGATGAAGTTCTTGAAGGAATGGCAGGCACGATTAAAAATAAGATCAAGATCACGGGAACGGACTGTCTTGAAATTTGAATGAAAAGCGGAGTTACTTCCTCTCATATGGTATTTGAAAAAATAA
>ENA-OQEB01000202-OQEB01000202.1-human-gut-metagenome-genome-assembly--contig:-NODE-202-length-25231-cov-1.936185_pt1 | contig 25231 bp, 29 predicted proteins | sample MGYA00242787_ERZ504619 | MGnify/ENA primary metagenome ERZ504619 (study PRJEB26092, sample SAMD00036317) | human gut metagenome | host: Homo sapiens | study: EMG produced TPA metagenomics assembly of... | reverse complement strand
GGTAAACGAGGAGTCTCTTTGATAAGCGTTACCCGATTGTTCGCCCTCTATGCGGGTATTTTCCAGACGAAGACCTGCCTCCAGACTTATAGAAGAGAATTTGGCGTCAAGCTGTACATAGCCCGCGTTTATATTCTCGTCATACTGAAAATCACAACTCAAGTCATGGTCCGGTTGCCAAGAATCACCTTGTAACCGATTATAATCAGCGTTATTATCAATAGAGACAAAAGAGGTCTTGGCGCCTGCATGGAACGTGAAGGATTTCGAGAAAGGCCACACCAGATTCGCTTGTCCGGAGTATAAATGGATTCCTCCATCATATCCCCAAACAAGGTATCTTGCTATTCAAATATTGGTCTTCCTCGTATCGATAACGCAAGTAATCCATAGAGCATCCAAGACCCCACCCATCAGAGTTAAAGGTATGTGTTAAACTTAAAATAGCCGTAAAATTATCCTGTGAACGATTCTGATCGTTCAAGGTGCGAAGCGAACCTCCGGTTTGCGGAGATCGCTTAGGAATGGATGAGTTCATATCTCCCTCAACCTTGTTACCCGCCAGATTACCATCCGTCGAAAACCCGATCGTAGTCTTATCCGACATTTGATAATCGATCCCGAAACGATAATAGTTTGATGTATTCTTCCAAATTCGATAGGAAGATTGCGTCATCTGCCCGGTCTCCCCTTCCGGCCGCCAACCTTCCAGATAGTTTCTCTCCACATACAGATCATCGTAATCATTCTTCCGGGAATAGGAATAAGAGAGATAGAAGTTGAACTTATTCGTTCGCAGATTCAGGGTAGTAGAAGCGAAACCCTCTCCATATTTACCTTGGTCATAACTACCGTTTACCAAAAGGTTCATTCCTCTTCGCAATATCTTCTTCGTACGTATATCGATAATACCGGAGTTTCCACTAGCGTCGTAACGTGCCGATGGCTGCGTAATCAAATCGATTTTATCCGTAATGGAGGCAGGAGTCGATTTTAAGAGGTTGACAAGATCTTGCCCCGATAAATAGGTAGGCTTACCATCCATCAAGATATTCGCACCGTTTTGACCATTCAAGAAAATAGTGCCATCATTTTGTATCACGACTCCCGGCAAACTGGTCAACACGTCGTAGACATTCCCTTGGCTTTGGGTGATAGAGGCATCCAGCCTATAGGTCATCTTCCCCGGTTTCATCTCTACCGTAGGGAGCTTAGCCATTATCACCACCTCCTGTAACTTCTGGTCCGCTATCGTATCGACCTGTCCCCAACCACAAAAAGGGGTAATTATCAATAGAACTATTATAAAAAGATTCCTGCTCATGTCGTTTTTATATCAAAATTACATCAGCAGGAATATCCAATCAAATTATTGTGACCAACGGAAGTATCCGGGGGATGAAAGGTAAAATCTCCTACTTTTGCCTTCTGAAGTGAATAACTTGCGGCTTGTCGAGTGAATAACTAACGAGTATACCCAGTGAATAACTAACGGCTTTAGAAGTGATTAGTTATTCACTTCTAAACACTTTTTCCAGCTGTTGATCAAGCAAAATTCTCATTTCCATAAAGTCATCCACGAAGAGGCTTTTCTGTCTTTTTGAGTAGTATTAGAGCTTTTCCATAACATCTCATTTCCACAGGAATCACAAGATAAAGGAGGGGAGATAACAATAAACAGTGCTTTTCCAATGAAAAAGACCGTTTTCGATACACATTAGGCGACAAAAGCCTACACATACGGTCGCGTTAAGCAACGCCAGTAGTGCCATTGGGCATTATAAGCAGTCGCAAATAGGGTTGTAAGTAGTCGTGAATGGGCATTCTTACCTCCTTATTAGCCCTATCGTAACACCGTTTTTCCCTCCTTTTGCTCCATCGGATATGAATTACGATGAATTATTTTCGCTAGAACAAAAGGCCATTTTTCAGCATTGCTCTATCAATGAACCGATTGCTGATTTATTTTTTCAAATTCAAGCACAAGACGTACCTTAGCCCGGAAAAATCGATTCTCCGGGACTTCCGATTACAAATTGTCAATCCTAACAAATTGTCATATCCTTCGATCGTCTTTCTCGAAATCTCTCAAAGATGATTATCAATTCAATAAAAAAACGTATTTTTGTCACATACAATCTATAAACAACCCAAGATATGGAAGTGACAGTCAAGAAAGTAGAAATTACCTTACCGGAGGTAGACATGGCCTTGCTCAAAGAACTGGCCAAGAAATTCGGTTGGAATATCGGCAGGAAGAAGTCCGGTATAGAGAAGGGACTGGAGGATATCAAGGCCGGAAGAACACACAAAGCGAAAAACGCAGAAGATATGTTTCAACAAATCCTTGGTTGACCCATGTACCGATTGGAATACACCACGAATTAAGAAAGATCTTAAAACGTGTAAGAAAAGGGGATTAGAACTTCATCTACTTCAAAGGGTTATCGATATTCTTCAAGAAACCGGTACGCTCCCCAACCAATATCGCCCCCATAAACTAAGCGGTAAATTTGAGGGCCTATGGGAATGCCATATTAAAAGCGACTGGCTCTTAATATGGCAACAAACGATACCGAACTGGTCTTGATCATGACCGATACTGGTACGCATGCCGACTTGTATTAAGTCATCAGCGGTTATGCTTGATCAGATTCATAAACTCCTCGCGCGTCTTAGCTTGTTGGAAAAAGCCTGTGAAATCAGAGGTAGTCGTCAAGGAATTTTGTTTCTCCACGCCACGCATCTGCATACACATATGCTGCGCCTCGATCACGACCATCACGCCCAACGGGTCCAAGGTCCTCTGGATGCAATCCTTGATCTGCATCGTCATACGCTCCTGTATCTGGAGGCGGCGGGCGAAGATATCCACTACCCTAGGGATCTTGCTTAAGCCGTAATATATTTCTTTGGGGATATAAGCACGTGGGCCTTGCCAAAGAAAGGCAACATATGATGCTCACAAAGGGAGAAGAAATCGATATCTTTCACGATAACCATCTGTTTGTAATCCTCTTCCTGAAACATGGCGGAACGGAGTACCGCTCCGGATCCTCATGGTATCCCTTGGTTAAAAACTGCATCGCTTTCGCTACACGTTCCGGCGTTTTAAGCAGACCCTCACGCTCCACGTCCTCACCCAGCAAACCCAATACTTCCTTATAATGGCCGGCCAAAGCTTCCCGGCACGTAGCGTCTCTTCGTTTACTTCTGACATTCTCTTTAATTTAGGGGAATTTTTATCTCTTCTCGTACGATATACATTTCCTTCCCGTATTTCGGGAAAGCACCCATCAACAGGCGCATCATATGATAGGCCTCCTCATGCGAGCGGAAATCTCCCACACGCAACTTCCAAAACGGGGCGTTGTAAGTGACATACGTCGGGATCTCTGGAAAAAGCTCCTTGATTTCCTTCTCCTTACGAAAAGCCTCGTCTTTCGAGACCCGTTGGTTATTACCGGAAAATACCTGCGTACGATACCCTTGTACCTTCAAGAAGGTAAGGCTATCTGTCGTCTCCACGTTCGCTCCACGCATACGCTCACCCACCATCTCGCGGATAGCGGCGGATTGATTGATAACGACCTCGCCTTTTCCCAAACCGGATCTCTGCAACGCATCGAATATGGTCGAACGCTCACCTTCCAACGCCGTCTGAGCGAATAAAGATGAAGTACCGGCCATCATAAAGGCAAATAGCAATAAGATACAAGGAATTCTTTTCATAGATAGAATATTAAAAAGAGTATCTTTCCCCATTCATTGAGGGGAAAGATACCTTCTTATTATGAATTAATTAAAAAGCCTCGATAATCGGCATGAATTTGTCAACGGCCAAAGAAGCGCCACCGATCAAACCACCGTCTACGTTCGGTTTAGCGAACAATTCCTTAGCGTTACCGGCGTTACAGCTACCACCGTAAAGGATCGTGCAGTTATCAGCTACCTCATTGCCATATTTAGCGGCCAAAGTAGCGCGGATGTGAGCGTGGATCTCCTCAGCTTGCTCAGCGGAAGCAGTCTTACCCGTGCCGATAGCCCATACCGGCTCGTAAGCAAGATGATCTTACCGAAATCCTCAGCGGAAAGGTCGAACAAAGAACCAGCGATCTGAGCGTCTACTACCTCGAAGTGCTTACCGGCTTCTCTCTCTTCCAAAACCTCACCGATGCAGAAGATCGGAGTCAAACCGTTAGCCAAAGCCAACTCAACCTTCGTCTTCAAGATTTCCGGAGTCTCATGATAATAAGCACGTCTCTCAGAGTGGCCTAAGATCACATATTTCGCACCAGTAGAAGCTACCATAGCGGCAGAAACCTCACCTGTATAAGCACCTTTTTCCTTGTCAGCGCAGTTCTCAGCGGCAACACCGATCTTGTTTGTATCGATAGCGGCAGCAACGCTTGCCAAGTGAGTGAACGGAGTACCGATGATCACATCGCAATTCGGAGTCTTACCCTTCAAAGCCTCGTCCAAACCTTTAGCCAAAGCAAGACCTTCAGCAAGAGTAGTGTTCATTTTCCAGTTTCCTGCAACAATATTCTTTCTCATAACTTAATAATTTAAATATGTAATACAAATAAATCTCTATTCAGATTCTTTTCCTTTCCGGCGACGGCGATTGCGCAAGGCATCGTATCCCCAAACCAGCAACAAAGGTACGGTAAAACTTAATAGGTTGGTTATTAGCCGGGCATCTTCTTTCGCTTTCCAGTCGGTATTTCCTTCCAGATAGCCGTTTACGATCGTTTTCAGGTCTTCTTCCTGTGGAATATCGTTGTAATGCCACTTCATCAAGATCGTACCTTTCTTCAGCAAGACCAATCCCGGGTTGGAGCGGATGATCGTTTTCAAAAGGACATCATCGGCCATAAGAAACGGATACTCGGCACCGGTATTATCACTCCATGTAGCGATAGCCTCGGCGGAAGAACCCGTCACGCAATAAAAGCCCAAACCGTTCTCCAAGGCGTAATCGTATACATTGTTGATCTCGTCAATACGCTCATCATCCGCATTCTCCAGACGGGGGGCGATCAAAAGAAAGAGACCTTTCGGGTCGTTCAGCAACTCATCAGTCACGTCTGCGTCATTCTCATTATAAATATGAAATGTGGTAACGGGGGGAACGTATCCTTGTTTGATCAGCTTGGTCTTTGAATCCACGAAAGTCCACGTGCTATCATCGGCCGGGGCGTTCTCCAAAGAAAATTCTTTCTGTACGCCATCCCTCTCGTAAATAAAAGAATACGCATATTCATCCTCGGGCGCACCTTCCGGTATCGACATCAAGGCAGGGATATTCGCACCCAACTTATAGGGACGGAAATCCAAGATCGGCAAATGATTATAATTCCGGTAAGCGAAACCGATAGCGAAGACATATGACCACAAAGCCACGAACCAGTAGACATGGTAGGTATAGCCTTGTAAAAGCCGCTGATTATGGATGAACACGTAAATAGCGGCGGCCAAAAGTACGACATTCTTATAGAAGGTCTGCCAATTACTGATCACCAAGGCATCCCCGAAGCAACCGCAATCCGATACGGGATTGAAGATCGCCAGATACAGCGTCAGCGGCGTCATGAAAGACATCATCAGCAAGGTCAAGAAGGTCGTATACCGCCGGTACACCCCTAATAGCATACAGACACCCAGCATGAATTCCAGAGCGGACAAGTTGAAGGAGATCAATACCGTAAAAGGTTGCAGCTTATCCAGCCCAAAGGAAGTCAGATAGTCGCCAATCTTAATGGCTCCTCCCATGGGATCGACAGCCTTCACCGTCCCGGAGAAGATAAAGACTACTCCCAGTAACAGGCGGCAGACCTCTGCGATCACTTTCTTTACGGTTTCCTTATATTCCATGTAGCTCACTCCTCACCAAACTCCAGCTTGATCAAACCGAAGAGGGCATAATTAATCATATCCATGTAGTTGGCGTCCACTCCCTCAGAAACGAGCGTCTTGCCTCCATGACTCTCGATTTGCTTAGTCCGATAAATCTTCATCAAAATAAGATCCGTATACGAGCTGATACGCATGCTGCGCCACGCCTCATCATAATCATGATTCTTGGCGTACATCAGTTCCTTCGTCTCCGCAATGTATTTATCGTATAATTCCAAGGCTTTCTCTATCGTGATATCGGTCGTATCCGCAAATCCCAACGCCAATTGGACCAAGCCGATCACACCATAATTAACGATAGCGATAAACTCCGGACGGATTCCCTCGTCCACCATGCTCGTCCCCTTGATCTCCAAGCTACGGATACGGTTCGCCTTGATAAATATCTGATCGGTAACCGACTGGGGGCGCATGATCCTCCACGACGGCCCGTAATCTTTCAACTTCTTCTCGAACAACTCCCGGCACAGGGAGATCACTTGCTCGAATTGTTCCTTTGTATTTGGCATACTATCCTAGATTATACCCGCGAATATAGGAAAAAAGACGTAGATGTTCTCGAAAATTCAAGAACAACAAAAGCTAATAAGATAAATGAAAAGAGGTTACAAACAAAAAGGAGCCACTTTATAAGCGGCTCCTTTTCGTTTCCTTACATCTTATATATCGCTATGAACAGCGTAATGAGCGTCCTAAACGCAACACGGTAGTCTTTGTGATACCGTTCAATTCGCAGAGTTTACTAACAGAAGTACCGTATCTTTTAGCGATAGCGCCAAGCGTATCACCGGATTTAATACGATGATAAACCGAAGTAGCCTCCACATCATTCATTGTATTCGTGTCTTCTCCTAAAGAAGCGGTAGCGGAAGAACTTGCCTGTACCGTGATTTTCTTAGAAGATACGGAAGCAGTCGATTTCTTTTGAGTTTGAGCTTTTGGAGTCGCTTTAGCCACGGTTTCCACACCGGCACTACAACGAATGGACTGGCCGATACGTAACATAGAAGTAGATTTCAATCCATTTAAACGACAAAGCTCATTCACTGTCGTACCATATATACGTGCGATTTTACCTAAGGTATCACCGGATTTTACACGATGGTACACCATCTGACTATTGGAAGATGTATAGATATTGCTCTTACGTCCGTTAATCTTGACGTTACGAAACACATATTGATCCTGATGAGGTATTGAGTTCTCGAAGTCAATAATATCAGCCGGGTTAATAGCCTGTCCAAGAAAACGAGTCTCAAAATGCAAATGAGATCCCGTAGAGCGTCCTGTATTTCCCCCTAAAGCGATCGGATCTCCAGCCCGTACGATATCGTTCACACCTACTAAGAATTTAGATAAATGACCATATACAGTCTCTAAACCATTCGGATGGCGAATCACAAGATAATAGCCATATCCCCTACGCTCGAAATTCTTGATACGCACCTTGCCGTCAAACGCCGCACGGATCGTATCTCCAATTTGCACTTTCAAGTCTATCCCCTTATGCATCCGTCTACGGCGAGGACCATACTTTGAAGTGACCCTTGTCATAGAGTCCATAGGCAAGACAAAAGTAGAACAATCGATTACGCAAGAATCCGGCATATCTACCTTTTTACCCCGGAAAGGATTCACCCATTCATTTGTCCATTCGCCATATAATTCATCGGCAGGGAACATCAAGTTCTCTCTCGCTCCAACTCCGCTTTTTCATTAATCTCCGCAAGCTCCTTCAAAGCCATATCTTTCTTAAAGCCAACACGGTCAGCCATTAACTCAGATACACGCTTGTCCATAAGTTTGTGGGTTGGATGATTGGGAGTCTCCGGAGTTTCCGGTTTCACCGGGTTCTCCGCATTAGCAGTCGATACCATCACAGCGGCACAACAAATGAATAGAAATGTCCTTATACTCATTTTTTGATAACTTTCATTCTTATAATTCAGGATAAAACGGCAATACCCGACATCTCTGCCTGATTGTCAACTTGTCAAAGTTCGGAAATTTGAATAAGCCGACAAAATTGATTAACGAAAAATTTCTGCAATGACTTTGAATAAAAGCAAAACAAGCGAATAAACAAGCTAAATATCAAAGGCTTACAGAACAATATGTTTCACAACATATTAGCTAATCATTCCCCAATTTATCTTCCTTGTGAACAGAGTTTTGAGCCTTTCGCTCAATATCCGGTGCTGTTCGGACAATAATTCGGGGTCTTCGTCAAGAACTCCTTGAGCGATATCCCGCGCATACTGAAGTATTTGTCCATCGGCCGCCAAGTCCGCTATTTTAAGGTCTATCCCCTCGCCACTTTGTCGGGTACCTTCCAAATCTCCATGTCCCCGGAGACGGAGATCCGCCTCAGCGATCTCAAAGCCATTCGTACTGTTCACCATAATCTCCAATCGCTTACGAGTATCATTACTTAGTTTATAGGATGAGACCAAGATACAATAAGATTGTTCAGCACCACGTCCTACCCGGCCACGAAGCTGATGAAGTTGAGAGAGGCCGAAACGTTCAGCACTCTCGATCACCATGACGGATGCGTTCGGCACGTTCACGCCAACCTCTATAACCGTAGTAGCCATCAAGATTTGCGCCTCGCCGGAGATAAACTTCTGCATCTCGGTATCCTTATCCGCGCTTTCATACGGCCATGTACCATACATACCTTATATTCAGGGAAAACCTCCTTGAACGTCTCAAAACCGGCCTCCAAGTCTTTATAATCCAGTTTCTCATTTCCTTCAATCAACGGATATACCACATAAACCTGACGCCCCTTTTGTATCTCTTTCCGAAGGACTCATACAATTGCGCCTTTTTATTATCATAGCATGAAGCGTTTGTATCGGTTTACGTCCCGGAGGTAACTCATCGATCACCGATACATCCAGATCCCCATACAAAGTCATCGCCAAAGTACGGGGAATCGGGGTAGCCGTCATCACCAGCACATGCGGCACGATAGCGTTCTTCATCCAAAGGCGTGAGCGTTGCTCCACACCAAAACGGTGCTGCTCATCGATAATCGCTAATCCCAACGAAGAGAAAACCACCGTCTCCTCAATCAACGCATGCGTCCCGATCACGATCTGGATCTCACCGCTGGCAATAGCCGGTAATATCTTATCCCGCTCCTTCTTCTTGGTAGATCCAGTCAAAAGAGCGACCTTCACGTCATATCTTTCAGGAATCCCATGATCGTCGCATAATGCTGGGTCGCCAAGATCTCGGTAGGAGCCATCATACAAGCTTGGCAATGATTATCTATCGCCAATAGCATAGACAATAAGCTACCAAAGTCTTGCCACTCCCCACATCACCTTGCAGCAGGCGATTCATTTGCCGCCCGCTACCCATATCGATCCGGATCTCACGGACTACCCGCTTCTGGGCGTTCGTCAACTCAAAAGGAAGATACTCTTTATAGAACGTATTGAAATAATGGCCGACCGTCGGGAATATGATCCCTTTTAGCTTCAGTTTCCGAACACTAGCAGTACGTAATATATTTAATTGTATGAAGAAAAGCTCGTCAAACTTCAAACGTAACTGGGCATCACGCAACTTAGCGGCAGATTCCGGGAAATGGATATTCCGCATCGCCTCTGTCATAGACATCATATGGATCCGTTTCAATACGTCGGGGGAAAGCGTCTCCGGAAGTTCCCAGTTCAGCCAGCTTAACAACGTATATTGCAGGTTCTGGATCGCCCGGGAATTCAAGAAAGATTTCTTCATTTTCTCCGAGGTATTATAGAAAGGAGTCAAGCCATTCGCCACTTGATCAGCTTGCTCCATTGAGTCGATATCCGGATGCGGTATGTTATAGGTATGCCCGAACTCCGTAGGCTTTCCGAAAACTATATACTCAGTATTGGGACGATACTTATCCGTCACATAATTCAAGCCCTTGAACCAAACCAAATCGATCGTGCCCGTACCATCCGAGAACTTACCAACCAGCCGTTTACTCCGCCCCTCGCCTAGCGTATCGAAATAGAGAATCTGGCCTTTCAACTGGATATAAGGCATATTCCCGCTGATCTCAGCTACTTTATAAAACCGGCTGCGATCTATATATTTATAAGGAAAATAAAAGAGCAAGTCCTCATACGACGATATCCCGCTTCCTTTTGCAGGATATCCGCCTTCTTGGGTCCTACTCCCGGCAAGTACGTAATCGATCGCTTATCAAGGTCCAGCATAACGTCTATGAGTTTTTAGGGTTTACCGGGCAAACATCGCTTCCGCTATTAACAAATCAAAGGGCGTGGTAATCTTGATATTCTCACGATCACCGGGAACCGTATCAATCGCATGCCCCATCGCCTCCACCACGGAAGCGTCGTCCGTAAATAAAGACGAATAAGGTTGCTCATAGGCTTTTGTCAATAATTCCAGAAGGAAGACTTGCGGGGTTTGTACAGCCATATAGCGGGAACGGTCCACCGGATGGCTCCCTTTTTCATCTGTCTCACGCAGGGAATCAATCATCGGAACAACCGGGATAACGGCTCCCGTGACAGCCGCTTTATCAAAGCAGGCCTCAACAACCTCCGGAGAGACGAAAGGACGAACGCCATCGTGCACAGCGACCAAACTCAGACCGCTATCCTCCTCCCCCTTCCGACGCCTCTCCGCCAAAAGCCAATCCAACCCATTCTTAACCGAGAAGAAGCGAGTATCTCCCCCTTTCACGATCGCATGCGGGACCTTGCAGCCGATTTCCTTGCAAAGCATATTCCAATACGGCTGATGATCCTCCGGAAGCACAAGGATTATACGTGCGGAAGCATCCCAACGATGAAAAGCCTCTAAGGTATGCATCAAAAGAGGTTTCCCCCGCATAGGAATAAACTGCTTCGGCAGATCTCCACCCATACGAAGCCCTTTACCCCCGGCAACGATCAAGACGTACTTATCCATCAATCCAATTCCTCCAAAACTTTTTTAACTTCCTCATCCACTTTATACAGCTTCTCCTTGCAGAGCTTGATCAGACGGGTAGCTTCTTTTACCTTCTCGGACAGGATATCGACATCTAAGTCTCCATTCTCGATCTCAGCCACGATCTTACGAAGTTTCTCGATCGCCTCGTTATATGTTTCTTCTTTTTTCGCCATATTAATTATGTATTTATCGGACGGTTATAAAACCACCCTCTATGGTTTGATAATACTTTTTATTTCACCATCGATGAAGCGAGTCGTCAGTTCTTCGCCGGCTCGCAAATCAGAGGCATGTTTGATAATCTTGCCATCTTTCAAGGCTAAGCTATATCCCCTCTTCAATATATAATCAGGAGAAGCATCTTGATAAACTGCCCCGTAAGCTGGATAAAACGCCACTCTCGGAAAGTTAGAGGTAATACCGTTCCGCAAGCGAAGTTCCGTATTCTCAAGCACCGACTGGCGGCGTGATAACAAGCCCGATGCCATCGCAGGTAAACGACTCGCTATCGTTTGCAGTCCCGAACGATTCCGCTCGATCCGGCTTGTCACGATAGAAGGGAAACGGGTCGTTACCAATTGTAAATAGTTTTTCTGTCGGGATAGAATATCCATAGCCAATAAACTCACGTCTTGACGCAAACTCTCCAACTCCTCACCAACGCTATCCATTCGGGAAATAAGGAACTCGGCGACAGCGGTCGGTGTCTTCATCCGGGTATGCGCTACCAAATCTACAACCGTATCATCCCGTTCGTGCCCGATACCCGTGATAATCGGTAAAGGGAATTGAGCGCAATTCGCCGCCAACAGATAAGAATCGAAGCTATTCAAGTCCGAGGTAGCCCCACCCCCACGGATAATCACGACCACATCAAAAAGATCTTGATGTTGATAAATCCGGTCTAAAGCCGCTATTACAGAAGCCTCCGTCCGTTCTCCCTGCATCAAGGCGGGGAATAATTTGGTATAGAACGGATAACCTCCTTTATTCCGTGTCAACTGATTCATAAAATCCTCGTAGCCGGCAGCCGTCGGAGAAGTAATGATAGCGATTCTCCTAGGAAGTAGCGGAAAAGGCAATTCCTTATTCAGCGTAAAGACCCCTTCCTCCTGCAATTGGCGGATAATCTCCATACGCTTACGCACCATATCCCCCAACGTATAAGCCGGATCGATATCAAGCACCGTAAGGCTCAATCCATATAACTCATGGAACTCAACAGACACCTTCACCAACACTTTCAAGCCGGAAGCGAACATCTGACCGGTCTCCATCTCGAAATAAGGTTTCAACATACGAAATGTCTTCGCCCAGATAGACCCTCGTACCTTGGCCACCAATTGCCCGGTCTGCGCATTCTTCTCCACAAACTCCAGATAACAATGTCCGGAAGAAGTATTCACCCGCACATCGCTCATCTCCGCACGCACCCAGCAAGTCTCCGGGAAAGCCCTCGACAACGCACCCCGTATGCGGTATTCAGCTCTAACAAAGATAGAGCCTCTTTCTCACCCGATAAGTTATTTAGATTCGGCCGCATATTTACGCTCCTGTTTATAAGCTTTGTACACATCCGGGATGCCATATCCCAACTCAGCGTCCGGTTGCTCAAACTTACTGCCGAAACGCTGCAAAAGAGAGATTATATCCTTATTCGTCAGACTGGGAAACGCTTGCCATAGACAAACACCCAACCCCGCTAAGATCGGCGTAGCGAAAGAGGTACCGTTCGCGTAACGGATATTCCCCGTAGGATCTATCACGCAACAGCCCGTACCCAAGGCAACCACATCCGGCTTCACCCGGTAATCCGCCGTAAAGCCGACAGAACTGAAATTACTTTTCTTCTTACGATCCGTGATAGCGCCCACTGTCAATATATCCGGGGCATCCGCTGGAAAGGTTATCTTTCCCCAGCTACCGCCCCCCTCGTTGCCGGCGCTACTAAACAACAAGATCCCTTTTGATGAAGCCATCTTAGCGGCACGACTGATCAAGGAAGTCCTCCCGTCCAATTGATCTTGATGATAGTTCAGGGCCTCTACATCAAAAGAGAAATACCCCAACGAAGAAGAGACCACATCCACTCCCACGCTATCGGCAAATTCCATAGCTGCCGTCCAATAATCCTCCTCGATGGGAAACTCCGAACGGCTATCCTCGCTCTTTATCAGCCAATATTCGGCTTGGGGAGCCGTACCGACCATCAAGCCCGGCGCATCAGCGGCCAAGCAAGATAAGACCTTCGTCCCATGATCATCCCCGATGAAAACACTTCGACCGGGGAAAACCACGTTATGCGTTCCTAATAACCGCAAGGAATCAAATACGCTGATCCGATCCACGTTCATGAAACCGGCATCGACCACGGCCACACGCATACCCTCACCCTTAAAGCCTGCCTCATGCAATTTGATACCGTTCAGCATCTTGATCTGCTCCTCGGCATAACCGTAAGGCGATTTCTCAGGTTTATCTATTGGCATAAACCGTGTCGTATCTTTCTCCTCCCTAGGAATATCGATTTCCTCGTCACCTTTCCAGACCCATTTCACGGAATCCACGATCGGGAGGCGCGAGAGACGCTCAGCGACCAAGCTATCCGGACTGGACACCACGACCGTAGAGAACCATTTACTCTCCAGCACCGGTTTTCCTCCATTGGCGGACAAGGTATCCAGATAAGCTTGAGCGATCGGCAAATCCGATTCCGACACCGATATACCTTGCCGGTTCCGTCGCTCGACAGACTCCTTGGAAAGATATTCCTCCGGGTTATCCAGCGTATAACCGGAATCCCCTTTATCTTTCAAATACACCCGAAAACGAAAACTTTCCCCGGCATGTACTCCCAAAGAAAACAAACTGAATACGAAAACGAATATTCCTATATATTTACTCATAGAACCTCACACAATTACGAATTACAAAGATAGATGATACCGCCGAATAAACAAAAAAGCCCGGCACTGGAATAGGCCGGGCTCATGTATAATTCTTCGTCTTATTCATTGATATTACAAATAGGGATCTCACGTTTAACACTTTGGCGTAAAGAAATCAAGGTCTCTGTAGCCGTAACACCCGGTATCTCCTGAATCTTAGAGTTCAAAAGTTCCATCAAGTGCTCGTTATCACGGGCATACAGCTTGATCAGCATCGTATACGGACCCGTAGTGAAATGGCATTCTACCACTTCGGGTATTTTCTCGAATTCCGGGACAACATCCTTGTACATAGATCCACGCTCCAATTTCACGCCGATATAGGTACATGTATTATACCCCAATATTTTAGGATTGATGTGATACCCTGAGCCAACGATCACATTCATATCAATCATGCGTTGAACCCGTTGATGAATAGCTGCACGAGATACACCGCACTCCTCGGCAACATCTTTAAAAGGAATCCTAGCATTCTTTGAAATAATGTTCAATATCTGCCGGTCCAGTTTGTCTATCTTCTCCATTTTAAATTCGCTTTATTATATGCATTCAGATTTAATGTATCAAAAGTATATAATAAATTTGAATCATATATCATTCTGAAAGAAAAAAGTAATCAATAAATAATAAAAGCGGGCAAAAAATGCTTTTTAGCATAATTTGCCCGCCTATTATCTTACAAACGTTCCGTTTCTATTTCTTCGCTACTTATTCTTTTACGATGTCAAGCAACTCAACCTCGAACTTCAATACGCTGTTCGGTTTGATATCTTGTCCTGCGCCACGTTCGCCATAAGCCAACTCAGCCGGGATCCAGAAGATATATTTAGAACCGACCGGCATGATCTGCAAGCCCTCAGTCCAGCCCTTGATTACTTGGCCAACACCGAACTCAGCCGGCTCGCCACGATCCACGGAGCTATCAAACTTAGTACCGTCCAATAGAGTTCCGGTATAATGAACTTTTACCTTATCGGTAGCGGTTGCTTCGCGCCTGTACCTTCTTTCTCTACCTTATATTGCAAGCCGCTCTCAGTCGTGATAACGCCTTCTTTTGTCTTATTCTCCGCCAAGAACTTATCACCCTCTTCTTTTGTCTTCTTAGCCTCGCGAGCCTGAGCCTCTACGAAGTAAGTCTGCAAATATTGTTGAGCCTGTTGCGGATTCATCTTCATCGCGGAAGAATCCCCTTTGATAGCTTGGATAAAACCAGCGATCAAATCATCTACGTTAGCCTCGCCACCCGGCAAAGTCTTTAAGTTTTCCTTATAACCGGCACCTGTGCTGATACCAATAGCGTAGCTTGCGCTATCGATAGAAGTCTTCAAGCTCGCACTTTTGTGAGAATCACCGCAAGAGGTGAAAGATGCGCCCATTGCTACAATCACTGTAGCGACTAATACACTTAACTTTTTCATTTTTCTTTAACTCTTATATATTATTTTTCGATATCTAATAACTCAACGTCGAAGATCAACGTACTATTCGGCTCGATAGCCTCACCTGCCCACGCTCGCCATAAGCAAGGTTAGACGGGATAAACAATCTCCATTTAGAACCGACCGGCATCAACTGCAAAGCCTCTACCCATCCCGGGATTACCTGTGAAACACCGAATACGGCGGGCTCGCCTCTCTGTACGGAGCTATCAAACACCTGACCGTTGATTAACGTACCGTGATAGTGGCATTTTACTTTATCGTTCGCCGTAGGTTTAGCGCCTGTACCATTCTTCAGCACCTCGTATTGCAAACCGCTAGGCAACTCTACCACACCAGCCTTATGCTTATTGATAGTAAGGAACTCCTCACCGGCTTTCTTATTGATCTCCAGTTTCTCTTGTTGAAGCTTCATGAAGTAATCATTGATCACTTGTTTTGCCTCATCATAACTAAGAGCAGGTTTTGCCTCTGTTAAGACGTCATTCAATCCCTGTACAAAATCTTCCACTTGAAGATCCTTGATGCCTGAGTTCTGGAAATTATTTCCGATACTTAAGCCAAGCGCATAACTTACTTTATCCATTCTTTTTCTTGTTCAACTAATTATAAGCCACAAAAGTAATGCTTTTAATCGTATAACAGCATTTTGTAAGAACTTTTTATTTCATTCAAATCTTTTTAGAACAAACAAAAAGACATACATCCTCAGTCTTTTCCCTATTCCCCCATATAATACGACATTGGGTTATCCATGCAAAAACATTGGCTATCAATTTGGAAGCATCATTATTTATCTCTCCTGAAGTATTATTTATCCGGTTATCTTTTGTACCTCCAGTCCCAGATGAAGAATTCCCCAAATCCGTATCTCCTATATAAACGATTCGTCTCGAATAGTCTACTCCTAATACGATACCACCAGCCTTCCCAGTCAAGAGTGGCGTGATTCCTTTTGCCGACTCAGTGTTCAAAAGTATCTCACCATGATAGGCATCGTAGTTACGAAATGAGAAACTCGAAGAGACCGGAGTATAAGATCCACTTGTAAAAGGTCCGGTAGAAGTGAAGAAACTATTATCCGCACTTGATGGAGCTACGGTAAACTCACCATTATTGACAGTCAAAAATTTTATATTGCTATTTCCTCCTAAAAATTCATCGATCAGATATTTACTTACATCCGTAGCGTCATAAGAAGCGATTAGCACACGATTCTTTTTTGCATTCAACCAATTATGTACTTTCTTCGCATCTTCATTTCCAAAATAACCATTGACCCATATAATGGACATATACGACATCAAAAGCAGCAAAAAGGGCATCTGTCAATCTATTATTACTAACGTTGGACCGTATCAGATTATACCCTCCACAGACGACATTCCCGTTCGGACCGAAATTACTTTGATTATCCAATATGCCTCTTAAACCGTCTGCACGTGCGTCGGGAGGTACCGAAGCAACAATATTAGTACCTAAACTGCCTAAGCCGACATTAAATGTCAACAAATTAATTACCGTATTGGCTGCTACGCTATATTTTTGCTTGATCGCCACCAAGATTTTCCACCGATGAGCAGTAATGACAAAGTTCTGGACCGGCCCAGCATCGCCAGACATATTATTCTGTAAGGCCGTTACAACTAACTGGCTGCCGTCAGATTCTTTTCTACGGTAAAATAATCATTTGACAATGATTGCCCCTCACTTCCAATCGGCATACCATTCTCATCCGCCCACTGTAATGTGTAGTCGGACAAGTCGGTAAACACCTCTATAGTAGCTTTAGAACCAGCCTTATTCTTCAATATGATTTCACGGGAGGAAACTCCGAAATGATGCTCTCCGTCAAAAGACATATCGATCGTATTATCATCCCATTGTCGCACTTCTGCCACAATATGTGCAGACTGATTGTTCGCCGCATCGTCAGGATTATCCCATCCGGGAGCGGAAACCTTTTTCACATTAAATATATATTTGTGATTACGCAAGATTTGCCCAAAAGCATTCTCTTTATTGTCCGGGTCAAAATCCATACGATAATAACTCAGCTTTTCATTTCTATTATAGTAACCGCCTACAACGATACACGTCGCACTGCTCACCCGGTCGCCTTCGGCTGGAGAACTGACCTCCGGCAAATAAAGTTGTGCGGAGAATTCATTCCGATCCTCCTCTGAGACCGAAAACATACGGCTGCTTACATTTGCCATACTTCCGTCGGGAACGCTTGGTGTCGTTACTTTCATAGAACCCGTTTCATTGGGAATCACTTGCAGCGAATTATTAGCACGATATGCTTTTACTCCCGCCAGTTTAAAATTTGCAGCTTCGGTAGCAACAACATCCACACGGGCTATGGAGCGCAACATCTTTATCCCGGTGATTTCTTGCATTTCGGTGGATGACAGTCCGGCAGGAAATTTATATTCGCCATACATCGGGAAATTGGAAACTAAATTATCAAACTCCCGATTTATCTTCTTTTTTACGACCTCTTTACTATCGTCCAACGACGGTTCATTGGAAACAACAGTTTCGTCAGTATTTGCCAAAATAAGCAATTCCACAGGCAAGGAGGTTGATTTCAGAAGCACCGTGAATGTTGTTTGTGCCATATTACTACTGATAGATATGCCAGGTACCCGATACCGGTATTTCTGGTCCTCAAATACCAATACCTGAACTTCACTAATCAAAGACTCATGAGTGGCTGATCAATCTCAGCTTTTGTCTTAGAATAAACGGTAGAAGACGGACTCGTTATTACCAATCTCATTTTTATACCACCTACATCATTTCCGACAGATATCCCTGTCTCGTCATTACAGGATATAAAAAAAGAAAAACGACCAGGATATATATAAATTTCTTCATGATGCATTTTCAGATTAGAACACAAATCCTCCTCCCTTTGTTCCATCAACCAAACTCATTGTCTTTTAAAAGAATTTCCATTTCCCAAGAAAATATAACTATTTGGACAGAACGGGTGTTCTATAGGACAACCGGGCCAAACCGGATGAATTAAATAATAATATAAGTATTCACTAAAAAATATAGGCATATGAAAACAAACAATTTGTATATTACGTTATTTGCGGCATTAGCTATCACTGCATGCAGTAAAGATAACGAGCTTCCTCAAGGATCTGCTAAAGACCCGAATGCCGATATGCCGGACGCATATACCTCTATCGCTATCAATATTCCCCATACCACTATGACGAAAGTCGCTTCGGGCCGTGCCATTGATCAGGGAATAGCGGACGAGAACAAGGTCAAGACCTTACATGTATTTATCTACGATACCGACGCCCCAAATACTCCGACAGTTGCTGAATTTACGGTAGACGACAATTCTCTTGCCCCCAAATCTCCCGGTAGCTCCACTTGGGTAACAAACAGAGCTATCAAAACTAAAAAAAGCCGATAAATATATTTTTGCAGCAGTGAACCTCAATACAGATATGGTCAACTATATCACAGCCAATGGACTCGGATCATTCAGTTACAATCAATTTGCCCAAGAAATCTCGCAACTGGCAGATCTGACAAATGGCTTTGTCATGTTCAACACGAGTTATCCGGAAAGTACCCCGGCTGCAAACTTATATGAAAATGAAAGCCTTGCTCAAACGAATCGCATGGCTATACCGGTTTCCCGCGTTGTAGCAAAGCAGCAGTATTCAAAGCTAATGACTTTGTTGTAAATGGAGGAGGAAACATGACGGAGATAAAATTCGGTTGGAGGAACTTGAATAAAAAGTTCTATTTCATACAGGATAAAAGAGACGGGATTATCAAGGACTATAATTGGGAAAATTTTTCCGTATCGGATTTCGAAAGAGGGTCGGACGCCATAAACACCTATACTTCAACGGACGATCCGGTCACTTTTTCCTACGCACCTGAGAACTCATTCAAATACAGCTTGGATCAAACAGAAGTAAACGGAACGACTTTTATTAGTGTCAGCGGAGTGTTTACGCCAGATAAAGTAATATCGACTTCAAATCCCAGCCCAACCCAACCGGCAGACTTTGCGATTATCAGTAATCCCAATAATGCCAACAAAACATTCTATGTAGTCAGAACAGCCGACGGTATTGCCAACTATTTTGTAAATGGGACTATAGCACAACAATATGCCGATCTTTGCAGTAAAAATACTCCGGGGATGCCTCTTTACAACGGAACATACGTATTGAATGAGAATACATTTACAAATGGTATCTGTTACTTCCACATTTTCGTCAATGCCAATGCTACGTCACCTCAAGCACCTTATAACGTTTACCGGAATCAGTATTTTAAGGTAAACATCCATAGCATACAAGCTCCGGGAAATCCTTCAGACAATTTCGATACCGGAGAGGTGATTAAATCAGAAACATGGATAAGTACTGATATAGAAATAACTCCATGGGAAGTCTATGAAGAAGACTATGATCTATAGCCCACTATCTATGAATTCTTAAAATTTATCTGTGAGATGAAAGCCTATTTAAAATGGATAGTATTAATTACATGGTCGTTCACGATGACGAGCTGTATAAAAGAAAATTTACCTGAATGCATTCCGGACAATACCGGCATCGTTCTTAAATTCCGGTATCCGACTGGTACAAATACCCCAAGTAACAAAAATGGGATTGATCGGTTATCTGTATTCATTTTTGATGACAAAGGTGTTTTCGTTTCACAAATAAATGATTCTCTGATATGGATCGATGATAATTACGAATTGGAACTTCCTTATAACGAGGAAGTTACCAATTTGTAACATGGGCGGGTTATAACGAGGCAACCTACGGAATAACAACATGCATACCGGGTCAAACACATATAGAAGATTTTTTCTTATTCCTGAAACGGGATACGGATAACCGAGTTACAGATCAGCCAAGTTACTATATCATGGGATACACGAGACTGTAGCATTGGATGAACACGAAAAAATGATTGCTTGGATAAATCTAAAACAGATTACAAATCATATCCGTGTTATTGCTCATAATTTGGATAAGGACATATCTCATAACATCTATATTGAAGACAACAATGGTAAATATGGATATTCATCATTGTTCGCCCATGACGATCCGATTCTTTATATACCTGTTTATATGAGGGTCGCAAAAGAGAGTAATACGTTAACCGCTGATTTCAATGTAATGAAACTTGATAAGAACCGGATACCACGTTTACAGATAGTGGATGAAACAAATACAGTTTGCTATGATGAAAACCTTATCGGAGAACTTCTTGGGAAAAATCCCAATATTAATTTAGAAAATGAACATGATTTTACAATTGAAATATCATTCAATGGTTATAGTCCGATCGATATAAAAATTAACGGTTGGGATATAAAAGAAAGCGATGAAATGTAATTATTCATCGCTTTTTCAAGATAAAGTCGTAACTTCGTAACTATTAATATATACATCTATACATTTTAAACAAGTAACAGATGAAAAAGTTAGTCATACTTACCGGAGCGGGAATGAGTGCGGAAAGCGGCATCTCCACTTTCCGTGACTCGGACGGGTTATGGGAGAAATACCGGGTGGAAGATGTCGCCACGCCGGAAGGCTTCGCCGCCAACCCTAAATTGGTTCTCGACTTCTACAACCAGCGCAGAAGAGAGTTATTGAATACGAAACCTAACGCCGGTCACCTCGGCCTAGCCGCCTTGGAGAAAGATTTCGACGTACGGATCATTACCCAGAATATCGATAACTTACATGAACGTGCGGGTAGCAGCCACGTGATCCATCTGCATGGAGAGTTGATGAAGGCATGCTCCGTAAGGGATATGGACACGACCTACGATCTATCACCGGAGAACCCGGATATTCATCTGGGTGACAAGGACCTTCACGGAAATCAGCTACGTCCTTTCGTCGTATGGTTTGGAGAGGCGGTACCCATGATAGAGCCTTCCATCAAGCTGGTGGAAGATTGTGATATCTTCGTGATTATCGGTACCTCCTTAAACGTCTACCCTGCTGCCGGATTGCTAAACTACGTGCGCCGGGGCCAACCGATCTACTTGATCGACCCGAAAGATGTACGTACTTATCGCAACGATATCGAGCATATACAGGCCGGGGCCTCGGAAGGGGTCAAGAGGCTGACGGAGTTGCTTACGCAGAATTAAACAACTCATACACTCATTAGGTCTGACGAAGGCAAGTATAAACACAAAGTCCTTGGCATGCGAACACATTGCCAAGGACTTGTCTTTTTATCCGCTTCCATCCTCACGGAAGTACTTACGGATGAACTTTAATTTATTACTTTAGTATTAATATTAATCCAATTCCCGCCTGTTCATCCGTCACGGATTACTTGGATCGATACCCGCACGGGAATCGTATGATTATCTTATTTCGTTTATTTCTTATTTCACGATTGCCTTTACAGCTTCCTCACCATCAATAGCTACCGCTACGATACCGGCAGGTACAGCGATTGTAGCGTTATCGGAGGTAAGAACAGTCTCAGCGACAACCTTACCTAAGATATTCGTGATAACGATAGACTTACCGGCTGCGCCTTGAACGGTTACAGTACCGTTGCCGGCTACGATAGATACGCCTTCAGCGTTAGCGCCTTCGATAGATGTTACCATATCCTCAGCGTCAGTCTTCTGGTATGCGTTGAAGATCAAGCACCGTCAGAACCAGTCTTAGCAGCATTGAATTCAGAGTCGCCACGAGTCAATACCAAACAACCGTTTTGCATCTTCAACCATGCGGCATATTGAGGAGCGATGGAACCGGCTACAGCTTTATCAAAACCTTTAGTAGCCTTACCTGTTGAAGTCAAACCATTCTCGTTATAGATGTTAGACTCGAACAAGAACTCATTTGCTTCACCTTCTTCTGTCACAACACCAGCCTTATCAGGATTTACGTAACGGAATGACCAAGTAACGTTCTTATGGTTGTCACCCTGCAAGTTTACGATGAAGTTCTCCAAACCGGCCTTCTTGTAATTAGCGATAATCGTCTCAACATCCAACTCAGCCGGAGTCATCTTCTCAAAACCGTTTGTCAATACATACAAACTGTCACCATAATGGATCGCTTTCACGAAACCTACGCGAGTGTAACCACCATCGATATCCATATACGGAGTCTTATATTCCTTACCCTTGATAAGAGCGGAGTCGGCGAAGCTTACCATATACTTACCATAGTTGAAACCCGGATGCGCTTTAGTTGCGTGTGAGCAATTAGCGGCATTAACAGGATTACCAGCATTATCGAAGTGATTATGCTCATACGTACAAGGAATACCCGGAGTACCTTCTTGATCGTCACGTGCCACGGAAACCAAATACTGAGGTTTGATAGTACCGGCACCACGATTTACCCACGCAGTATCAACGATGAACGCTAACTTGCCATCAGCTTTCTCCTTATTCCAGATACCTACATAATCAACAGTCTTGTCCGTTAAATTCTTGTTCCACTCATCCATCAAGTATTCCTTACGGATCTTCTCTACGAAGAACAAGCTATCAGCGGTTTCGCTCTCATTCAACACAGCGTTGTTGAAACGACGGTATAATGGAGAATCATCTGTCACAACGGCGAATGCGGAAGTACGGATCTCACGCTTTGTTCCAGTATCAAACTTATCATCCGTAGAACCCTGAGTCAAATCCAAGGTATTGTCATCTACAGAAGCCTTCAAACCGTTTTGAGCGGCACTAGAAGCATAATAAGATTTATCTTTTTGAGGAGTAGTATTATTATCTAACACAATCTCCATCAATTCAATAACATCATTATTCTTAGAGTTTGCTTTATAGACAAAAGCTTTCTTAATAACACTGTTGTCTTTTACCAAATAGTTACCATCAGCATCGAACAATAGAGTCTCCTGACCTTTATCTAAAGTAGGAACAGGAACCTTTTTGCCATCAACCACTACTTTGTCTGTAGATTGAATCCGTTATAAGCAGGTGAATAGATCTTATCCCCTTCTGTAATCTTATATTTACGTACCACAGCCTCAACCAAAGCGTAATAATGCTTACCATCAATACAGTTGTTCTCTTTCAAGAAGAAGTTAGTCGGGGTAGAACCTAGAACATACTTCTTAGCTTTGCTGTCGTATGTTAAGTAGCTTTCGCCATTCTTGATCTGGTAAACATTTCTTACCAAGCTATCGCCAACACCATAGTTATCATCCTTAGCAACTACCACCAAACGGAAGTTTGTCTTATCACCATTCTCGTTTACACGAACGATAGAACCTTACCGGCAGGAGTATACAGATATTTGTCTAATGCCAGACCATGTAAGTAATTGAATACATAAGTCTGAACCATAGCAGAATCCTCGGGCACATAGCGATAACCGATCTTCAAATCCTTAGCGTCCTTGATAGCAACGAAGCTTACGGTATCAGCGACAGATTCATTCCCATCATTCGTTGTATAGAAGAATACGTCCTTGCTGTCCTTAACGGCATACAATTGGACATTCGTCGGGATTTTAACAGTCGGATATACACCATCCTTATCTTTGTCATTGAACTCACGGTTCTGAATGCTGATAGAAGAAGTAGAAGATATACCATTCTTCGTTACAACCCACTGAGCTGCTGGCATATGATTGAAGTCTTGACGTTCAGCTTGTTTAGCCCAACCAAAGTTTCCTGCTAAGTTTGCCAACGCATAAGTACCTTCAGCTCGTCTCTATCAGAGCCACCGGCCTTAAACTGAATCATATAAACGCCATCAGCCAAAGTAGTCGGAACCAATCCTGTGAAGTTCGTTCCCAAAGTGATCTTCGTACGTTGATCTTCCGGAGACGGTTTTTCACCTTTCTGAGTCTCTTTAGTGTTTACTGTCAACAACTTGTTTCCACCCAAGTTAGCCAAGTAGATGTATTGATTTTCCGCTGTACTTAATTTTGTTTTTCCGTTTGAAGAAGAAAAGCCTTCTTTTACAGACCACCAAGAGTTATCATTATCCTCTTTGATATCTTTAGCATATTCAGTTGCTTTACCAGAATTGGCAGTAAGCTTATAAACAACTTTTTTAACTTGAGCATACAGCTCATTCTTCTGTGCGTTATAAGTGAATTTAAATTGATAAGAACCTTCCGCACGTTTATCGGCACCAAGTTTATCGTAACCAAACTTCAGCATTGTAGGAGCCTCAGTAGCTTCATAATAAGCCGTATCAACTACCACAAAGGCATCCTCCCCATCAATTTTTTGTCCTTAACTTGCAATTGCACATAGTCTGAAACTGTTGGTGTGGCGGCTAGAGTAGCCTCTTCCTCAACGTCAACTGCCTTCAACGCTGTAGCAGTCAAATGGTTTGTATTTCCCTTTGAAACCTCCGGGTTCATACTTAAGCCAAAATAACCTTCAGCAGAAACAGATTGCAACAACTTATTCAAATCCTCGGCATGCAACTGCATCGATGTTGGGATCTGATCCTTGTTGAAAGAGATAGAGACCTTGTCTTCTCCAACCTCCTCAGCTTTCACTAAGATTATTTCCTTAGTAGAACCCTCACCACGAGTTGCCAGATAAACAAACTTCTTACCATCTACATAAGAGACTAAAGTGTTGTCTTTAACAACCCATTCCGTAGCGCTACCGCCCAAGGTGGCCACTTTTGCCTCACTCTTCTTATCTGAAGCGACAGCCATGGAAGGATCCACAGCGAACGACAAACCCGTAGCCTTGTTCACGAAAGAGAACACATCTACACCCAGATTGTTCTTCTTTGCGGAAACTGTCCACATGGTTGATTTAAGTCTGCCAATTCAAAGGTAGAAGCAGTACCTGAAACTGTAACAAACTTACCAAAATCAGCCTTATCATTACCAGCAGCCAAGAAATCGCTACCGCTCATAAACAAGACTGTTTGATCTTTTGCCAAATCTTTGCCCTCTACTGTCGCAGGAGTAGTAG
>ENA-OQEB01000201-OQEB01000201.1-human-gut-metagenome-genome-assembly--contig:-NODE-201-length-25240-cov-2.228766_pt1 | contig 25240 bp, 29 predicted proteins | sample MGYA00242787_ERZ504619 | MGnify/ENA primary metagenome ERZ504619 (study PRJEB26092, sample SAMD00036317) | human gut metagenome | host: Homo sapiens | study: EMG produced TPA metagenomics assembly of... | reverse complement strand
GTAGAAAGCTGCCAGCAAAATAAGCAAAATTATAAACACAAGTCCGCTCATCGCCGTATTTGGAAACAGAGATAAGATACCATCCCATAAATATAGAATCAGAAAAATACCAAACGTCCCTATATACGCAATAATTTGACTTTCTGTAAGCGCTGATAAAAGCATTCCTATAGCTGCAAAAACACAGCCGAGCAGGAAGAACATCAAAATCGAAATATAATCAACTGTCAAATACGCCGTCCCCTGCAATTTAATGATAAGAGGGAAAATACAAAATATAAGATTCGGGATTGCAATTACCGTCACCATCGCCAGGTATTTTCCAACCACAACTTTCCACAAACTCACTGGCGCTGTCAACAGAATCTGATCTGTTTTATTCTTTCTCTCTTCTGCAAATGAACGCATCGTAATCAAAGGAATCCCTACAATAAATACGATCAACGATCCTGAAAGTGTATAAGAAAAATACGGATATCCTGTTGTCATATTATACGCCATGAAATAAATTCCAGTAAATGCAATAAGAAAGGCAATAAATACACACCCTATTATAGACTGAAAATACGCTTTTAATTCTTTTTTATAAACCGCCTTCATCCTCTTTTCCTCCCTCTGTATTCATCTCACATTTTCTGGTTTCCACTCCTATCTGTTTCTCTCCCGGTCGGCTTTCTTTCACCCGTCCGTCCTTTACCTGTCTATCTTTCACAAGCGATTCTTCGATTTGCATATTTCTTTCTATATTATCGTTCTGTGTCAATTTCATAAACGCTTCTTCCAAACTCGTTTCAGGCGCCGACAATGAATATAATGTTTTTTTCTCTTTCGCAAATTCACAGAAAATCTCTTCTCTTACTTTTCTGTTATTCTGACTGCTTTTATCTCCAGTCACTTTTACCTGTACATAAGTACACTTTTCTCCTTTCACACGCATCTGCATCGCACAAACTCCGGGAATCCTCCCCAGTATTCTATGAATTTCCTCCTCCGAAGCCGATGTTTCTAATTCAATCACATCGTGAAACCCTATCATCTTCTCCAAGTTTTCCAGCGTATCCTGTGCTACCAGCTTTCCTTTAGAATAATCAGAATATAATCACATACTTCTCTGATCTCCGTCAATATATGCGAGCTTAAAATAACCGTATGGTTCTCAGCCAACTTACGGATTAAATCTCTCATCTCTATAATCTGTTTCGGATCCAATCCAACGCTTGGTTCATCAAGAATAATCATATCCGGAAATCCTAAAATTGCCTGTGCCAGCCCTACTCTCTGACGATAGCCTTTTGAAAGATTTCGAATCAAGCGATGTTCCACATCCTGAACCTTTACCATTTTTTCTGCTTCATCAACAGCTTCTCTTCGTTGAGATTTTCTAATTCCTTTCAGCTCTGCTGCAAAATCCAAATATTCCCGCACAGTCATATCCATATAAAGAGGTGGATGTTCCGGCAAATATCCGATATATCTTTTGGCTTTTTCAGGTTCTTTCAAGATGTCATATCCATTAATCAGCACTTCCCCCTGAGTTGCCCCCATGCATCCTGTCATAATGTTCATTGTAGTAGATTTTCCTGCTCCGTTGGGACCCAAAAAACCGTAAACCATTCCCGGCTTAATCTGAAAGTCCAGGTGATCTACGGCTAAATGATTTCCATATTTTTTTACCAAATTTTTTACTTCTATCAAAATGATATCCTCCTAACTTTGTATTCTTTCTGTGGATTTCTGCACTCCCCTCTATCTGTGACATATACTTTTTCAATATACTTTAATCTTATTTCCACATATTTCATACAATATATTTGTTTAAGACGATATCAAACCTATGTGAATCTTTTGTGGTAGAACTGTGATATTTTATAACATACATTCATGCACAGCCTGCGGAGTTATATCCCCCTCCTCCATCACTTTCAAAAGATGTTCCCTCTCTTGCGGCAGAACGCACCATGCAAGTCCGCATCCGGCCGAGATCGTACCCGGAACAGGAATCAGTCTGCCCGGTTCTTTTCTCTTTTTACAGTACCGTTCCATTGCCATCGCATCCGTTGTCGTATGAAAAGTGATCACAATTTTTTTCTCTCGTTTTTTCATCTTCTCCCCGTTTCTTATGATTCCATAACACCTTGCCCCGCGCCTGTTCTTCTTATTCCTCAGCAAGCTCTTTTACGGCGCGGATTGCCTCGTCAATTTCCTCTTCCGTATTATAATGGGAAAAACTGAATCTGACCGCACCCTGTATCTTTGTTCCAAGCGCTTCATGCATCAACGGCGCACAATGCGCTCCGGGCCGCGTAACGATCCCATATCTGCCGCTTAATTCATCACTTATCTCTGCCGAATCATAATCGCCGATATTCAAAGAAACGATGGCTGCCCTTCTGTCCGTCCGAAAGTCTCCGTACACTTTCACATTCGGAATTTCAGCGACTCCGTTATAAAAACGGCGCATCAGCTCCAGTTCTCTTTTCCGCAGGCGTTCCATCCCTTCTCTTTCCAAAAATGACAATGCCGCCCGAAGTCCCGCGATCCCGTGACCGTTCAGCGTCCCGGCTTCAAGCGCTTCCGGCATCTGCGACGTATGATGCATATTATAAGAATCTATCCCGCTGCCGCCTGACAAAAGCGGACGGATCTTTACCCCGCTTTTTACATACATACCACCTGTTCCCTGCGGTCCCATCAGTCCTTTATGTCCGGTAAAACAAAGGACGGAAATCCCATATTTTTGTACATCGATCTCCCATACTCCCGCGGTTTGGGAAGCGTCAACAATAAAGAGAATACCATACTTTGCCGCAATCTTTCCGACACTCTCCAAAGAGATCATATTTCCGGTCATATTTGACGCATGAGTACATATGATCGCCCGTGTATTTTTTCTGACTGCCTTTTCCATCTCTTCATATGAAATGTTAGCATATTCGTCGCATGTAAGAATTGTCATCTCCACACCTTTCCTGCGGCATTCATACAGCGGGCGCAGCACGGAATTATGTTCCAGCACCGTTGTGATGACATGATCTCCCGGATCAAGTATTCCCTTGATTGCAATATTCAGCGCCTCTGTAGAATTTGCGGTAAACACAATCTCACTCGCATTTTCGGCATGAAAAAGCCGTGCCAGCGCTTCTCTTGCATCGTAGACTGTTCCCAATGCCTTAAGCGCCGGCTCCGATGCCCCTCTTCCGGAATTTCCCATCTGCCCAAAACGCCGCTATAACAGCTTCCTGTACTTCCTTTGGTTTGTGCAAAGTCGTAGCGGCATTATCCAGATAAATCATTTTGTCTCTCCTCCTATATTAACGGATATATATTTTTGCTTCTTCACATTCGGAGTCTATTACTTTTCCGACAACCGACACTTTTGTTTCCATCTGTGCTTTATCAAATTCTTCCAAAATCGCATCTTTTTCTTCTTCCGGAACTGCCGCCAGCAAACCGCCGGAAGTCTGCGGGTCACTGAGCAGATCTACATACATCTCATCGGTATTTCCCGCTTCAAGAAGCTGTGCGACATGATTTCTGTTGCGATATGCTCCCCCGGGAATAAGTCCCATCTGCGCATATTCCTTTGCCCCTTCAATATAGGCGATATCTTTTGGCCAAAGCTCTATCTTCGCTCTGCTCGCCGAAGCCATTTCCCCGCAATGTCCGAGAAGCCCGAACCCGGTAACGTCTGTACATGCATGGATCGTAAACTTGTCCAGTATTTCCCTTGCCTTTTTGTTTAACTGCGTCATCACGGCAACCGCTTCTTTCCCGGCAGCTTCCGAAGCCATCTGTGCTTTGACCGCCGTATTGACGATTCCGCTTCCCAGTTGTTTCGTAAGGATCAGAACATCTCCTTTTTTACATCCGAAGTTTTTATAGATGCGATTCGGATGAACAAGTCCCATAACCGACAGTCCGTATTTCGGAACGTCATCTTGTATCGAATGTCCTCCAACAAGGACAGCTCCCGATTCAAGAACCTTTTCCGCGCCTCCTTGCAGAATTTCCCCTAAATAATCCGGATCCAGTTTCCCGGGAAAACAGACGATATTCAACGCGATCTTCGGTTCTCCTCCCATCGCATATACGTCGCTTAGCGCATTCGCAGCCGCAATCTGTCCGAACGTATAGGGATCGTCTACTACAGGCGTAAAAAAATCCAGTGTCTGTATCACTGCCGTATCGTCCGAAAGCTTATATACGGCCGCGTCATCCGAAGTTTCAAAACCGACAAGCAGGTTGTCCTCATGAAACTTCGGAAGCCTCCCAAGCACTTTCCCAAGCGTATCAGGACCGATTTTTGCAGCACAGCCGCCGTGTTTTTGCAAATTGTGTTAAATGAATCTTCTCCATCTTCCTCATCTCTTCTTCCTCCGAAAAAATCCATAATAGTCGTTTTTATTATGACTCAAATCTACCTGTTTAACAACTGTTTTGTAGATTTCTAAAGCAGACCAAAAAAGAATCTTTCGGACTTCATCCCTCCACCGTTACAAAAAGAACGAAAGATCCGTCTCCGACTCTTTCGTTCTTTTCCTCTGTTTTCCGAAATCTACTTTAGAAAACGATTATTTTATTGTTCTGCGTCTGCGATATGCAAAGAACACACCTGCTCCCGAAAGAACTGCGCATCCAAACAGAAGCGCTGCGTTTGTCCGATCTCCTGTCTGAGGAGTCGTCTTATCCGGTTTTGTCTGCTCCGGCTGTGGTTGAACCGGCTGCTGCTGATTCGGATCTTTCACCTTCTCAAGTTTAGCAACTGCCGCATTCAATACGTTTAATGCGTTGTCTACTTCTGTCTGAGCTGCATCTTTATCAGCGCTGTTTCTTTTGCCGCATTCAACGCCGTCTCAAACGCTTTCCAGCTTTCTGCTGTGTAATCTTCTTTTTTCAAAGCTTCTGCATCTTTAATCGCCGCATTAAGCGCTGTTTTATCTGCGCTTTCCGGTTCGGATTCGGGTTCTCCCTCTCCGCAACGTTTCTTGCCAGCGCGTTTGTCGCATCTAAAGCGCGCTCTGTTTCAGAATGAACGAGCATACGGTCTTTTTCGGATGCCGCCACCGCAGAACCTTGATATGTTCCTTTCTGCGGTTTTGCCAAATGCTCTACAACATCTGTCAATTCTGTTTTTTCTTCTGCTGTCGCGCTTTCACTGTTCAACAGATATTTTGCTTTTGCCACATCACGGATACCTTGTTTGAACAATTCATAACGCGGTGTGCTGTAGAAGGAAGCGTTAAAGTCCTCTCCTACCGCTTCTCTTTCCATCGGATAAATGAACCATCCGTCGCCCGGCTCCCAGTAACGGTAAGTTGCATCGCCGTGCATATCGTATACATAGTTATCCCATGCCCAACGCATATAGCCGTCTGTTCCTAATGTCATCGTGTACCAGATATCCCAATAGTTGTCGCCCGGATCACTGATCATAAAGTTACTCGGATAATCTCCCGTACATGTGTACATCGTTGTCGTCAGACCTAAGTCTCTGCGGTGATCTGACAGATCGTTCATCTGCTGTACGTTTCCTGTGTTTCCGAGATTGATCGAAATATCATCGATACGGTCTGTAAACTCATAATATTCCGGAGCTGCATAGTTCAGCGCCGAAGAGATCTTAAAGTGGTTTCCATCTTCGTCTTTCACTGATTCGATCATCTCACCGCTGGTTCAAGCTGATCGAGCCCTCTTTCGTCCATTGAAATATAAGTGATGTCAAACCATCCCATTTTTTTGGAATGTTCCATAAAATCTTTTAAGAACGGTTCCCACATCTCTTTCCACTTTGCAGTTCCCGGATTGTGTGATTCTTTCACTACTTTACCCTGCGCTTCATCATAGTAAGCGATCTGATTGTTCCATGGAACGATACTGTAACACTTGATCTGTCCGATTCCGTTTGCAGGATCTAAAACTTTGCACTCGATCATGAAATTGATCCATGCATCATACCAATCATAATCAAATTCCCATGTTCCGTCCGCTTTCTTCGTCCATTTTACCATCGAAAGATCGTTATAATATGACTGATGATTCCATGCCTCTTCTACGACATTGGCAACTACGTCATGACCTCCGATCGAAACATACTCTTTGATCGAGTCTCTCATCAAATTAAAATGTTTTTCTGTAAAATAGAAATCTTCCCGCACCTCGTTTGTGATGCCGCCCGACGGATTTTCACCTAAACCTAAATAATAATTCGCAACTGAAAACGGATGCTGCCAAACTTGCAGTTCTGTTGCCTCCGGCGCCGGCTGTACAAGGTTCAGCACTTCGATGTTGTACGTAAGCTCGAACGGCTTGTCTAATTCGTCCGCCGAAACCGTAATCGTACCTGTATAATTTCCTGCCGCTGTATCTTTCGGAATCGCGATATTTACCCATGCAAACTGTACATCTTGTGCATCGATATCTTTCTTCCCGCCTTTGTAGATCACATCCGGATAATTTTTTGTCTGCCCCTGTGCGTTACGTCCTTCTTTTGCCGCAATTTCTTTGAGCCATTTAATATCAATATTGTCTTTTGACAAAACCTGTCCCTTTTCATTCTTGAAATCGCTTGCTGTAACCTGAACATTGTGAACGTCTTTTTCTGTCGTCACGACAATTTTAGAATTCAGTTCATCATTCAACCAGGCTGTTCCGTTATAAACGCTTCCGTTTCCTGCTTTCAGCTTATCATAATCAAGCTCTGTCTCTAAGAGTTTTTCATTGCCTACATATGCGTTCATAAATGCCAGAGCCGGATCGACTGTAATCTTAGCTTCTGCTAAAACACTGTTGTCTTCAGCGCTTGCCGCTGTGACAGTAACTGTCTTTTTCACATCGATCTCTTTTGCAGTCAGTTTTCCATCGTTTACTTCTACAACACTGCTGTCGCTGCTTGTCCACACAAGCTTCGCATTTGCATTCCACGGAATGACAGACGCCGTAAGCTCTGATGAAGCGCCGGGTGTCATCGTCAGCTCCGTCCGGTTCAATACGATCGAATCAGGCACAGTAATTTCATCGTGAAAAACAACAATCTTATCAAGCTGTATTACTTTGCCTTCAATGCTTTCTCCCTCTTTCGGAACGACACGAAGCGTATGCTTTGTATTCGCAAGATCTTTTTTCTCAAATAATTTCTGTTTGTGCATTGCTCCGGCATTTTGTGCCGCCAGTTCTCCGACTTTCACATCGTCGATATAAACGTCGCAGTTCATATGAACTGTATTTTTGCTGGCATGGATCTCTACTCCGGTTCCAGTAAAGATCATCTCATAAGACACATCAACGCCTTTTGCGCTGTAATGCTCTGTTCCGTTATAAAACAAATTTCCGTTGCCGCTTCCCGCAGTCCAAGCGCCTGCCGGCTCGTACTGGATCTTGAAGGGCTCATGATTTGTTGTAAAAACAGCATCGTCAACTTCTGTATATCCCGGAAATTCCGGCTCGCAATCTCTGCCTCAAATGCTTTGCATACACAAACTGTACGCCATAAACGCTTCCTGTCCCTGTAGAAGCTTCATTTCTTTTTTCTAAAACTGTGATATGAGCTGTATGATTTCCTGCCGCAAGCGTTTTGCTTTCAAACAATTTTGCCTCCGGTTCTGTCACTGCGGCATAGGCGTCGCATTCTACTGCCTCGCTTCCGTCAATGCTCACGCTGAACATTGCATGATTTGCAGCTTTTTTACCGTAAAGCTCCAGTTTTGTTCCGTTGAATGTAATGTCCAATGTCGCGCCTGCCGTGTTGCTCCAGTGCTCTGTAACGGAAGCGTCGCCCGCTCCCGCCGATTCCCATCCGCCGTTATTTGCATTACCGTCTGAATATACAAAACGTGCGTCTGTATCATCGATGATCTCGAAATCATCTGCTGCCGCATTTACGACAGACGGCGCAACCAAAGTGATGACACAGCAAAAGGCAAGTAGCCATGACATTACCAGTTTTTTGGTCTTTTTCATTTGTCTTAATACCTCCTTATTATGTAGGGGATATCTGTATTTTTGTTTTCCTTTTCCCCATGTAAACTTACTCAACTCAAAGGCTGCATTTCGGGACAAAACATGCCGCTTTCCTATGAGCTGTTATCGTATTGTATCAAACTTTTGCAATACTGTCCTTACACTTTTATCTATCCGTTTATACTTTTTGCCATTCTTTCTTTTTCACCCATAATAAATATTTTTCCTTATGTCCTTCTCCTGTCGTTACGGAGAAACAACGCTGACTGCGTTTTGAAGAATTTCTGCAATCGTATACATATTTGTCACTGCTCCGACTGCCAGTTTTTCCTTTAATCCGTAAAAGTCAAGACATGTGCCACACGTCAGTATCTCGACGCCTTCTTTTTCCAAAATCCTGATATCTTCTAGCAGTCCGAACCTTCCACCGTAAGTTTCGCGCCTCCGTTGTAAAAAAGGATTTTATCCGGAAGCGTATCAAGCTGCGTCTCCGCAAAAAAGAAACTCTTCATTAAAACTGCGCCCAGCTCATCATTTCCGCTTCCCATTTTATCAGAAGAAACCGCAACGACCGTTCCGATACATGTCGCGCATCCCGCAGATGATAACTGCACTTTGTTCATCCCCTGCGCACTACTGTTACTTCCATTTTCTGCTGCCGGATTGTGATCCGATTCGCCTGCTTCTTTCCCCCCGCCTTCTGCCTGCGCCCGGCTTTCTTTTCCTGCGGTCTGTCCTTTTTGATCGCTTTCTGATACAGCCGCGTTCTTCTCTTCTACCGTAATCATCACTTTGTATTCCCGATCGCTGATCTTTTCCGATTCCGCTGACGCGCCGCTGCTTTTTGCCATCTTCATGACATTTTTCATTGCCGTCTCGTTATCTACAAGCACTTCTATCTGTCCTGCTCCCTGTAATTTTCCAAGCGCTTTTTTGTTTTCACTACCGGAATCGGACAGTGATCTCCCATTGCATCTACTGTCATTTTCACCATAAGACATCTCCCTCAAAATTTTATTTCTTATTTTATATTGTATCATGAATCATGCCGTATTTCACTTTGAAAATTCAAGTTGACGAAATCCACAGACAGTAAAAGCTCAGCCTGTGCATTCGTAAAACCGCGCTGCATGGCTGAACTGTTACAATTTAGATTGTTTTATGCTTTCCTGTTGTACATGCTTGTGGTAAACTATAGCTATATTCGCACACACTGTATGGAGAAAGGATATTATTATGTGGATTGCAGACAACTGGAAAGATTATGAAGTTATAGATTGTTCTAACGGAGAAAAACTGGAACGATGGGGAGATTATCTTCTTGTTCGCCCCGATCCTCAGGTAATCTGGAACACGAAAAAGAATCATAAAGGATGGAAACAGATGAACGGCCATTACCACCGCAGTAAAAAAGGCGGCGGGGAATGGGAATTTTTCAGTCTGCCTCAGCAGTGGCAGATTCACTATGGATCTCTTACATTTAATTTGAAACCATTTAGTTTTAAACATACCGGACTCTTTCCCGAACAGGCGACAAACTGGGATTGGTTTTCGGAAAAGATCCGAAACGCGGGACGCCCGGTAAAAGTTTTGAATCTTTTTGCCTATACAGGCGGCGCAACTCTTGCGGCAGCGGCCGCCGGAGCGCATGTCACCCATGTGGACGCCTCAAAAGGCATGGTCGGCTGGGCGAAAGAAAACGCAGTGTCTTCCGGGCTGAAAGACGCTCCGATCCGCTGGCTTGTCGATGATTGTGTAAAATTTGTCGAACGGGAGATCCGCCGCGGCAATACTTATGACGCGATCATCATGGATCCTCCGTCTTATGGCCGCGGTCCGAAAGGCGAAATATGGAAGATCGAAGATATGATCCACCCGCTCATCAAACTTTGCACAAAGATCTTGTCTAAAGACGCCCTTTTTTTCCTTGTCAATTCCTATACGACAGGGCTTGCACCCGCTGTACTTACGTATATGATCTCGACAGAACTAAAGCCATGGAACGGCCATGTAGAGTCGCAGGAAATCGGACTTCCTGTCACTGATTCGGGACTTGTCCTCCCATGCGGCGCATCCGGACGATGGGAATCTGACTGATCACACTTTTATCCGGCTTAATATTTCTCCGATCGGAGCTGAAATCGTCAGTTCTGATCGGATATTTTTTGCCGTTTCTGATTTATTGATCACCGCAAGACGGCTTCCTCTGAAATAATCGATAAATCCTGCTGCCGGATAAACTACGAGAGACGTGCTCCGATAAGCAGCATATCTGCAGACGCGATCGCCTCCACAGCGCCCCGGATCGTCTCCTCATCAAGACCTTCTTCATAAAGGACAACATCTGGTTTCACGACGCCCCCGCAGGAGCATTTCGGAACACCTTCGCTTTTTTTGACATATTGTGCATCATAAAATTTCCCGCAGTTCATACAATAATTTCTGTGAATGCTGCCATGCAGTTCATACACTCGCTTACTTCCTGCCAACTGATGCAGACCGTCTATATTCTGCGTAACGACAGCCGTAAGTTTTCCCGCCCGTTCCAGTTCTGCCAATTTCAGGTGAGCCGCATTCGGCTTTGCATCAAGAATCATCATTTTTTCTTTATAAAATTCATAAAATGCTTCAGGATACCTCATAAAAAACGTATGACTTACAACCTGTTCAGGTGAAAAACGATACTTCTGATGATAAATCCCATCCGCACTTCTAAAATCCGGTATTCCGCTTTCTGTCGAAACTCCCGCTCCGCCGAAGAAAACGATACTTTCACTTTCTTCAATCATCTTTTGCAGCCGCTCTGTTTCCCGCTCATACATTTTTCAAATTTCCTTTCTCAACATGTTTATCCATAATTTCAAGCATTTTTTCCCATACGATATCCGACGTATCCGCAATCCGCTCATTTCGCTTACACACCTGAGCCTTATGCACTCCATGCTCTGCCCAGCTTTTCCCGTCTGATGCGTCATTTAATAAAAGCGGCTGGAAATTATCGAGCAAATGAGCGAATTTTGCATCCTCTGTACTATATTCTTCAAATTCATCCCACAAACTTCTGAAATATGTTCCCTGATCTTTTGGAAGAATACCGAAAATACGCTCTGCCGCTTTTAACTCCCTCTCTCTTTTTGACTTGGTGCCCTCGGAATCGTATGCATAAGTATCACCCGCATCTATCTCGACAAGATCATGGATCAGTACCATGACGATCACTTTCATCAGATCAACAGGCGCGTCCATATGCTCTTTCAAAAGTATCGCAGACAATGCCAGATGCCATGAATGTTCCGCATCGTTTTCTTTCCGGCTTCCGTCGGCAAGATATGTCTGCCGAAAAACGCTTTTCACTTTGTCCGCTTCAATAATAAAACGGATCTGCTGTTCAAGCCGTTTCCTTTGTTCTTTCTTCTCCGTCATCTTACTTTTCGTATTTTCGCTCATGCCATACGCCTTCCTTTCTCCTCATATAAATAAAAAACCTCCCTGCCGGGGCAATCCCGCTACAGAGAGGATAGCAGACTTTTACAGATCGACTTTACCTGTCGTATCGCCGTTAATTACATAATAAGCTGCTGACTCTTCCGGCTTCAGATAGATCTTAACATCTTTCATATCGCCGACTTTATTTTTCAAAACTTTTGACCAAACATATTTTATTTTGTCAAAAATCTCTTTGTCTGTATATTCTTTTCCCGCAAACTGAAGAAACATCTCTGTTTTCAGTTCCGCTTTCTTAGATGCCGCCTTTTTCACCGGCGCTTTTTTCTCTGCCTTTGCCGGAGCTTTTACTGATTTTTTTTACAGCTGCCTTCTCTTCTGTCTCCGGTGTATCTACCAAAAACTGCCGCTTTTGTCTCAAGCTTTTTTCGTTGTGTCTTTCTTTGTCTCAATCGCTTTCGCTGCTTCTTTCTTTTCCGGCTCTGCTTTTACAGGAGCTTTTTCAGAAGCTTTCACTTCTGCCTTTTCCTCTGCCTTCACAGCTGTTTTCTCTTCTTCCTTTACTGCTTTCGCCGCTGTTTTAGCCGCCTTTGCAGGCTCCGCTTTGATCGCATTTGCTATTTTAGCCGCTGCCTTGATGTCGAAGTTGTTTTCTTTACTGCCATACTTGTTCCCTCCTAAAATAATACAACCAAGTATTTCCGATACCGCTCTCTAATCCTGTTCAGTATCACTTATTCAACCCAAATCAAAAAGTTTCATAGGGGATTGTACCTCATTTTTCAGAAAACGTCAAATTTTTATCATTCTTGCTGTAATTTCAGTCCGCCTTCACTGTAATTTTCTTATCATCCGGCTATTTTCCGAGATGAAAAACCTTATGATACACGCATCAGATTCCACCTGAAATGAGCTGCCAAAAAACGGAGCAGCACCGTTGCCGCCAGTCCTAATATCGTACCGTAAGCTTCTCCGAATGCCGTTCTTCCGACTACACAGACGATTCCTCCCGCAATCGCAGCGCATGCGTAAATATGCTTTACAAGAATATACGGAGTCTCGCCTGCCATAATATCACGAAGCACCCCTCCTCCTACTCCTGTAAGCGTTCCGATAAATACAAAGAAAAACACATTTTCCCCGCCGACGGCCCGCACCGCCGCCTGTATCCCCACTACTGTAAATATTCCAAGTCCTGCCGTATCGCACCAGAACATCAGCTTATCATAATAATCTGTCTTTACCCGAGACTCAAAAGCCGTCGGTTTCGCATATGCGATCACAAAAAGAATCGTCGATGTCAGCGCCGCCACAAGAACATAGACCGGATGCGAAAACGCCCCCGGCGGCGTCAATCCGAGTATGATATCCCGCATGATCCCGCCACCTACCGCAGTTGTCGCCCCGAGCACATTTACCCCGAAAATATCCATCTTTTTTCTATGGCGATCATTGCTCCCGAAGAAGCAAACGCTACTGTTCCGATCAATTCCAAAATAAAATAAATTCATCCATACCACAAATCCCGCCTTATCAGATTTCCGTTTTCCTGTGTTATGACTGATAACTTCTGAAAAAATGCAGAAATATCTTTAAGCATTTTTACAAGTGCGTCAATTTCTTCGTCATCCAGCTTTTCTATCACGGCGTTGGTCATCTGACGATGGAACTGCTCGTGATGATAAAAAGCTTTCTCTCCTTTTTCCGTAAGCGCTATATATACGACCCGTCTGTCCTCTTCACTTCTTTCCCTCTTCACATATGCCTTTCTGACAAGCGCATTGACCGCAGTTGTGAGAGACCCCGCCGTGATCTTCAGCTTCTTAGCTACGGATGACATTGTATTTTCACCGGATAATCCGATTGCTTCTATGATATGCATATCATTATTTGTAATGTCTTTAAATTCTTCGGTTATGATCGCTTCTTTTTCTAATTCCCATATTTCATTAAACAGATTTACAAGCGTATCATTAATTGTTCTGTACGCATCCATCGGACCTCCTCCTTTTCCATATATTGTGTTCCATAACCGACGCTTCTTGCGCCTGCATTTTCGTAACCTATATTATAGCACACACTTTGTTCGGAAAAGAAGCACTTTTTACATTTTACGAAATCTGTCATATCGATGATTCAGCAGTTGTCTTTCATCCATAGATCCGTATTTTTTCAAAAAAAACGCTGAGCATGTTTTTTAATTCTTCACATACCCCAGCCATTGTCTGTGACGTATACGACTTCGGTTCTCTGATCACCTGTTCCACTATCCCTAAGCATTTCAGATCATCCGCCGTCAGTTTCATCACTTCCGCCGCTTCTGACGCACGCTTGCTGTCTTTCCAGAGTATACTTGCAAATCCTTCCGGAGAAAGAACCGAATAGACAGAGTTTTCCAGAATCCACACTTCATCTGCCACAGCCAGAGCCAGTGCTCCTCCGCTTCCGCCTTCCCCGATCAGTACCGAAACGATCGGAACTTTTATCGAGGACAGTTCATATAAGTTTGAAGCGATCGCTTCTCCCTGTCCGTGCTCTTCTGCTTCCTGTCCGCAAAATGCTCCCGGAGTATCTACGATACAGATCACCGGACGTCCGAACTTTTCTGCCTGCCGGATCAATCGTAATGTTTTCCGATATCCTTCCGGAGACATCATCGCAAAATTGCGTGTCACATTTTCTTTCGTCGTCTTTCCCTTCACCTGAGCGATCACCGTGACCGGAATGTTCCCGAACATTGCAATTCCTCCTGCCACTGCAGGATCGTCTCTAAAAAGCCTGTCTCCATGAAATTCCATAAAATCAGAAAACAGCATATTCACATAGTCTGTTCCGACCGGACGGTCTGTTTTTCTTGAAAGAAGAACTCTTTCCCACGCGCTTATTCCGCCTTTTGACCGCACCTGTTTTGGCATAGTATCTTCTTGTGTAGTGCTTTCAATCTTTTCGGTTTCCCCGGTACTTTCTTCTGTTTTTTCTTTTGTACGGTCATGCATATGCAAAATACGCGCAAGAACGCTTTTCATTTCCGACCGCTCTACGATCCGATCTACAAATCCATGTTCGAGCAAAAACTCCGACCTCTGAAATCCTTTCGGCAGCTTCTTTCCGATCGTCTGCTCGATCACCCTCGGTCCTGCAAACCCGATCAGCGCATTCGGCTCTGCCAGAATAATATCTCCAAGCATGGCAAAGCTTGCCGTTACTCCTCCTGTCGTCGGGTCTGTTAAAACGCTCACATACAGAAGCCCTTTTTCACTGTGCCGTTTCAGCGCAGCCGCCGTTTTCGCCATCTGCATAAGAGAAACGATCCCTTCCTGCATCCTTGCGCCTCCAGAACATGCGAACAAAATAACCGGAAGATTTTCTTTCGTAGCCCGTTCTATCGCTCTTGTGATCTTCTCACCGACCACTTCGCCCATGCTCGCCATCATAAAACGTCCGTCACATACTCCGATCACCGCCGGATGGCCCGCGATCATAACTTTCCCTGTAACGACCGCTTCGTCAAGTCCGGTCTGTTCCCTTAATCTTCGTACTTTTTCCTCATAACCGCTAAATTCCAGAGGATTTTCAAACTTCATCTTTGCATCCCATTCTTCAAAAGTTCCGGGATCTGCGATCATCTCGATCCGCCGTCCTGCATGCATCCTGAAATATCCGTGACACTTCGGACAAATATAATTGTTATTTACGGCATCCTCTGCCAAAATAGCCGCGCCGCACTTATTGCACTTTTTCAGCAATCCTTCGGGAACATTTCTTACTTTTGTATTTTTCGATGTTCCATGTTCTTTCCCTACGGTCTTTTTAAACATATTATGCAGTTTCACTACTCAGCCTCCGAATAAAATCCACATCTGTCTTTCCTGATATAAAATCCTCGTTTTCCGAAATCTCATACTGGTAATCGACATTCGTTCCGATTCCTTCTATAATAATTTCTCCCAGAGCGCTCCTCATCTTATCTACCGCCTCTCGACGGTCTTTCCCGTGAACGATCAGTTTCGCCAACATGGAATCATAATAAGGCAGCACCTCGCATCCGCTGTAAACAGCCGTATCTACACGGATCCCGTTTCCTCCCGGAAGATGCAGATCTGTGATTCTTCCGGCTGACGGCATAAAATTGCGCTCCGGTATCTCCGCATTGATCCGACATTCGATCGCATGACCTGTCATCCTGATATCTTCCTGCCTGAAAGTAAGTTCCCCGCCGTTTGCGATCCGTATCTGCTCTTTGATCAGATCGATCCCTGTTACGCACTCCGTTACCGGATGTTCCACCTGTATCCTTGTGTTCATTTCCATAAAATAAAATGTACCGTCTTTTTCCAGCAGAAACTCTACTGTTCCGGCGTTTGTATAGCTGCGGCCCTTGCGGCCTTTACCGCCGTTTCGCCCATTTTTTTACGAAGTTCATCTGACAACGCGGCGCACGGACACTCTTCGATCATCTTCTGATGATTTCTCTGTATCGAACAATCCCGTTCTCCGAGATGAACTATATTTCCATATGAATCTGCAAGGATTTGAAATTCAATATGACGAGGATGCTCCACAAAATGCTCGATATACATTGTTCCGTCTCCGAATGCCTTTTCCGCCTCTTTGCGCGCCGTCACAAAACAACTTTCAAACTCTTCTTCACTTTGCGCTGTCCGCATCCCTTTTCCTCCGCCTCCCAAGGCGGCTTTAATGATCACAGGATATCCGATGCGCGCCGCTTCTTTTTTCCCTTCTTCCAGATCTAAAACCGCTCCGTTTGTCCCCCGGATAACCGGAATCCCTGCCGCGATCATTGTTGCTCTTGCTTCTGTTTTATTTCCCATCTTACCGATCACTTTAGAATCAGGACCGATAAAGGTAATCTCGCACTGTTCGCAAAGTTCTGCAAATTTTGCATTTTCCGATAAAAATCCGAATCCGGGATGAATCGCATCTGCTCCCGAAACGAGCGCTGCGCTGATCAATTCTGCATATTCAGATAACTTTCCGATGCCTGCGCCGGACCGATACAGACTGCTTCATCCGCAAGCTGGGTATGAAGAGCCTCCTTGTCAGCCTCCGAATAGACTGCCACAGTTTCAATTCCCATTTCTCTGCATGCCCGAATAATCCGAACCGCAATCTCGCCACGGTTTGCGATCAATATTTTTTCGATCATAAATCTATTCTCCTGCCATAAACGTCAATTCTGCGCTTACTACTACTTTACCGTCCACACTTGCAACCGCTTTTCCGATTCCTACCGGACCTTTTTGACGAATAATCTTTGTCTCTAATCTCAGCACGTCGCCAGGAAATACCATTCCTTTAAACCGGCAGTTTTGTATTCCTCCGAAAAATGCAATCTTTCCTTTATTTTCCGGCGTACTTAAAATCGCCACTGCTCCTGTTTGTGCAAGCGCTTCTACAATAAGTACCCCCGGCATAACCGGTTTATTCGGGAAATGGCCTTTAAAAAATTCTTCCGTATATGTTACCGCTTTATAGCCTATGGCAAATTCCCCCGGTTCATAATCTTCGATCCTGTCGATCAGGCAAAACGGATGCCTGTGCGGGATGATCTGCTGGATCTGTTCTATATTTAAGCTTTTCTTTGTCTCTCTTTCCATCTCCGTACTCTGCCTCCCTGATATTTTTACTATGCCGTTTTTGTATCGTTCTTTATTTGATGACAAAAAGAGCTGTCCGTATTCTACCGCCGCTCCGTTTTCGACAAGAACCTCTTCTATCGTTCCCTCAAAATCACTTTCGATCTCATTCATAAGCTTCATCGCTTCCACGATCCCGAGAACCGTTCCCTTTTCTACTTTGTCTCCTGCCTGCACGAAAGGAGTTCCTCCTTCTTCCGGCGACGCATAGAAAATTCCGACAAGCGGAGCTTTCACTATTTTGCCTTCTAATAAGACTTCCGCATTTTCTTCTGTTCTTGCAATCTCCGCTTCTGTCTTTGTTCTTCCTGCCGTTTCTGCCGATACTGATGTGCAGACGTTTCCGCCTTTTTTCAACTTCAGCTTTACTCCGTCTTCTTCGTATTCAAATTCGTCCAATCCGAATCCCGACACAGCTTCTACCAACTGAAGGATCTGTTCTGTCTTCATTTTTGCACCCCGCCTTAATCTTCATATTTTTTCACGAGAAGAGAAGCGTTATGACCTCCGAATCCCAGTGAGTTTGTCAATACATAGTTTACATCCTTCTTGACCGGTGAGCCTACCGCATAATTTAGATCACATTCGGGATCGACATTTTTTGTTCCCATTGTCTGATGAATGTATCCGTCCTGAATGCTTTTTACACATACGATAAACTCAACTCCGCCTGCCGCTCCGAGAAGATGACCGATCATCGATTTCGTTGAGTTAACGACAACCTGATCTGCCGCGCTTCCAAGTGCGCTGCGTATTGCTCTTGTCTCAAACAGATCGTTGTGATGCGTGCTTGTTCCATGTGCATTAATATAGTCGATCTGCTCTGCCCGTACGCCTGCTTCCCGCATTGCAAGCTTCATCGCCATTGCGGCGCCCTCTCCGTCTTCTGCCGGTGATGTGATGTGCCATGCGTCCGCCGTTGCTCCGTACCCTGCAAGCTCTGCGTATATTTTTGCGCCCCTTGCCTTCGCATGTTCCAGTTCTTCCAAAACAATAATGCCTGCTCCTTCTCCCAAGACAAATCCATCTCTGTCTTTGTCAAACGGTCTTGATGCACAAGTCGGATCTTCTGATGTAGAAAGCGCCGTAAGCGCCGTGAATCCTGCCAGACCTGTCGGAGAGATCGCGCTCTCCGCTCCTCCTGCAACCATGATATCTGCATCACCATACTGAATTGCCCGAAAAGCATCTCCGATACAATGTGAACCGGAGGCGCATGCCGTCGCGACATTTGTGCATTTTCCCCGAAGTCCAAGCCGGATCGAAATATTTCCCGCCGCCATATTTGAAATCATCAGCGGAACCATCAGCGGATGAACTCTGTTCGGCCCTTTCTTTAGGATCGTCTCATAATTATCTTCCACACATTTTAAGCTTCCCACACCGGATCCGACGATCACGCCTGCCCTGTAAGGATCTTCCTTTTCCATGTCGATTCCGGCATCTTCAAACGCCTCTTTCGCTGCTGCCGCCGCGTATTGTGTAAACAATTCCATTCGTTTTGCAGATTTAAAATCAAGCCGTTCTCTTGCATCAAATCCTTTTACCTGCGCTGCGATCTTCACTTTATAATCAGAAACGTCAAATTGAGTGATCGGTCCGATCCCGACAGTTCCTTTTTTAATCTCATCCCAAAAAACATCCACTGTATTTCCGATCGGAGTAACAGCTCCAAGACCGGTTACAACAACTCTTCTCTTCATACTTCCTCCTTTTCAAGCGGAGCGATTATAATTACATCGCCATGCCTCCGTCTACGCAAAGCACCTGCCCGGTAATGTATCCGGCCTGCTCTGATGCAAGAAACGCAACAGCCTGCGCCACATCTTCCGCCTCTCCGAATCGCTCCATCGGAATTTGCAGAACTGCCTTTTCTTTCACTTTTTCCGAAAGAACCGCTGTCATTCCGTCCGGATAAATCCGGGCGCGACTGCATTTACTGTAATTTTCCTTCCTGCAAGTTCTCTCGCCGCTGATTTTGTCAGACCGATCACCCCTGCCTTAGATGCGGCATAATTTGCCTGACCTGCATTTCCAAGTACCCCGGACACCGAAGAGATATTAATGATCCTTCCGCTTCTTTGACGTATCATTGCTCTTGAAACAAAGCGTATACAGTGAAACGCCCCCTTTAAGTTTGTATCTACGACCGCATCAAAATCATCTTCCGACATCTTCATAAGCAAACCGTCTTTTGTAATTCCCGCATTGTTGACAAGAATATCAATTCTTCCAAACTCTTTCATAACCTCTTCAAACATCTTTTCGCATGATTCAAAAGAAGCTACGTTACACTGAATCAGTTTTACCTGTCCTCCCGACGCTTCAATCTGCTCTTTTACTTTTTCAGCTTCGTCTTTCGACCTGTTATAATTAATGATCACGACTGCGCCTTCTGCCGCAAGTTTCACCGCGATCGCTCTGCCGATCCCCCGGGATGCCCCGGTTACAACTGCAATTTTCCCTTTTAACATCATTTTCCTTCCACTTTCTGTCGCTTTAACATAACTGTTCTGCCGCTTTTTCTGCTTCTTCCCATGTACCGACATTGAAACATTTTACATTTCTGTCAATCCGCCGTATAAATCCAGACAATGTCTTTCCCGGTCCGATCTCCACAAATGTATCTACCCCTGCGGCGATCAGTTTTTCCACACTTTGCTGCCATCTCACAGGAGATGATACCTGCCGTATCAAAAGATCCTTAATCTCTCCTGTTTCTCCCACAAAATCCGCAGTCACATTCGATACATAAGGAATGACCGGTTGATTCAGCCTGACATTCTCCAAAACACGCGCAAGCTGTTGTCCTGCAGTTTCCATCATCGGAGAATGAAACGGACCGCTCACATTCAATAAAATAACTCTCTTTGCTCCTGCTTCTTTCAGGCTACTTCCCGCTGTTTCCACTGCGCTTTTTTCTCCTGTGATCACCAACTGACCGGGACAGTTATAATTTGCGATCCATACATTCGGAATCTTTTCCAATACTTCTTCTGTCCGAGCGCCTGTAAGTCCGATTACAGCCGCCATCGCCCCTTTGTTTGCGGGAACGGCTTCTTCCATAAAAATCCCGCGTTTTCTCACCATCAGAACTGCGTCTTCTGTAGAAAATGCTCCTGCCGATGCTGCCGCGCAATATTCGCCTAAGCTCAATCCCGCTGTACGTCCGCAGTCATCCCCCATTCTCTTAATACATGCTCTGCTGCCATACTGACAGTTACCAAAGCCGCCTGTGTATATTCTGTCTTATCAAGAAGATCATTTTTCTCAAAACACAACTTCCGCATATCAAGCGACAATAATTCAGACGCCATATCAAATATGTCTTTTGCCGTCCTGCTGTTCTCATAGAAATCTTTTCCCATTCCGGCTGTCTGTGCGCCCTGACCCGGAAAAATAAATGCAGTCTTACTCATAAAATACACTTCCTCTGATTTGTTTTTCTGTTCCTTTTACTAACTTTCGGATCAGCATTTCACATGTCATCTTCTCTGTGACAAGTCCTGCCGACTGTCCTGCCATCAGGCTTCCGTTTTTTACGTCACCTTCAACGACTGCTTTTTTTAAACCGCCAAGTGTCAATGCTTCCAGCTCTTCAAAAGACGCGCCCTCTTTTTCTTTTTGCAGATACAGTTTCGTCATCTGATTTCTAAGCGTCCGCACCGGATGTCCGCATGATCTTCCGGTAACTTTTGAATCGATATCTCTTGCCCTTATAATTTCATTTTTATAATTCTCATGAACCTGACATTCCTCTGTTACGATAAATGCCGTTCCCATCTGAACTCCTTTTGCTCCGAGCATAAATGCAGCCGCAATCCCTCTTCCGTCTGCAATTCCTCCTGCCGCAATGACAGGAATCTTTACCGCATCGACAACTTGCGGTACAAGAGTCATTGTTGATGCCTCTCCGATAATGCCCTCCTGCTTCCGTTCCTTCTGCGACAACCGCATCGGCATGACAGCGTTCCATTCTCTTTGCAAGTGCAACAGACGCAACAACCGGAATCACTTTTACATCCGCTTCTTTCCACATCTGCATATATTTTTCCGGAGAACCGGCTCCTGTTGTAACAACTTTTACCTTTTCTTCCACAATTACCTTTGCAATTTCATCTGCATACGGACTCATAAGCATAATGTTGACTCCGAAAGGTTTATCTGTCATCTTCTTTGCCTTTTGTATCTGATCTCTCACCCATTCAGGAGGAGCGCTTGCCGCTCCGATAATTCCCAGACCGCCTGCCTCGGATACTGCCGCTGCCAGATGATATTCTGCAACCCATGCCATCCCTCCCTGAATGATCGGATATTCAATTCCCAAAAGTTCCGTTATTTCTGTTTTCATTTTGACAATACTTTCTCCTGATACTTTTTTTCTTTTTTATTATCGGCCTCTTTGTTTCTATTTTCATTTTTTATATCCGGTTTTTTATTTTTTACTCTTTGTGAGCCTCCATATATGCCGCCGCATCTTTGATCGTTGTGATCTTTTCCAGATCTTCGGAAAGAATCTCTACTCCGAATTCTTCCTCAAACGCCATCACCAATTCAAAAAGATCAAGTGAATCTGCCCCCAAATCTTCTTTAAATGATGTGTCCTCTTTTAAAGTTTCGATTTCTACATTCAATGCCTCTGCTACGATTTCTTTCATTTCTCTCTGTCATGATAATTTCTTCCTTTCTTTTCTCTTTTACTTTATTTTTTATCCACAATTTGTTTTCGTTTGATCTCTCAAAGAGATTTACCATTCTAAAATACTTCCAGCCCATGTCAGCCCTGCACCAAATCCGGCAAGCAATATTTTTTGACCTTTTCTCAATCTTCCCGTTTGAACAAGTTCATCCAAAAGGATCGGAATCGATGCGGCAGATGTATTTGCATAATTTTCCATATTTATCGGAAAACGGCTCATATCGACTTTTAATTTCTTTGCCGCCGCTTTCACAATCCTTTCATTCGCCTGATGCAAAATAAAAAAATCAATATCTGCAATTTTCAGTCCCGACTTTTCTAAAAGCTCTTCTGTCAGCTCCGGTACTTTTCTGACCGCAAATTTAAATACTTCCTGCCCATCCATGCAAATTCCTGTTTTATGACTTTTCTTTTTCCGGCTGATATCTTCTGCATTTTTACTTACGTCATCGTGTTCTTCCACTGACGATCCTTCATCACTTTTTGATAAGACATCTTTTGGATTATCATCCTGTTCTTCAAACAGACTTTTTGATCTTAATGTCAGCACAAAATCTTTCGTGCCGTCAGAATGACCTGTCTGCCAATAATGATCACCTTCTTCCGCTTTCAGTATCAGCGCGCCTGCGCCGTCGCCGAATAATACAGATGTGCTCCTGTCACTCCAATCCACAAGGCGACTCATGCTTTCTGCGCCGACTACAAGAATCGTTTTATAGATTCCTGCGCGAATATATGCCTGCGCTGTATTGAAAGCAATCACAAATCCCGAACAAGCTCCGTTCAGATCAAATGCCAACGCGTTCTGGGCGCCGATTCTCTTTTGAACAATACACGCAGCCGATGGATAAATCACATCCGAAGAAGATGTCGCAGTTAAGATCAATTCGATCTCATCCGCATTTACTTCTCCGTTTTTCAACGCCCGGGCCGCAGCCTCCGCCGCCATGTCTGATGTTGTCTCTTCTAATGCCACATGCCGGAATCTGATTCCGGTTCGTTCTCGTATCCATTCATCCGACGTCTCCATGACATGCGATAGTTCATCATTGCTTACTGTCCGAATCGGTAAATACGATCCCGTTCCACAAACTCTTCCTATCATTTTTCTTCTCCGTCATATTTTATTTGATTCTTAAATATTTTGACTTTCAAAGTATAACACTAAAAAATAATTTGTCAACTGTTTTTTTTCATAATCTTTCCGTTCAATCCGTAAACAATAATTTAGAGCAGCAAGCTCAGGCTATCTTTGCAAATAGGTTTCTTTCGCTTGCCACTCTCTTCACAATCGATTCTCCTTTGAATTTTACTTAGAGAACGACTTGCAACGGCAGTTCTTTATATTAACTTCTGCCATTGATAGAAATATTTTAATTACAAATCACTTATCTTAAATGTGGAATAGCCTTCGTAATAATAACTGTGATCGATACCTTTCATATAAACCTCACGGTCATTGATTCTGTTCGTCAGCGCCTGCTTTAATATATGTTTGATTTCAATATCTTTAACAGGACTGCGTTCCATGGCAGAAAGATAGTCCTCTTTATCTACACGGCTCCAATCGATTACCTGACTAATTCTTTTTTTAAAATCAAATCAAGCCAAATTCTTGTACTTCTGCCGTTTCCCTCACGAAAAGGATGTGCAATATTCATTTCCACATATTTTTCTATAATTTCATCATATGTTGATTGAGGCATTTTTTCGATATTTTCAAGAGCTGCTTCTAAATACATAATCGGAGCAAAACGAAAATTACCTTTTGAAATATTAACAGTTCTTATCTGTCCGGCAAAACCATAAATCGGACCAAATAAATATTTGTGTATTTCAGCAAGTGATTTAAAAGTTCCCGGCTTAAGATAATTCAAATAGCCGCTTTCAAAAAGTTCTATTGCTCTTTTTTTGCTGATTTTTTCTTCAGCTTTGGCTAATTCTACAGAATCGGTAATGCCGAGTTTATTTTCTAATATCATAGCAGTTTCCCTTTCTATAATTTTATATAGTATTTGAGATAAATAAAAATTTACCTCAATAATTTTTTTTTCAACGCTTTAAAAATATTTTGTCAAACTGTAATTTCAATTTGATTCCCTTCTATCCCTATAATACAGCTTTCGTAATACCCATCTCCTGTTGTTCTTGGACCACTCACAACCTCATATCCATCTTCTTGCATTTGCCGTGTCAGAAAATCCACTTTCTCTTTACTTCCAACACTAAATGCTATATGAATATATCCTGTCCTCACCGGCGATTTTACTTCGTCCTCCATCTGAGGTTTGTTCATGATCTCAAGCCTTGCTCCATCATCAAACAAAAGAAAGTACGATCGAAAACCTGTTTTTGAGTTATAATAACCGTCATTACATACAGCGCCAAAGTATTTAACGAAAAAATCTCTAACACTTTCTAAATCATTTACATACATTGCGATATGTTCAATCTTCATTATTCTTCCCCCTAGCAACTTCTGTTTTCTCTCGCTGCTATTATAAAGCAACTTCTATTTTCTCTCACTGCTGTTTTGACACTCCCCACAGCTAAAGCAGGGGGATTTGCTTCACCCGCTACTGTTATAAAATCTGTTACCCTAAATCTGAAAAAAGTATCTCATGCGGAGCTCGATTTCCTCTGCGATCGTATGCTCTGTTAATTCAGATAACAGCTTTATCTTTGCATTAATAATAGGTCTCATACAATTTGGTACATGTTCTTGATGTGCTCTATGTATCGCAACACACTCTTTACAATTTCCATGATAGCGGCAGGCTTTCTTGCAAGGACAATGATCTTTATCTTTATATTCCTCTCTGAATGCAGCTGCGAATTCTTCTTGTAACCGCAGTCCTTCCTGTCGGTTTCCTTTGTGAAATTGTTCCATTGCCTCTATTTCTTTTTCATTACCTTCGATAATCATACAGATTTCCTCCATTCACAACCTACCTGTTATAAAAAGTTATCGCTCCTTAAAATCTAATTTACTTGATTACTATAGTAATATAATGCAATTTTATATAATATACAATATAAAAAACCGAAGAACGAATTTCTATTGACATTTATTATTCTATACGAACATTTACTATACTCATTGTAAGATCTTTTCCTGTTTCAACACGATACCACTTACCCTTTTCAAGCTTAATAGTTTCACTTGCCCCGGAAGTAATATAGGGAATTGCTTGACATCATCTCCTAACTCCAAACCTATTTAGATAGCTCTTTTCATCTCAACACTAACTGGACTTTAATTATCAATACTCTTTCCGCAGTATTGACAAAAATCACCACCATTACTTCCAAGATGTTTTCCGCAATGCGGACACTTGTAAAAAAGTAAATTAGGCACAACAGACGAACCTGCTACAATCACACCAATTGGCAAAAACATTATACTCTTGTAGCTAAGTAGTATTAAAATAAATCCAATAATGTACAGAAAATAAATGAGTTTTCTGGCTTTCTTCGGTTTCAC
>ENA-OQEB01000200-OQEB01000200.1-human-gut-metagenome-genome-assembly--contig:-NODE-200-length-25264-cov-2.197438_pt1 | contig 25264 bp, 24 predicted proteins | sample MGYA00242787_ERZ504619 | MGnify/ENA primary metagenome ERZ504619 (study PRJEB26092, sample SAMD00036317) | human gut metagenome | host: Homo sapiens | study: EMG produced TPA metagenomics assembly of... | reverse complement strand
TGGGAATCAAGGTGCTAAGGGGGATGACCGTTTGTTGGGAATCGAAGATCAAGTTTTCTTATCGGAAAAAAATGGCTGAACGTATATTTGGCAAGGAAGATCCGATCGGGGAAACAACTGCTGTACGGAAAAAACTATCCTTATACGGTGGCCGGGATATTCCGTGACATACCGGAAAATAGTCATTTACGTTTTGACGCTGTCGCTTCTTTCATTAATATGAAAACCCAGTTCGGTGCCTATGCCGGTTGGGGTGCCGACGATAGTTATCTGCTATATCCGCCTGAAACCGGGTGTGGTCCCGGAACAAATCAATCAGAAGATACCGGCTTTATTGCCTAAATATATAGATGTAGAAAGGGAGAGGAAACAAGGTTTTGAGATGGAGCTTTATATCAAGCCGGTCTCGGAGATATATACGCAAAGTATCGAGGTGAAGCGGATGGTGGTGATCATGAGCGTACTGGCTTTCGCTTTGTTATTCGTGGCGGCGATGAATTATATCTTGAACTCGGTATCTTCTCTGCCGATCCGGGCGAGATCCGTAGGAGTACACAAATGTAATGGAGCTTCCAGCAAGGACATTTTCAATATGTTCTTGTTTGAGACGGCGGCTTTATTTGTAGTGGCCCTCGTATGTATGGCATTGCTTTTATTCGCTTTCCGGGAATATGTAGCGGATATGGCGGCTGTTCCTACTTTGGGCACTTTATTGAATGCGCAGACTATATGGCTTCCTGCGATCATGATCTTGGCTATATTCATTTTGTCCGCCTTGCTACCGGCCCGTTTGTTCAGCGTTATCCCGGTTACCCAAGTATTCCGGGTATCTACTTCGGGTAAGCAGGGATGGAAGCGGAGTTTGCTCTTTATCCAGTTTGGGGGGATAGCGTTTGTCATTACATTATTGGTGATCGTGTTATTGCAATATGATCGGCTAATGAATAATGATTTGGGATATGATCCGGAAAATATAGTGTATGCCTCCTTGGATAATATGGACGATCAGAAGACGGCCAAACTTACCGCCGAGTTCAAGAAGTTACCTTATGTCACGGCTACGGGATTTTCGTCCATGGACATTCTAAGTGGTTATGGTGGTTTCCCTATTCTGGATAATGAGAAAAACTGGCTGTTTACGGCCCGGCAGGTAAACTATAACGCCGATTATCTCTCTCTGATGAAAATCCCCTTGCTTGAGGGGCAACCACTAAAAGGTGACGGGGATATCTTAGTGAATGAGTCATTCGTGAGTAAACGTGGATGGACGGATGGTGCGATCGGTAAATATATTTATGATGATGAGGGTAATTTAAAGGGAAAAATAGTGGGTGTCACCCGCGATTTCATGGTGAATTCCTTCTTCACTCCTCAATTACCGGTCATCATGTTTGGTAGTGACCGGATGAGTTATTGTAACTTTACGGTTCGTGTCTCCGAGCTAACCCCGGAATATTTGCGGGAAATGAATGATCGGATCGCAGAACTATTTCCGGATGAGGATGTCGGTTTTACGGTGCTGAAAACGATCATAGAGTCTCAGTATGAGGGAACCCGTCATTTCCGTGACGGTGTCTTTGTTGCCTCGATCGCTATCTTGCTGATCACCTTAATGGGATTATTAGGATATATTACGGACGAGATGCACCGTAGGAGCAAGGAGATAGCGATTCGCAAGGTGAATGGAGCGACGGCCCCGAATATTTTACGTCTTTTATCTAAGGACGTTTTGGTCACGGCTTTCCCGGCTATCCTTTTAGGAGTGATCGCCTCACGAGTCGTAGGAGAGAGCTGGTTGAGGCAATTCGCGGATAAGATACCGCTGACTGTTTTTATTTTCATATCTACGGCTCTACTGGTTCTGGCGATCATCTGGGGATGCGTGATCCTGAAATCTTGGAATATCGCCAATGAGAATCCGGTCCGTAGCATTAAGAACGAATAATATAATAGGTAATATAAATCGCGTATGAAAACTATTTTGAGGAATCTCTTGAGCGTATTGCGCCGTTTCAAGATGGCGACACTTTTAAATGTATTAGGACTATCTGTGGCTTTTTCCGCTTTCATCTTGATTATGATGCAAGTGGACTATGACCGGAATTTTGACCGAGGCATAAAGGATGTGGATCGGATATTCCGGGTAGAGGTGGCTTATGAGAGTGGAACGAAACAGGCTATTATAAACCGTCCGTTAGCGGAAGCTTTTATCCGATCATCACCGCATATTCTGGCCGGTTCGTTATTGGATCCTTGGGGAGAGGGCGCTTTCTTTTATACGGAGGAGAACGGTGTCCGGAATAATTTCAAGGAGCGATGGATGCGTGTATTTCCCGAGTATGCGGATATATTTACGTTTGATATGTTGGACGGCAGTGCCGATAAATTGAAAGAACCCAATATGGTATTACTTCCGCTAAGTCTATCGAGCAAGCTTTTCGGCAATCAATCCGCGGTGGGTAAGCAGTTGCATATGGCTAATTCGAAAGGTGTTTTCACCGTTGGAGGAGTGTATCGGGATTTCCCGGATAACTCATCCGTGGGGAATAGCATCTATTACCAATTAAATCCGAAAGAGAATTTCCAGAACTTTGGCAATTGGAATTATATGTTTTACGTCCGTTTGGATGATCCGGCGAACGCTTCCGGCTTGTTCGAGAATTTCAAGGCGCATTTCGATGTATCTACCTTATCGAAAGATTTCTCTTGGGAAGGAGGTGGAATGTCTTTGGTCTTGAACCCTCTGACGGAGGTGCATTTCGACTCCGGGGTCACTTACGATAATGCTCCGAAGGCAAGTAAATCTACTATGCTTGTCTTATTTGCGATCGCCATCGTGATCGTCGTGATTGCCGGTATTAATTTCACGAACTTCAGTACGGCGCTTACGCCCATGCGTATCAAGAGCATAAATACGCAAAAAGTATTGGGTGGCGAGGTCTCGGTGATCCGTATGTCTCTGATTCTGGAGGCTATCGTGATCAGTGTTCTCTCTTTCCTGTTGGCGTTGCTTTGGGTCTCTTTGTTTGCCGGCACAACCTTATCCGCGCTGATCGACGCTCGGATTGCTTGATGGATTATCCGTTGTTGTTGGGGGCTACGGCATTGATCGCGATCGCTACCGGTTTGTGCGCCGGGTTGTATCCCGCTTATTATATGACCTCTTTTTCTCCGGCCTTGGTATTGAAAGGAAGTTTCGGTCTGTCACCAAAAGGTCGCCAGATGCGTAATGTCTTGATTGGCGTGCAGTATGTGGCTTCATTTGGGTTGATTATTGGGGCGGTATTCATGTATTTGCAGAATTATTATATGCAGCACGCCCCGTTAGGCTATGATAAGGATGAGATTATCGTTACCGATCTGAACGCTAAACTCTGGAAAAGCCATGAGGCTTTCGTGAGCCAGGTGAAATCTTTCTCGGGCATCGATGACGTGACGTTCGCCGAGCCTCTTCTCTCCAGCAGTGACCAGTACATGGGGTGGGGACGTGAGTATCAAGGCAGAGAGATCAGTTTTCAATGCCTGCCGGTAGATCCTTCTTTTCTAAAGGTGCTAGGGATACAAGTAAATGAAGGCCGCGACTTTCGGGAGGAAGACGCTAACAATCCTTATGGGGCTTATATTTTTAATGAGCGTGCGCGTGCCGCCTATGAAATGGAGGTGGATGCGATGATTGACAGCGCAAAGATCGTCGGTTTCATACCGGACGTGAAATTCGCCTCTTTCCGTACGGAGATAGCGCCCATGGCGTTTTTCGTATGGGGAACACGTAATTGGGGGAGTCGTCCTAACTGGGCATATATCAAGGTGAAGGCGGGATCAGACTTGCGGGCAGCCATGATCATGTGCGATCGGCCGTGCGAACATTCGATCCGGAGTATCCCTTCAATATCCGTTTTTTCAATCAGGTGTTGAATGATTTGTATAAGAAAGAGGGGAATCTGAGTTCCTTGATCACCTTGTTCGGGCTATGCGCTATTTTCATCTCTATCGTAGGGGTCTTTGGCTTGGTGGTTTTCGATAGCGAGTACCGGAAGAAAGAGATCGGTGTTCGCAAGGTGCTGGGCTCTACCACGGGCGAGATTATCGTGATGTTCAACAAGACGTACATACGTATTTTATGTATCTGCTTTGTGCTGGGCGCTCCGGCTGCGGGCTATGCGGTGCATCGCTGGCTAGAGAATTTCGCTTATAAGACCCCGATGTATTGGTGGGTTTATCTGATAGCCTTCGCTCTTGTCTCGATCATCACGATATTGACTGTCACCTTCCAGAACTGGCATGCGGCGAACGAGAATCCGGTACATAGTATCAAGAATGAATAGGCGGTAGTCTCCAACCTAAGATGATCTTGCCGATGAGCCAACGGGTAATTTGGATTCCAAGAACGGTGCCGAGGTCATGCAACAATAAAATAGAGTAAGTCATGAAAACAATCATACGTAATTTCATCAATGTATTAACACGTTTCAAGGTAGCTACCATTTTGAATGTAGCGGGATTGGCGGTCGCTTTCGCTGCTTTTATCGTGATTTTGATACAGGTAAATTTTGAGTGGATGTTTGATCGTTGCCACCCGACTTCCGATCGTATTTATCGGGTAGAGCTAACACCTGCGGTCGGGCTCAATACGATCTTATCCCGCGGATTGGTTGAGGCAGTTATCCAATCTTCTCCACATATTGAGGCTGGAACATTGTTAACCCTTCTTTCGGGGAGATTTATTTGACAACTGAGAAAAAAGATGGAGAACGGTTGGGATTTGAAGAGACCATAACAACCTGTCATCCGACTTTACCTTCTATCTTCCAATTTCCACTCATCGAAGGTGATCTTAATTGCTTGGATGAGCGGAAAAGGTTATGATCTGAAAGTTTGGCGATGAGGCTTTTCGGGAAAGGAGTTTCAGCGGTCGGTAAATCATTACATGCGGAGCAAGCGGTATGGACGAAATCGCAAACTCTTTTTACGATAGGGGCGGTATATAAAGATTTTCCGGATAATACGCAGCTAAAGAATGTGATCTATACGTCGATTGATCCGGATTACGAGATCAATAATTTCGACGCAAGTAACTGGATCTGTTATCTATTGCTGGATCAATCCTCTTCAGCGGGAGGAGTGATGGATAGTTTTAACCGGCATTTTGATTTCTCTAAAATAGGGCGGCCGGAGGTTCGGGTTCAGTTAGTCCCGCTTACCGATATTTATTATTTGGATGAACCTAACAATTATAGCATGTCTCGGAAAGGGAATCTTGAGGTAACTGTCTTGCTTTTAGGATTAGCTATATTGATCATTTTTGTAGCCGCTATAAATTTTACGAATTTCAGTACGGCGTTGACGCCTTTGCGTGTCCGTAGTATCAATACCCAAAAGGTTTTGGGTAGCTCGTATCGTATCTTGAGGGGCTCTTTACTAATCGAGGCTGTTCTGATAAGCCTTATCGCATGGTTGATCGGTTTATGGATAGTATGGGGACTTGACCGAACAGTAGCTTTACCTTTTCTTGAGGCGGATTTGGATTTTTCAGTTAATATTCCGGTAATTGTTGTTTCTGGATTGATCGCTATGTTGACAGGTATAATCGCAGGTTTATATCCTTCTTATTATGTGACCTCTTTTCCTCCGGCTTTGGTTCTGAAGGGAAGTTTTGGACTTTCTCCAGTCGGTAGGAAATTACGGATGGTTTTGATTGGTTTCCAGTTTGTAGTATCTATCCTGTTGATTATACTGTCTTGTTTCATGGGGATTCAAAGTCATTATATTCGGAATTTTTCTTTGGGTTTTGATAAGGACGCGATTGCGATCGTGGAGTTGAATCCGACTCTATACGATAAGCATCATACAACTTATGTGGACCGTTTGAAGGGATATCCCGGCATTGAAGATGTAGCTTTCTCTACGGCGAAAGTCGGGGCGGGCGATAATTATAGTTATAATACCGTGACTTATAAAGATCAAGAATTTACCTATTTCAATATTAGGGTCTCTTCTAATTTCTTTCAGGTCATGGGGATATCAGTGGCCGAGGGGCGCGAATTCTCAAAAGCAGATGAAGGATCGGAAAATGTCGTTTACATATTTAACCGTGCGGCACATATTGGCGCGAATATGAAAGAAGGAGATAATTTTCACGATGGCCGTATTATAGGCTTCACGGATCATGTCAAATTCACGTCGCTCCGGGATGGAGAAAACAATATCGCGTTCTCTTGCATGAGTTCGAAAAAACGATGCCTGTTTCTTACATTCGATTAAAAGCGGGTACGGATATGTTCGCCGCCGTGGATTATATCCGAGAGACCTTGAAAGGGCTAGATTCTGCTTACCCTTTTGATGTAGAGTTCTATGATGAGATATTCGACAATCTATATCATAAGGAAGATGCCTTACGAGATATGATAACTGTTTTTGGACTTTTGGCTATTATACTTTCATTGGTTGGGGTATTTGGCTTGGTCGTATTTGATACGCAATATAGGAGAAAGGAAATAGGTATTCGCAAAGTACATGGAGCTACAGTAGGAGAGATCTTGCGGATGTTCAATAAATCGTATGTGAGGATCGTGATAGTCTGTTTCGTGATCGCGGCTCCGGTTGCTTGGCTTGGCGTAGAGAAATGGTTGGAGAATTTTGCTTATAAAACACCGGTTTATGGTTGGGTGTTTTTACTGGCTTTAGTCGTCGTTTGCTTTATTACATTGTTGACTGTCTCTTTCCAATGTTGGCGTGCGGCGAACGCGAATCCGGTGGATAGTATTAAAACGGAATAATAAATGAAACTATAATAAAATGAAAACGATTATTCGAAACTTTCTAAGTGTGTTGAGGCGGTTTAAAATGGCGACCGCATTGAACGTAGCCGGTCTTGCGGTTGCTTTCGCCGCTTTTATCGTGATTTTGATACAGATTAATTTTGAGCGGACTTTTGACCGTTGCCATCCTACGTCCGGGCGGATTTTTAGGGTGGACTTGACCATTCCGGGTACTTTCGGGACAATATTACCCCGTGCCTTTGTGGAGGCTGTCATCCAATCTTCCCCGCATATAGAGGCGGTACATTGTTGACTCCTTCTTTTGGCCAGAATGGTGTTTATCTCTCGGTGGATAGAAACGGGCAACCGTTTGGGTTTAAGGAAATCGTGACAACCTGCCACGCTAGTTTACCGAAGATATTCGCGTTCCCGATCGTGGAAGGCGATATCGATTGCTTGAAAGATCCCGAGAAAGTAATGGTACCCCGAAGCTTGGCTGACAAGTTGTTTGGGGAAGATATCTCTGCGGTTGGTAAGACGTTGCGAGCGGAAGAAAATATCTGGACTAAATCGGCTAAACTCTTTACGATTGGCGCGGTTTATAAGGATTTCCCGGAGAACACGCAGCTTCGGAACGTGGTCTATACGGCGATCGATCCGGATTATAATATCAATAATTTTAGCTCAAGTAACTGGGTTTGTTATTTATTGCTTGATAATCCTGCCATGGCAGATGAGGTTGCCGATAATTTCAACCGTCATTTTGATTTCAAGAAGATTTACCATGAGGGAGAACAGATCCGGCTCGTCCCGCTGACTGATATTTATTATATGAATGAGACGCAAGACGGTGTACATTCCGGAGCGGAAACAAGGAAGTCACGGCCTTATTGTTCGGTATAGCCCTTCTGATCGTCATTGTCGCGGCTATTAACTTCACGAACTTTAGCACTTCTCTGACTCCGTTGCGAATCAAAAGCATCAATACGCAGAAGGTATTGGGTAGCTCGGATACTTTGTTGCGCAGATCTTTATTGATAGAGGCAGCCCTTATTAGTTTTATAGCATGGCTGGTAAGTCTCGTTATCGTTTGGGGATTGGATTGGGCGGAAGCGCTACCTTTTATCGAGGCCGATTTGAGTTTGGTCTCAAATCTTCCGATCGTTTTCTTGTGTGGCATCGTAGCGTTGGTTATCGGTTGGCTGGCGGGCATTTATCCTGCTTATTATATAACTTCTTTTCCTCCGGCCTTGGTGCTGAAGGCAGCTTCGGGTTATCTCCTTCCGGGCGTAAGTTACGTACGACATTGATTTGTGTCCAGTTCGTTGTTTCGATCGTGTTGATTATCGGGGCTTGCTTTGTGCAAATCCAGAATAGTTATATGAGGAATTTCTCTTTAGGATTCGATAAGGATCAGGTAGCTATCGTGGAGCTGAATGAGACAATGTACAATAAGCATCACGATACATATGTGAATCGCTTGAAAGAGAACCCGGGGATCGAGGATGTGGCTTTCGCTATGGAGAAAGTGGGCTCTAAGGACGGGTATAACACGAATGGCGGTAGTTATAAGGGTAAGGACTTTCAGTATTTCATAATTATAGCATCTTCCAATTTCTTGCGGGTGATGGGGATTCCGGTTATAGAAGGGAGAGATTTCTCAAAGGCGGACGAACTTTCGGATCATACGTCTTATATATTCAATCGTACGGCGATGGAGGGGTTGGATATGCAAGTGGGTGACGCGTTCGATAGCTATTCTCCCGGTCATCTTATCGGTTTCTCCGACGATGTGAAATTCACCTCGCTTCGTGGTGGAGAGGATAATATCGCTTTCTTGGTCGGAAACTTTGGTTATTCTTTGCCAATCTCTTATATCCGCTTGAAAGCCGGATCGGACATTCATGCCGTAGTAGGTCACATTCAGGAGACGATGAGAGAATTAGATCCTTCCTATCCGTTTAATATAGAATTCTATGATGAGATCTTTAATCATCTTTACCAGAAAGAGGAGAATCTACGCGATCTGGTTACGGTTTTTAGTTTACTGGCGATTATTATCTCTTTGGTCGGAGTATTTGGCTTAGTGGTGTTCGAGACTCAATACCGCCGTAAGGAAATAGGTATCCGCAAGGTACATGGAGCTACGGTAGGGGAGATCCTGCTGATGTTTAATAAGGCCTATCTGAGGATTGTAGGTATTTGCTTCGTGATAGCGGCGCCGATCGCTTGGCAGGGCGCGAAGATGTGGCTCGAGGGTTTCGCTTATAAGACTCCGCTTCATTGGTGGGTATTCTTAATCGCCTTATTGATCGTAACCGTAATCACGTTATTGACCGTGAGTTTCCAGAACTGGAAAGCGGCGAACGAGAACCCGGTAAATAGTATCAAGAGCGAGTAATCCACCATCCCATCTTCCACGCCAGTAGCAAGATCAGTAGGGAAAGGACCAAGCAGGCTAATAGCAACCAAACTCCCAATCTGTTTACGAAAAGGATGGGGACGAAGGTGATCAATAAGATCTCTATGGGAGCGATAGGCAGGTAAGCCATCGCATAATCATCCATCGCTTTGCTGGAAAGTTTCGGATCGACGATCCGCAGCAAGGCGATGCCCATGGCCATCGTGCCGGTCCACCATCCCCAAGCGAAAATCATGCGCTCGAACCAAAAGGTCTTGGCTAATCTTCTTCCTAAGAAGAATGTTATGCACCAGACGATCGCCACGCCCGCTATGATGAGTACGATAAGCGGCAAGGCATATTTTACGATCACCCCTAGCTTGATAGACGCTACACCGCAAGCTACCAGCATATCCGTGAAGGAACTGCTCAGCCTCTGGGTCGTCTGCGGGCAGATATATCTGGATATGGTTGTTGCGTCGAAGAATTTCTTTAATACTAATCCAATGATAAAGGCACAACTGAAAACAGGTAACTCCAATACCGGATAATACACCTTTACGGTTTGGCTAACCATATATCCCAAAAAAGCCACGACAAATACCAAAGCCACATGGAAAGTCAGCGTATCGATGGATATGGAGGAAGTCGTAGCTTCTCCGATGGAATCCCGCTTATCCTCTGGCAGCAACCCACTTCTCAGCTCGTCCGGTAGATCGTCGAAATCCGAGATAAAAGCGGTTTGTTTATGCTTGGCCGCCCATTTGACCATCAGTAAACCTCCGATGATCGAGCAAATAACCCCCACGGTAGCGGTTGTCATGCCTAAACTGCGAGCCTCGTCCCAGCCCAATCCCTCGAACGCAGACCCGATAGCAGCGGCCGTGCCGTGTCCGCCATAAAAGCCTGTCGGCAACATAATGCCGAAAGCGTCATTCAGGTCCGGCCAGATCAGTTTGATCACGTACAATCCGAAAAGGCCTACCAATGCCCATTGCAATAACATACCCACCTGAGCGTACGCCCACATCGGTCCGACTCGTTTCGCTACTTCTTTCATGGAGACGTTCGGGGAAGATAAAGCAACGCGCCGAACACCAAGCGATAAGGATAGCCGCATAAGTACCTAAGTCATTGGAAAGCGGAATCCACCCAGTCCATTAGGTCCGAACGCCAGTCCTAGCAAGCCCGCGATCAAGCTGGGGGGTATGAATAATTGTTGTATCAGTTTTACCTTGACTCGTATGAATTTGCCAACCAATAGAAGTATCGAAATGAATCCAAGATCCGTAAAGAGAGTCCAAGGGGTGAACTGTGTTAGGTCTATCATAGTAACTACTTACTTTATGTTCGTTTAAATATCTATTGTACAAATATATTTTATTCTTATGAGAAATACTAGAAATCCAAACGAATTCTATATCTCCATCTCCTTTTTACGATAAACGGAAGGAGAGCAACCCATAACTTTCGTAAACGTACGCGAGAAGTAGGCGGCATCCTCGAATCCCAGATGCGTGGCGATCTCATTCAACTTCATATTCGTTAGCTCGATATATTCACAAGCCTTCTGTATTTTCAAGCGTATGAAGTAATTCATGGGCGAGACCCCGGTCTCGCCAAAGAAGAGAGCAGAGAAGTGAGAAGGGGAATATTTGAAATAAGACGCTAATTCCTTCAAGGTAAGATTCTGCTGGATGTTCTCACGCATATAATGAATAACCCGTGCCGTGAACGGATATTCTTTTTGCGAGGGAATCATGATATGGCGGAATTGCTCCAGATAGATGAAAGAGGCCAGAAAATTGTAAAGGCACATGGAGGAATAAATCATATATTCTTTAATATATCCCATGGAGAAACTGCTATATATCTCCTCAAACAGCCGTAACCGATCTTGTAAACGGGAATATTCATTCGGCGAAATAGTGACCGGAACCGGATGCGACGGCAGGAATTGATCGCAAAGCTTCCCTTGGAAGTGTAACCAGTAAATAGTCCATGGATCTCCCTCGTCTGCCCCGAATGAGTAGGGGATACCGGGAGGATGATGATATATTGGTATTTCTCCACGGTATATTGTTTACCGAGGATACGATACCATCCTTTTCCCTCCGTACAATAAATAAGCATGGCGTAGTCACAGCCATGTTCTTTTTGGAGAAAATGATATTTAACACGTGGGAAGAAACCTATCTTGCGTACATATAAATTATTGATGAGCGGTTCCCTCCGGTAGCTTGCCAATAGTTCCTCGGGTAAAGAAACGAACCGTTCTCCCTTAAATCCTTCTTTTATCTTGACCATGATCTATAAATCATAAGATTGTACAAGTAAATCGGAACAAATGTAGCATTTCTTTCTGGATTATTGAAATAATTTTGCCGACATAAATCATAACATAATGCCATGAATAAAATTCTAGTTGTAGTTTCTTTTGTATTTGTATCTTTTTTGTCTTGTACGGGATTAACCGATAGACAGCGATTGGCCAATCAGATATTGTCTGATACGAATTTGTTGAAGGTCGATAGTATGGCTCGTGCTACCATCCGCAATGGTTTTAACGCAGGTAGCGGTTATTCCCAGATATGGCTCGTGATATGAATACGTTTATAGAGATCGCTTGCGAGGAGAGTGATCCACACGAACTGCGGGAAGCTATTTTATTGTTTTTCGCTCTTCAACAGCCGAATGATGAGATGATCGATGGTTATGTGCTGAAAGAAGATTTTACATGGTATGATGATACGCCTTATTATTCGAATGCCGCTCCGAAACATGTCGCTTTTAAGAATACGGTAGAGACGGACCAAGAATCTTCCTTGATTCAGATCGTAGGTAAATACATTCGTAAGACGGGTGATCGGGAGATATTGAATGAGAAAGTTGTCGGGAAGACCGTTCTCGAGCGAATGAACGCGATGGTAGATTATCTGATGCGGGAACGATATAATGAGAAATATGGATTGCTTTATGGAGCAATGACCGCTGATTGGGGCGATGTACAGCCGAATGACGATTTCGGATGTGATATGAATGATTTGTCGGATCCGGCTATCGATGTATATGATAACGCTATGTTCATAATCGCCTTGGATTATTTGTTGGAAATGGCTCCTGATTCTCCGCAAGCCTCCCGTTGGAAAAGTCTGCGTGAGGGAATCGAGAGAAATGTGCGGGCTCATCTATGGGATGTAAAGCGCCAGAAGTTCATTCCTCATATTTATCCGGAGAAATCTCCGATTCCGGAAGGTTTTGATGAACTTGCCATTCATTATCATGGTGGGACGGCTATCGCTATAGAGGCCGGCTTATTATCGAAAGACGAGATACGTACCGTAAATGCCAGATGCTTGAGAATGTTCGCCTGTCGGGTATGCCAAGCATTGGTCTGACCTTATATCCCGTGTATCCGGATGGTTTTTTCCATGGAGGAATGTCTAAGGCTTATCTGTATCAGAATGGCGGGGATTGGACATGGTTTGGCGGTCGGATGATCCAGCAGCTTGTCGTTAATGGAATGGTTGAGGAGGCTTATGCGGAGATCCATCCGATGATCGAGCGTGTGATCCAAAATGACGGATCTACGAATGGTATGGCAAAGGCGGTGTCCCCAGCGGCTCTGGTAATTTCAAGGGATCGGCCGGAGTGTTATCTAAGGCGATTGAATTATTAAGGGATTGGGCAGAGAAAAATAAGAGTTAAATACAAGCGTGCAATATTAAATGTCAAAAGAGATGAGAAAAAGTAATTATGATAAAATGCCGGCACCGTTGTAGACGGTACCTTGTGGAAAGGCTGGGAATCGATACGGAAGCGATTGGCGGAGATACATGCGGAAACGAATGGATCACAAGTTTGGGTGGTGGAATGCTACCAAGGGGTTCATCACGAGGAGTTGATGCGTGAACTGCAAGCGCTCGCGCCCGATCGTTTTATCAATACGCGAGATTTATTTAAATCGGCAGAAGATATAGAGGCGATGACCTATCCTTATCTGACGGATGACCGGTTGTTTGGCCGCCGGGCTCATTTCTCTTATACGGATTTCTTGGATGAGGAGAAGGTGAACGCCTGCCGGGAGTCCTTGCGTGATGGAAAAGGCTGGACAATCGTTTATGGCCACGCCGCCGCCGAGATCGTTTCCGCTCCGGACAAATTGATCTATGCGGATATGGCTCGTTGGGAGATCCAGATGCGTTCCCGTAGAAAAGAGATGAACGGGCTAGGTGTGGAAAACCGGGAGGAAGCCCCGTCGTACCATTATAAGCGAGGATATTTTATTGATTGGATTGTTTGCGATAATCTGAAGAAGAAAGTCCTTCCTAAGGTCGATTATTGGTTGGATACCCATATCGTCCGAACACCTAAGATGATTTCCGGGGAGACATTGAAAGAAGGGTTAGAGAAAACGGCGCATACTCCGTTCCGGGTAGTACCTTTCTTTGATCCGGCTCCTTGGGGCGGCCAATGGATGAAAGAGGTCTGTGATCTGAATAAAAAGCAAGATAACTTCGGTTGGTGTTTTGATTGCGTGCCCGAGGAAAATAGTTTATACCTGAAAGTTGCCGGAGAGCTGTTTGAGATCCCTTCCAATGACTTGGTATTCTATAAGACGAGAGACTTGCTGGGCGGGCCGGTCGAGGCTCGTTTCGGACAAGATTTCCCGATCCGTTTCGACTTCTTGGATACGATGGGAGGAGGAAACCTAAGTTTGCAAGTGCATCCGGTCACCCAATATATCCGGGATACGTTCGGGATTTATTATACGCAGGACGAGAGCTACTACCTGCTGGATGCCGAGGAGGACGCTACCGTTTATCTGGGATTGAAAACCGGTGTCAACCCGGACGAGATGATCGCTGCCCTAAACGAGTCCCAACAGACCGGAAAGCCTTTCGATACGGAGAAATATGTCAATAAATGGCCTGCCAAACGCCATGATCATTATCTGATCCCCGCCGGAACGGTCCATTGTTCGGGAGCCGGTGCATGGTGCTTGAGATTAGCGCTACGCCAAGTATCTTTACGTTTAAGCTTTGGGACTGGGGCCGCTTGGGATTGGACGGACTGCCTCGACCTATTAATATCGGCCACGGCTCGAAAGTGATCCAATGGGAGCGGCAAACGGAGTTTGTCCGTCATAACTTGATCAACCAAGTGGAGATGATCGCCGAGGGAGACGGTTGGCGGGAGGAGCGGACCGGCTTGCATGAGAACGAGTTCATCGAGACCCGCCGTCATTGGTTCACGGATATCGTGCCTCACAATACGAATGGAGGGGTGCAAGTACTGAATGTAATCAAGGGAGATGAGTTGATCGTGGAGAGCCCGACAGGCGCATTCGAACCTTTCATCGTTCATTACGCGGAGACTTTTATCATCCCGGCTTGCGTGGTGAATATACGATCCGTCCGTATGGATCGTCTGTAGGTAAATATTGTGGTACTATAAAGGCTTACGTACGTTTTAGGCAATAATCACCGTTTGCCATAGGCATTGCACTGCTTTGCCACTACTGATGGCACGATTGTGCCACTTCGAAGGCAAGGTTGTGTCACCTCTAATGGCAAAGTAGTGCCACTGCTGTGGCACTGGCGGGACCTCTTTAAGTAAAGAAAAGGAATATATGATGTACACAAATGACAATAGAATAGTAATGACATTGGATGCGGGAGGAACGAATTTTGTCTTCTCTGCCATCAAGGTGGAAAAGAGATAGCCGATCCGGTAGTTCTTCCGGCATGCGCGGATTGCTTGGATAAGTGTTTAGGTAATTTGGTAGAGGGTTTTAAGGCAATTCAAGCAGGCTTGCCGGAAGCTCCGGTCGCTATCAGTTTCGCTTTTCCTGGTCCGGCGGATTATCAAGCCGGTATCATAGGCGATTTACCCAACTTCCCCTCTTTCCGGGGTGGCGTAGCGTTAGGCCCGTTTCTGGAAGATATATTCGGGATACCGGTATTTATCAATAACGACGGAAGCTTGTTTGCGTACGGAGAGGCGTTGACGGGAGTGCTCCCGGAGATCAACCGCCGTTTGCGGGAGGCGGGAAGTACGAAACGATATAAGAATTTGCTAGGTGTCACGCTAGGGACAGGCTTTGGTGCCGGGGTTGTCATCGATGGAGAGCTTTTGCGGGGTGATAACGCGGCGGGAGGATATGTATGGTGCCTGCGGAACAAGAAGTACCCGGAGTATATCGTGGAGGAGAGCGTCAGCATACGGGCGGTCATGCGTGTCTATGCGGAGCGGAGCGGTGATGCGGGGGCGCGTACCCCGAAAGAGATCTTCGAGATCGCCGAGGGTATTCGTCCGGGTAACCGGGAAGCGGCTATCGCCGCGTTTGAGGAGTTGGGTGAGATGGCTGGGGACGCGTTGGCTTCCGCTATTACCTTGATCGATGGGCTTATCGTGATAGGCGGTGGTTTGTCCGGTGCATCCAAGTACATCCTGCCGGCCTTGTTGAAAGAGATGAATGCGCAGACGGGAATGATGGACGGTGCTCGTTTCGGGCGCTTGCAAAAGGAGGTGTATGACTTGGACGACGAGAAGAGCTTCGCCGGTTTTGCCCGGGGAGAGGCTGTCGAGGTGCTAGTCCCGGGTACGAATCGCAAGGTAGGATACGATCCTTGTAAACGGATAGGGGTGACCTTCAGCAAGCAAGGAGCCAACCGCTCGATCGCTATGGGTGCTTATGTTTTTGCGTTAAACCATCTATCTAAATAAATTATGAGAAAGTATAGTATGAAGCCGGTCTGTTTCCTCTTGTTCCTGTGCGGGGTTTTCACATCCTGCGTGACACAAGGCAAGAAGGCCCTGCAAGAAGAGCTTAGCCAATATGTAGAGCCTCGGATCGGCACGGCGCATTGCCGTTGGTTTCATTTTACCCCGGGAGCGATGCCTTTCGGTATGGCCAAGCCGGCCCCTTCTACGAACGGGCATATCGGGAATAAATCCGGTTGGGAGGCGACCGGTTACGATTATCGGGATCAATCGATCGAGGGTTTCCCCTGCTTGCATGAGTTCCAGATCGGCGGAATCGTCCTGATGCCTACAAAGGGTTCATTGAAAACAATTCCCGGGGCGGTAGACGACTCGACCGGTATAGGATACCGTTCCCGTTTTGATCGTGCGGACGAGATCGCTACGGCCGGTTATTATTCCGTCCTCTTGAAAGATTACTCGATCCGGGCGGAGCTTACCGCTACCCCTCGTGTCGCTATCCAGCGTTATACGTTTCCGGCCGGAGAGGATAGCCATATCTTGTTCGATATAGGAAACCGCCAAGGAGAGAGCGGAGCCGTACGGGATGCGGAAATAACCTTTACGGAAGACGGGCGTATCGAGGCTGGGTGATTACTGAGCCTGAATATGTGAGGAAATATCAACCCGGGGCATCGGTTCCTTTGTATTTCTCGGCGGTGCTGGATAAGGCTCCCGTTGGATATGCGCTTTCAACGGGGCGGATATCCGTCCGGATGAACGGAAAGCGACGGGCGTGGGGGCCGGACTTTATCTGACGTTCCGTACCCAAGATCAAGAGTCGGTAACCGCTAAAGTAGGTCTTTCCTATACATTCGTGGAGAATGCCCGGTTAAATAGGGAGACGGAGGCCGCTACCTTACGTTTGACGAGGCAAGGGAGATCTCTCGCCAAACATGGGAAGACTATCTGGGACGTATCCGGGTAGAGACTCCGGCGCGAGAGGATAAGGTGAAATTCTATACCGGTTTGTATCATGCTTTATTGGGCCGCGGATTGGCTAGCGATGTGAATGGCGCCTATCCGAGAAATGACGGCTCGGTAGGACAAATCCTTTGAAAGACGGGAAACCGATACATAACTTATACAATACCGATGCCGCTTGGGGAGCGCAATGGAATCTGACACAGGTTTGGGCTTTGGCCTATCCGGAATATTATTCGGATTATATAAGTAGCCATTTGTTGGTGTACAAGGATGCCGGCTGGCTGGCGGATGGAATCGCCAATAGCCGTTATGTCTCCGGGGTTGGTACGAATTTATTAAGTACGATTATCGCTGGCGCTTATCAATGTGGCATCCGGGATTTCGATGTGAATACGGCCTATGAGGCTTGCTTGAAGAATGAGTTGGATGGGGAGAATCGTCCGTTGGGCGCGGGAAAGATCGATACCCGTTATTTCGTGGAATATGGTTATGTGCCTCATTTGGATAAAGGGGACGGGCCGGACGAGGCTTTCATGTTCTCCGCTTCCCATACCTTGGAATATGCTTATAGCGCGTGGGCTGTGGCCCAATGGGCGAAGCAACTGGGTAAGACGGACGATTATAACCGTTTGATGGATTTATCGAAAGGCTGGGAGCGTATCTATGACCCTTCCTGTAATTTTGTCCGTCCTAAAAAGAAGGATGGTACGTTTATCGAGGACTTCAATCCGATGCAAGTATGGCGCGGATTCCAAGAAGGTAACGCTTGGCAATATACATTCTATGTACGCACGACGCGAAAGGCTTGGTCGCTAAAGTTGGTGCGGACGTGTTTAACCATCGGTTGGATAGCATCTTCACGGTGTCTCGTAAATTAATCTTTAGCGGAGGCACGGAAGTAGGGGCTTTCGCCGGTTTGCAAACCTTGTATAACCAAGGAAATCAACCTTGTTTGCACATCTCTTGGATGTTCAACGAGGCCGGTCGTCCCTCGCTTACGCAAAAATGGGTGCGGGCGATCTTGAATGAGTTCTATGGTACGGATGGCATCCACGGTTATGGCTACGGACAGGATGAGGATCAAGGCCAGCTCGGGGCTTGGTACGTGATCTCTTCCTTAGGCTTATTCGATATGAAAGGCTTGACGGATCAAGCGCCTTCTTTCGCTTTGGGTAGTCCTTTGTTCGATAAGATTACGATCCGGCTGAATGACCGCTATTATAAAGGGAAGGAATTCGTGATCGAGACTCGTAATAATAGTAAGCAAAATGATTACGTGCAATCCATGGACTTAAACGGGAAACCATTGACGGATACTCGTATTCCTTTCTCGGAGATTGTTCAAGGTGGACATTTGGTTTTAGAAATGGGTAACCAACCAAAAGATCGATATGAGAACTAAAAGTACGAACTCCGCTATATTCCCGATCCTTTTCGGCTTTTTCGTGATGGGATTCGTGGATGTCGTGGGAGTTGCCACGAATTATGTGAAGATGGATTTTGGTTTGTCCGACACCTTGGCGAACCTATTACCCATGATGGTCTTTCTTTGGTTCGCCCTGTTCTCTGTCCCCACCGGTATCTGGATGGGACGGCACGGGCGTAGGAATACGGTAGTCGCTGCCTTGGCCATCACGACCTTGGCGATGCTGATACCTCTTTTCTTCTATGACTTTGCTTGTATCTTGTTTGCGTTCGCTTTGCTGGGAATTGGAAATACGATCTTGCAAGTGTCCTTGAATCCGATGGTAGCGCGGGTGGTAAATCCGGATAAAGTAACGAGCGTGCTTACTTTAGGGCAGTTTATTAAGGCGGTATCTTCCTTCTTAGGGCCGATTATCGCAGGTGTAGCTTCTTCTTTCTGGGGAGATTGGAAGTTGATATTCATTGTCTATTCGGTGACTACCTTGTTATCTATCATCTGGTTGATAACGACTATTCCGGGTAAAGAGGAAGGAGAGGAGCAAGAAGCCTCGTTCGCCTCTACATTAGCTTTATGTAAAGATGCTAGGATACGGATGCTTTTCTTGGGGATTCTGTGTATTGTCGGGATCGATGTCGGTCTGAATACGACGATCCCTAAGCTATTGATGGAAAAGTTATCCATGCCGTTGCAAGAGGCCGGATTAGGGAGTAGCCTTTATTTCGCCGCTCGTACGGGAGGCTCTTTCCTGGGGGCTATATTGTTGGCGAGGATCTCGTCACGACCTTTCTTAAGGGGAAGCATGCTGATCGTTATCCTTGCTTTCGTGGGATTGCTTATCTCGGATAGCTTGTGGAGCATGGGCGTTATGATCGTACTGGTTGGCTTGGCTTGCTCGAATGTGTTTTCGATCCTGTTCTCTTTCGCGTTGGAACATCGTCCGGAGCAATCCAACGAGGTATCGGCCTTGATGATTATGGGGGTATCGGGAGGCGCCTTGATTACGCCTTGTATGGGAGCTTAGCCGATATGTTCGGGCAGGTAGCCGGCTTGATGCTATTATTAATATGTATGCTGTATATAGGACTTATATCCATAAAAACACGATAAAATGAAAAAAAGAACTTATTTATCAGCAGGATTGGCTTTGTTGATTGGGACATTGTCGGTCCATGCGTCTCCGGGATTATCGGATGTCAAGAGCCGTGTATTGCCGGCGGTTTATAAATCGAAAAACGGACTGACCCAAAAGGTCGAGATCTCCGTGAAACATGAAGGAGAGCCTTCTACAGTAACGATCCGTTTAGGCGAGCAAAGCCGTAAAGAGAAACTGGTGTCCGGGGATAATGTATTCCGAATCGAGATACCCGAGGTTAGCACGACTCGCCAATTACCGTTGACGCTGACAAGTGGGAAAGAGAAAGAGGAGACTATGGTGACGGTAAAACCGGTTCGCCATTGGCAAATGAATATGGTGCAACACACGCATACGGATATCGGTTATACCCGTTCCCAAATGGAAATCCTAGCGGAACATCTACGATATATTGATTATGCGTTGGATTATTGCGACGCTACGGATAATTATCCGGATTTCGCTAAATTCCGTTGGACTTGCGAGATCGCTTGGGCGGTTAGCGAATATTTGAAATGCCGTCCGGCGGAACAGATCGCTCGCCTGAAGCAGCGGGTAAAAGAGGGTCGTATCGAATTAGCTACAATGTACTTGAACTTTGACGAATTACCCGATGAGCAAACGCTCGCCGCCTCCCTTTATCCGATCAAGCAATTCCGTGAGAATGGGATGCGTGCCGAGGTAGCTATGCAAGACGACGTGAATGGAATCGTTGGTGCTTCAGCGAGTATTTTGCGGATGCCGGCGTGAAATATGTGAATATGGGAACCCATGGCCACCGGGCGTTGATCTGTTTTGATAAACCTACCGTATTCTGGTGGGAATCTCCATCCGGGAAGAAGGTCTTGACCTATCGTGCCGAGCATTATAACCAAGGAAATTTCTTTGGTATCCATACCGATGATTTTGAGCAGTTCGAGGAACGGGTCTTAGCGTATCTGGATCAAATGGAAGCGAAAAACTATCCGTATGATATATTGGCCGCCCAGCATTCGGGTTATTTTACGGATAATGCGCCTCCATCCACGAAAAGTTGTGAGATGCTACAAAAATGGAATGAGAAGTATGAATGGCCGAAATTACGCACGGCGGTAGCCAGCGAGTTCTTTAAGACGGTAGAGAGCCAATATGCGGATCGTATCGAGACCATTCGTGGAGCTTTGGCCGGATTGGTGGACGGATGGTTTTGGTTCCGGTGCCCGCGAGGCCGCCATATCTCGTGTGACTCACTCGGATATTATCGCGAACCAAGCCGGATTGTCATTCGCCAAAATGCTAGGCGCTCAATTGCCGACAGACATCAATGATCGAATTCAGGACATCAACAAAGCTCTTTTGTTCTATGATGAGCATACTTTCGGGCATAGTGAGAGCGTACGTAATGCTTATGGACTGGAAACTTGGGAACAACGCTCCTTGAAACAATCGTATGCGTGGGAAGCCTATCGCCATTCCGGTTTGCTGGGAGAGGCCACTATGTATATTACAATCGTTCGTGCCCAAAAGCGATGTTCCGTCTATCGCTGTATTCAATACGCTCAACTGGAGTTATAGCGGTATCGCTAAAGCTTATGTCGATCATCAGATTCTTCCGAAAGACAAGGCTTTCGAGATCGTGGATGCGGCTGGCAACGTAATTCCGCACAAGCCGGCGAAAGCCGTTCCGATGGTACTTATTGGAACTTTTACGTGAAAGAAGTCCCGGCTTTGGGATACGCACAGTATTATATAAAGGTGAAGGATGCGCCACGTCCGGAAATACAGGGCACTACGGAATTAAAAGAGACACATGTGGAGAATCCTTGGTATGCCATCGACTTCAATACCCGTAAAGGTACGATTCGTAAATTATATGATAAGGATTTGAACAAACAATTGGTTACGCCGGATGCGGAATGGGAGATGGGAGAGTTTATTTATGAGATTATCGATAGCCGTCATCCGATGGAACAATATCGTGCTCCCCAATTCCTCCGCCGTCGCCCAGAGAAGATGCGTTTCGAGAAATATGAGAAAGGCGATGTCTGGGATACATATCGTTTCCGGGGAGAGACAATAGCGGGACGTGAGCCGAATAATTTGATGGTGGAATTCCGTGTATTTAACGTAACAAAGAAAATCGAGGTAGTTTATCGCCTGCGCAAAAAAGCGGTAACAGATCCGGAAGCGGTTTATATCGCTTTCCCGTTTGAGGTTGAAGGAGGAAAGATCCATTTAGATGTACCCGGCGGATCGATTGAGGCGGGTGTAGACCAAATCCCGGGCTCCTCTAACGATTGGTACACGGTGCAAAACTTCGCTACGGCTCGTAATGGAGAGTCACAGGTCGTGATGGGTAGCCAAGAAATACCATTAATGCAATTTGGGGCGATCAATACGGGGCGGTATAAAGCCGGAGCCGTACCTCAGTCCACGAATATGTATTCATGGCCGATGAACAACTACTGGGTAACCAATTTCAATGCGGACCAAATGGGAGAGATGCAATGGAGTTACTTCATCAACTCTTCGAAAGACAACTCTATTGAGTATGCGACTAAGTTCGCTTGGGAAAACCGGATTCCGTTCTTGACCCGTGTTTTGCCTGCCGGAGATAAAAAGGTGGAGCCTCTCCAATCGGCTTCCATTTTCAAGATCGTACCGGAGAATTTGTTGTTGGTAAACATGAGCTGTGGAGGACGAGAATGCTGTTATGCTTCAATTGCGTGAGATAGGCGGGAAGCCAGCTACTTCTCCGTAACTTCAGATAAAATTAATTTTGTGAAAACTACGGTTTGTGATGTCGTAGGAGACCCAGTTTCGGGGAATCCGTTGAGTTTCGCTCCGTGGGAGAATAAGTTTATAAAATTATCTTGGTAGCATGGTAAGGGGCGGGGTTTGCCCGCCCTTATCCAGTTTGTCTTATGTTTGTATATTGAATGTTTTGATAGGATCTAACCCCAAATAAATCGGTATTATTCTAAGCAGAAGACTTGCTTGTGTTAGAGTGATGGGTGAAGAGTGTCATGAGAGACTCTGTTTCGGGTAATGCCTTATTGGATTTCAAGCCTTGTGGGAATAAGTCTATGGCGCTTTCTTGGTAGAAAGATTGTAGATAATTGTGGTTCTTCTTTTATTTATAAAGAAAGGGCTAAATTTTTTCATATTATCCAGTCTCTTGAATACATTATCTGTTTTTTCATAGAAGCCATACTAGTGCCATTTTCGCCTAGCCTTGAATCTCAATAAATTTAACATTTGTTTATTGTAACCAATTTAAAGTGTTTTTACTGCTAATATTTGATAGTTAATTATTTATGTGATAGAAAGGCGATGATACTATTGTAAGTCCGTACGGAACAATATATTTTTAGTACATTTAAGGGCTGATATTCTTGGTTTCAAGGGGTGATTTGTGATAAATGTGTCATTTTTATTAAAAAAATACTATAGATTTAAGTCTAGTTTACAAAAAAAGTTATACATTTGCCCAGTTTTTAATGATATAGACCATGAATGGCGCACTAGTTCCGTACGAACTATGTCCATCTATAACGATAAAAAATTACATAGACAAATGTAATCAATCTAAACTTAATTAAAAAACAAAGCAAAATGACAAAGAATGAATCTAAGCTATTATCCCTTCAAGGGATAGCTAAAGCCTCAGCGTTCTGTTTGCTGCTTTCTGCCTTCTCTGTAAACGCCGCTATGGCCGCTCCCGCTCCCGCAGGCACGGTTGATGAAGTAATGGCAGTGCAGCAAGGCAAGAAAGTAACAGGTGTGGTTATTGACGGTACAGGTGAGCCTGTTATTGGCGCTAACGTGGTGGTGAAAGGCACTACAAACGGTACGATCACTGATTTCGATGGAAATTACACGATCGAGGGTGTGTCCGCAAACGATGTGTTGGTCATTTCTTATATCGGTTACTTATCTCAAGAGGTTCCTGTAGGTAATCAATCGATGATCAAGGTGACATTGAAAGAGGATACCCAAACATTGGATGAGGTTGTAGTAGTAGGTTACGGTACGATGAAGAAATCTGACGTGACAGGTTCTATCTCTACGGCTAAAGGAGATGATTTGGTAAAGAATCAAAGCTTTAGCGCATTGGATAACTTGCGTGGTAAGGTATCTGGTGTAAACATCTTCTCTAACTCTAGCCAGCCGGGCGCTTATTCAAACCGTGTGGTTATTCGTGGTATCGCGACAATCAACTCTTCTTCTAATCCGTTGTATGTAGTGGACGGCGTAGTAATGGAAAACTTCGACTTGGTGAACCCGAATGATATCGAGTCTATGGAGGTATTGAAAGACGCTTCCGCTGCCGCTATCTATGGTGCCCGTGGTGCCAATGGTGTCATCATGGTAACGACCAAACGTGGTAAGAAAGATGGCGAAGGTGTCGCTATTAGCTACCAAGGTTCTGTTAGCGTGAGCTCGATAGCACGAAAAATGGATTTGCTAAATGCACAAGAGTGGACAGACACTTTTATGAAAGGTCTGGAGAATGAGAACAAATGGTTAGGAACCAATTGGTCTTTAAATCGTACCGATTGGTTTACCGACCGTAATTACTTTGATGCAAACGGTAATCCTATTTACGATACGGATTGGCAGGATGAGGCAACTCGCACGGCTGTTTCCCACAACCACCAGTTGAATATTCAACAAGCGGGTAAGAACTCTTCTATGGGTGCGTTCTTGAACTATACCGATCAACAAGGTATCATGTTGAACACCTATAACAAACGTTTGAACGCTAAGATGGCTTACGACGCAGATCCTACAAAATGGTTATCTACATCTGTAAACGTATTGGTTAACCACACGTGGGGCCGTTATACTCCTGAAGATGGTGGTGGACAGGAAGCTCGTCGTACCATGATCGAAATGTTGCCTTGGCTACCTGTATATGAGCCGGGTACAAATAAGTATACGACTAGCACGTCTCCTTCTTTGAGCGGTTTCAACTTGGAGGGTATGTCAAACCCAGTATTTATCTTGAACGATCAGCGTAGAATGAAATATAACACCCAGATCTTCGGTAACGCCGCATTGACATTCCACTTAGCTGAAGGCTTAGACTTGAAGACTCAATTTGGATTGGATAGCCATAATATCACTTATCGTGGTTATTCTTCTGTCGGTTTGAACAATATCTCTATGCCGAATGGTTGGGCCGAATATGAGAACTGGAATACTTTGTATTGGCAGGAAGAGACTTATTTAACCTATAATAAGGTGTTAGGCGATCATCGTATCAACGCTATGGCCGGTTTGTCTTGGCAGGAACGTACTTATAGAAGAAATAAGTCTAAAACGGAAGGTTTCTCCGACGACTTCTACGAGGATTACAATATGATCGTAGGTACAACCCCTAAATCTCCTGAATCCGACTGGACTCGTTGGGCGATGAACTCTTATTTCTTGCGTTTCGCTTATACCTATAAAGATCGTTACTCCGCTACCGTAACAGGTCGTATTGATGGTTCTTCCAAGTTTGGTGATAACAACAAATATGCATTCTTCCCATCAGCCGGTTTGGCATGGAATGTCTCTCAAGAGGATTTCTTGAAGGATAGTAATTTAATCAGTAACTTGAAACTGCATACCAGCTATGGTTTAACTGGTAACTCTGAGATCGATCCGTATAAGTCTTTGGGTAAGATTAAGTCGGAGACTTTATTATTGAATGGTACACGTGCGCCATATTCCTATATGGAAACGATGCCAAACCCGGATTTGAAATGGGAAAAGACCGGACAATTTGATGTTGGTTTCAATTTAGGATTATTCCACAATCGTTTGAATTTTGATGTGTCTTACTACAATAAGAAAACAACCGACTTGCTGTTGGATTGTCCGGTGCC
>ENA-OQEB01000199-OQEB01000199.1-human-gut-metagenome-genome-assembly--contig:-NODE-199-length-25321-cov-2.900968_pt1 | contig 25321 bp, 30 predicted proteins | sample MGYA00242787_ERZ504619 | MGnify/ENA primary metagenome ERZ504619 (study PRJEB26092, sample SAMD00036317) | human gut metagenome | host: Homo sapiens | study: EMG produced TPA metagenomics assembly of... | reverse complement strand
TATAAAGTATTGTATTCCTTGAAGAAATGTTTTCATTGTCCTTTAAATGACCAATCGTTATAACAACCTATAATAGGAACAGGTATTATCTCGCACGAAATAATGATTCCATTCGGATAATTATCCGCAAATTGATTGAAAGCAATACCGCATAACCCTGCTACTATTGTTGCTATTTTTGATATACTGGGATCTGGAATAGCAGCACTTAGAACAGCCGTTATCTCGGATCCTAATGCAATCTTTTTGCAATCAGAATTTGAAATATATAATTCAAACGAAGCCCAATTTAGAACTAATTTGGTTACTCCCCCGGAAACTCTTTCACCAACGAAATTGCTAGCATTATATATTTCTATTGTTTTTTCTCCTATTTGATTTTTCACAATTCCTTGTGCTGATAAAAGAGCATTACTTTCTTGCATTCGGTTTTTATAGTAGATAAACACTCTTTCAGACAAACCGATAGATTCTCCATTTGTCACATCAAGAACAAAGAGGCCATTTTTAATAGATACATGTTTATCTATGACTTCATAAGCTTTCTTTCTAAGAAATTGCTCTTCCTCCGTTTCTTCACATGGGACTTTTGTCACATCATAATCAATAAGGTTTACCTTTTCAGTACTTTCTTGAGTAAAACCATCCTCATTTTGACATGAAGTCAATTGCCCTAGAACTGCAATTATTAAAGCAGCTATAAATCCTTTAATTATCAATACTTTTTCATTTTCTAAAATTTTAATGAACATTTTATTATATAGTACTAGTACGGATGCAAATATACAATGCTGATTGTATATAAAACAATATTTTTAGATGTTTTTTGCCATTATATGTTGATAAACATAAATAATATCTATATTTGTACTATACAATCTAAATTATATTAATATGGAAAATGTTTATTACTCATTAAAAGACTTTGAACTTTCTTTAAAGAAGAACGCTATCGAGAGAGCTGACGACTTCCAGCAGTACATCAATCAATTAAATGAATTTGGTTGCAAAAGCTATTGGATAACTTCCCAGACAGGAGTCGGGTCAACAATGACCATTGAAGACTTTGACCGACCTGTCACTGCATTTATCTCCAATGACTATTTGGGAATGTCACAACGAGAGGAAACCAAACAGGCTGGAATAGATGCTATTATCCAAAGTATGGAACAGGTGCTTGTGCCGCACAGGTTATAGGTGGCTATCTCGATATACATCAACAACTGGAACAAGAAATCGCATCTTTTGTAGGGCAGGAGGACGCAATACTGTTTTCTTCCGGTTTCGGGGCAAATGCAGGGATATTAAGAGCCTTATTAGGTCAAAATGACATTGCGTTAGTGGATCCTTATATCCATACAAGCGCAATGGCAGGATTAAAAGGAACAAATGTAAAGCGAATAGGACACAATGATTTGGAATATTTAGAGAAAACGCTGAAAGAAACCAAGATCAATATCAGACCAGACTTGTAATAATAGACGGGGTATATTCACAAGATGGGGATTTGTCCTTGCTCCCGGAAATAATTTCTCTTTGCAAAACCCATGAAGCTATGTTGATGCTGGATGATGCACACGGAATAGGTGTAATGGGAGCCAACGGTAGAGGAACAGCAGAACATTTCAATTGTTTGGGGCAAGTGGATATCATCACCGGAACATTCAGCAAATCATTTGGTTGTGTGGGAGGATTTGCCGCCGCCTCAAAAAAGATAATACAATACCTGAAATTTTATGCGGACAGCAATGTCTTCTCGGCAGCCCCTACACCACAAGTAACCGCATCCATTTTGAAAGCTTTGGAAATAATAAAGAAAGAACCGGCAATAAGAGCCAGACTTTGGGAAAATACCGATTACCTCAGGAGCCGGCTGACAACCGAAGGGTTTGACATAGGCAAATCCGTGTCACCTATTTTCCCCATTATGATAAGAGATAATAAAAAAAGTTTATGAAATAGCTAAAATGTTACAGGAAAAAGGTATCTTTACAATTGGAATTGTATATCCGGCAGTAAGAACCAAAGAGGCCAGATTAAGGGTCAGTGTTCTTGCCACGCATGAACATGAACAGTTGGAGCTTTAATCAACGCTCTTAATGATATAAATAAAGATATAAAAATAAAAAAGGAACAATGAAAGAAAGGAGAAAGCGAAGAAGTGCAAAGGACATAGAAGAAAGTATACTTGATGCGGCAAATCAATTGATTGAAAATGATGGATTTTCAAAATTGACAGTTACCGGTATCATACATCTGGCAGAAATCGAACCTGTCCAATTCTACCATAGATATGAGGATTTGAACAAGTTTATTGATGAGTATGTCAAAAAGTACGATTACTGGTTCAATGATATCATAAAGTCCCAGAAACAATCAAGCAATGATAAAGAATTGTACACGAACATTCTGACAGGATTGTTCCATTCTTTATCGGAGAACAAAGCAATGCAAGAGCTTCTGAAATGGGAACTGGCTAATAATAATGAAACCAGTCAGCGTACCGCCCGGTTACGAGAATTACATACATTGCCTCTATGCCAAAAATATTCAAAACTGTTCTCGAGTCAGTAGCTTTTTAGTGGGGATACGCATATAGTTTAGCAATGCGGAAAAGGAAGAACCTCTTGTCAGCTACGCCTCTTAGGTTTGCTCTGAACAGTTTAATTTTAGCATTGAAAGATTCTGCCATTGCATTTGAAGAACGATGGTTGTAGAAATTCAGTATTTCATCATAGTGTTCATAAAAAGTAGCGGCAATGACGTTAAAAGAATGCATCCTTGCTTCTTCTACTTTATAATACCACCGTGCCATAGCCAGACGTGCAGCATCCTTTATGGTATTCCTTGAGAATATCATCCGCAGGGAATGGCACAAACCATATGCTTTTTTAACGTCAGGGTATCTTCGAATAGTATTGCCGCCTTGTTTCTGCCTCTCTGTCCATTTATCGGCTGATTTGAAAAGTAAATACCGCGAGCGTATAAGCAACTCCCTACGGGTATCACCATTAGCATATCGGTATGGGACATAATCCTCGTTCTTCTGTTTAGCTTCCTCCATTTCCTCATTGGCCTGCTGTATGGCATCCCAACGGTGTTTGATGCGTAATTCCTGCACGGCATCACAAGCTAATTTCTGAATGTGAAAACGGTCTATCACACGGCAGGCTTTAGGAAATGCAGTCCGTACGATCTTGCGCATGGAGTCTGAAAGGTCAAGTGTCACTTCTTTAACGGCATAACGACTTTCCTCGTCAATTCGCTGAAGTACAGCTATTACATCCTCCGATTTGGTGCCTGCCACAACTGCTACAAGAGAACACTCCCTTGTGCAGGCATCGCGGTTGGTCACAAAGGTGTAAAGTTCACCGTTTGAGAGCGATGTTTCGTCAATTGCCAGATGCGGTCCTATATTCTCTGGAAACAGCATCCATTCATCGGCATGAGATAACTGTTCCCAATTACGATATCCGCTGAGAACCTCCTTGTACTGTTTTTCGAATGTATGACAGTCTATATGATAGAATTCCTCAAGCGTACGGCAAGTCACCGGGGATGTCTCCATACGTTTCTTTTAAAAAAGATCCAAATTCTTTGGAGTATCTGGTTCCCTTGGCCACAATGTCGAGGTCGATGGGAATACTAAAGCTTTTCCCTGTGCGTAAGTCCGTCCAACGCCGGCGTCTGATCTTGAGAATTACCTTATGGTCCCGTATGGGAAAGTCTGTCACATTTACAGCTTCCATAAAACCTTTGGATTCAAAATGTACGTCATTGCTTAACTTGGGATTCATCTTTTCATCCAGACTGATATGAATCTCTTGAGAGGTTTGTTCGACTCCAGAGATAAGAAAGTAATCTAATATCTGCGCAGGCAACACGAGGCTGGCTAGCATGTTCAAATAATCGTTTTTCATAATGCGAAGTAAGCAATACTTCACGAGTATAAAAAAATAATCCCCGCTAAAAATCTACTGAGCCCTGTTCTCAGATACGGATATTGACATTGTAACTATATCCGCACTGATAATAGGCGGAATATACTATCTCATTTTGCATGATGAACTTTCTACTTTCAGTGGTATAAATTTAAAAATGGAATCAGACAGGCAAAGAGTTATTAAAGCCATAAATAAACTGTCAGATATTCTGTTCACCCCTATACCATCTTCTCTTACCAGAGAAACCATTGATATAATAATAAAAATGAAGGAAGATAATATACCAGTGGGAAAAATAGCATATTATACGGGAATACCACAAGACATTATCATTTCAATCTAAAGCACAAATTGGAATAACCTGTTGTATATACTGATTTGAAAGTGAGTAAAAATAGCAGTTAAAAAGCCGTGTACATCGATTTCCCCATCGTCGTTCACGGCTTTTTTATAATCAAGGTATATAGAAAAGCGCAAACTCGGCTTTTCTTCTTCTCTCTATGCTTGGAATCACTTTCCCCTTATAGCACCTAAAGGAAACATACTCCTCATAGATGTCACGCTCCCCTTTTTCCAGCTTCCGTATCAACCGGCTTTTCGGCATCCTGCCATGGCCCTTCAATCTGAAAATGCCCACATTATAGCTCAAAACGCCCAAAAGCAATGCATCATTCTCAAACTCCCGGAACGCATCACAACACTTTCTAAGGTCACTCCTCAGCAGCGAATCGGCCTGTGCCTTGCTCAGGTTCTCGGTCAATGTCTCCCCCGGAAGCAAGCGGTGCCCGTAACCGATGTAAGGCATCTGTCCCCGATGCCAGCCTTCCGCCCGTTTGATGAACTCCACGGCCTTGTCAAACAGCGAATCCGGCACTTCCCCCTTTCCTTGGGCAAAAGCGGAGGAAACTACAAACGCCATAAACACTCCGGCCGTCAGCTTGAGCCATGCCCTACTCATTGCCCGGGACGTTGTTTTCCGCATCATTCACATTGAAACCGTAGGTCAGCTGCCGCATATTCCCCCAGTTGTCCTCAAAATAGAGGTCGATGGTCTGCGAGCCATCCGCGCTTTGCGAAGTGTAATACAACCGGAATCTCCGTTCATTCAGCAGGTAGCGGTCATTGGGCTTCAGCACCGTTCCGTCCTCCATCTTCAGGCTGCCCTTGCCGTCCGGCTGGAAGTACCTCAGCGTATAGACCGTTCCGGCAAAGTTACCTTCCGGTCTGATTTCCAGACGGATTTCCACCGTCTCACCGTTTGCTATCCCGTCCGCCACCGGCATGGCTTCCACCGTGAACGGGTATTCCTGCCGGACATCCAGCCCGCCGTCACAAGAGACAAGACAAAAAAGGGAGGTAGCCAGGCAGCAGGCCGCCATCATGCAATCAAGGATTTTTCTTTTCATGGGTATATATCTGTTTTAGGGTTAGAAAATGTATTTGACTCCGATTCCATACTGGCAGTGGCAACGGCCCGAGGCGCCGCCCCACACAAACCGCTCACGCAGCCGAAGCAGCAGGACAACCCTGTCCGACAGGTAGCCTTCCGCCTCCAGTGTCGCCGCACCGCCGTAAATGAAGGATTCACACCTGTGCAGGGCGGCACCGTCATCCAGCAGTTTCTTGCCGCCGTTTACCGTCTCATACCCCAGCAGGCCGAGACACCGAGGTTCAGGAACAGCACCTTGCCCGGCGAGGAAAAGAACGTATGGTAATAGCCGCCCTCGCCCGTGTATTGCGCCGTCGGGATATGCGTGTTCCTGTATGGGATGTTGCGCCGGAGCGTCTCCCCGCCGAACACCCACTGGTTTCCTTTTTTCGTATAGGTGGAAACGGCCAGCGAGAAGGCGTAACCGGCATCGTGCCGGTTCGCTCCGCAGTAAAAGCCGTCCGCCATTTCCGCCATGAAACGGACACCCTTCATTCCCGGCAGACAGCGTTGCGCATGGGCCTGCCCCGCCATAAGGGCAAGCAGCGCAAGGGTGATATACACATACCTTTTCATCGCACTTTCAGTTCATTGATGGTCTCGGCACGCACCAGGTCTTCATTCTCTATCTCAAAGGTTTGGTGGCGTCCCCCTTGTTTCTCATACATCTCCACCACCAGTTTCTTGTCATCGGGGAGGGTGAACTTGGGTAGGGCAAACACCGTTCTCCCGCTCTTTTTCCCGTCCACACGGGTCAGGTAATTGAAAGCACGCAACGGACAGATGACCTGTTCCTGCATGGCGGTACGTTTCACTATCTTCTTGTCCACGATCTTGAAGGTCACGAAGTCCACATCGAAAGGCACGTGGGTGGAATTTCTTACCTCGGTATGGAAATAGAGCAGGTCACCGTGCGCATAGAGCCCTTTGAGCAGGTACTGCACGCCGAACCGTTTACAGCCGATGTGCTTCACTCTCCGCTTGTCCTGTCCGTGCACGGACTTCATGACCAGACGCACCAGCCTGGGCGACTCGTTGCCCAGTTCCTGCAAATAGATCTCCATCGCGTTGTTGGGACGGTTCACCGCCTCCCCGTCATGGATGAAGTCGCACATCTCCACATTCAGCAGCAGCGGCTCGTCGGCATACTTGACATTGAACGTGTAAAAATTCCCGTCCTCGGTAATCACGCTCATGTTCGTCTCGTTACGGAAATGCTTCCTCGTGGCCTTCACCCGGATCACGTTCTCCGCGCCGTCAGCCTTGCCGGCTATCAGGTTGGGGGAACCGAGGTCCACGTACTTGACGGATGAGGGGAAAATCACATGCACCGTCTTGTCGTAGGTGATTTCCAGGCCATGCGGAGGTATCATTTGGCTGAAGCCTATCTTGCGGCTCAGCCCTTCAAAATAATCTCCGCTACTCTGCTGCGCATGGGCAGCTAAAAAGCCCGTCAGAAGGGCAAACATCATCAGAATCTTCTTCATGTCCGATTGTTGTTGGTTGGTTGTTGAATAATTGTGTTTTCTCTTTTTCTACTCCGGGGTATGGAGCAGCAGCCTGTGCCCGGCCTTCAGCGTGATTTTCACCGTCCGCATCCTCTTGGTGACATACTGTGACACGCCCTGTATCACGCCTTTCCCCACGTCCGAGGCTATCTGCGCGCCGGCGTCCGTCGAGATGTTGATGCTGCTCCCCATCGAGGTTCCCATGTTGGCGGCTATCTCACGCACGGCATCGTATTCCAGCGAGTTCGGGACAAGTATTCCCTGCCCGCCGTCGGCGTCATACACTTCCAGCTCCACCGGAATGACCGCCCCTTTGTATTCCACCGTCTCGACGAGCACGTCCAGCCGTTCCCCCCGGATACGTGTGCTTCCGGTCAGCAGGGTGCCTTTGGGTATGAGGCGGTCGTCCACCGCCATGGGTTCCAGCAGCCGGAGGCGCAAGGCCTGCCCGTCCGATACGGTCTGCGTTCCGTGCACGCAGGCGGCGATGGTGTTCCTGTCCGGGGAGAGCGTCTTGCCGATGGGGGTATGGAATCCCGTATTCCGTTCTCCGGCAATCCCCTCTTCGTCATTCGCTGGCCGGGACAGGGAGGACACCACCTGTTGCCGCACCTGCTTCACTGGTCGGGCGGCGGTCCGTTCTTTCCGGTCGGCTGCCGGAGCGGCGGTCGTCTGCTTCCCGTTGTAACGGGCCGCCAGCTCGTATGACTTCTCCATCAGTGCCATCTTCTCTTCCAGTGACTGCCCGCCGCCGTCAGGGTGCTCCCCGGACTGCCTCTTCTCTAGGCTCTCGATGCGCCGCAGCAGCTCCTTGTCCTGCGGATGGTCGCGCGGCTCATGGATGGCATGGAGCGAGCGGTTCATGTTGCGGTAGGCCTCCGTGGACGAACGCACCGGACTGCGGGGTGTCATGGCTTCCGGTTCCGGGGGAAGCTCCACGTTTACCCCGCCCTGCGCAACACGCAGGGTGTCGTTCCGCTTCCTGTTGAACAGTTCCGACATTTCCTGAAAGGTGTCCTTGCGCTTTCTCTCCTTTTTCGCCAAGGCATCCCGTTCGTAGGCGCTAACTTTGTTGCCCTCCATGCGGGTCTCTTCGGGCGATGGAATCTCCGTATTGAAGCCCAGGCCTTTTCCGGCTTCCTCCTTTCTTTCTCCGTTGGGCTGTATATCAGCAGAATGGCACCCGCGAACATCAGGGAAAAAAGCGGGTAGATGACAAACTTCGCACGCCGACGTTTCTCTTCGGGTGTCAGCGGCTTGTCACCAGACAGTCCCAGCAGTTTCTTTATCTTCTGTATATCCGTTTTCATCGTAGCAGTTGTTTGGATGGATTGGTATTGTTTTCCGGCCACAAGTCAAGCCGCCGGATATGTTCTATGCTCATCGTTCCGTCACTCTTTCCCGGACCGGAGAGCGCGGAGACTATCGTGTACAGGCAGGCAGCCAGGAACAGAAGGAAGGCGGTGATTGTCACCAAGCTCCGTTGTCTTCTTGTCAGGCGGCGGCAGAACAGCCGTATCCGGCCGTCCGCCCGTCTTAGGCTGGCATATCCTCTTTTCATCGTTCCGCGCTCCTTATGTCCTTGTTCTCCAGGATGGTGAACTGCTCAATGATGAACCCGTTCGGATTGTCGTCCGAGCGCCCTGTGTTCTGGAGCGAGCAGGAGGTGACAAGGCTGCGCTCGGTCACGTTGCTCTCCCTGATGATCATCTGGCGGGCATACGTCGTTGCCTTGTAAGGATAAACGGCGAAATCGCACACCACGCTGTCCACATGCACCACCTGGTTGATGTTGCCCGAAATCAGCCGATTGTAATAGCCCTTCTCGGCAAAGTCCACATAATAGTGGTAGGCGCTCTTGTCCGCCAGTTGCAGGGCGCGGTTAATGTTGTGCCCGATGGCGTCCTTTTGGGGCGAGAGCGAGAAGAACAGCTCGTGAAAGCGCCTCACGTGCTCCCTCGCCTCGGCGGGACGGTTCTGTGAAAGGTCCTGCGAGAGGGCCATCATCAGCGACTTGCCGCCGTCCAGCACGTAGATTTTCTCACGCTGCCTCTCGGCGAAGCGGTACGAACTCCACAGCGCATAGCCGGTGACGAGCGCACAGCAGCCGGTGAAGACCGCCAGCATCAGCCGGATGCGGCGGAAGCTGCTTTCAATGTTGGTCAATGACTTGAATTCCATGTATGAATCGTTTCTTTGGATTGATTGATTTTTTCTTTCTTCCGGCGGGATACGTATGGTGCTCCTGGTGACATACGTTAGTGACGGCTCGTTACATACGTTAGTAGCAGGTTGCTACATACGTTAGTCGTATCAGGCTGCATACGTTAGTAGCCGTATGCCGCATACGCATCCCGCAAACCGGTCTCTGTTATTTTCCTCTCAGCCGTCCTCCGATATTCCCCAGTACGGAACCGCCCACCCCGCAGCAAAACTGCCCGCTTTCGTGGCGGTACGGTTCAGGTTGCGGCTGAAATTTCCGGCACCGCCCGCCTGTACAATCCAGCCCGCCACCGTCGGGACGGTGAAGTACCCGATAATCCCTATCAGCATAAAAATTATGTACATGCTGTTGGAGTTGTCTATCGAGTAGTCGGGATTACCCTGCAACTCCAGAATGTCGTTCCGGAGCATCAGCACCTGGAGCTTGGCGAGCAGGGTGCTGAACAGGTCGCTCACCGGAAGCCACAGATAGACGGAGATATACCTTGTGAACCACTGCCCGAGCGTGGACTGGAAGCCGTCCCACACGCTGAAGGCGAACGCCACAGGGCCCAGTATGGAGAGCACGACCAGGAAAAAGGTCCGTACGGTATCTATCAGCAGCGATGCCGCCGCAAATATCAGTTCCAGCAGGCTGCGGAAAGCATCACGGATACTCTTTTCCAGCTTGTACATCCCCACTTCCACGTACATGCCCACCGCGAAGCGGCGTCCGTGGGCGACCAGCCCAGTTCGTCCAGCTGCCGGTCGAACTCCTCGTCGCTCACCAGATGGGCGGTCTCGGGATTGCGCAGCATGGCCTCCCGTTCCAGCTCCTCCTTCTGGGCACGGTACTGTTCCATGTCCAGCGTCTGCCCCTCAAGCATCTTGTGCGTGCCCTGCACGATGGGGCTGAGCACACTGTTCAGCGTGCCGAGCACCAGTGTGGGAAAGAGCAGGATGCAAATGCCGATGGCGAAGGGACGGAGCAGCGGATACACGTCTACCGGCTCGGCGCGCGCCATCGACTGCCACACGCGGACGGCGACATAGAAAAGCGCTCCCAGTCCGGCAAGCCCCTTGCCCACGTCCATCATCTCCTCGCAAAGGGGCATCATTTCTCCATACAGGGTCTCCAGTATGGTATGCAGGTTGGCGAAATCTATCGACAAAAGTACCATAGGCTACCAGTATTTGGAGGTTTCATCCCCGTAGAGCCGCATCACGCGGTCCAGGTCGTTCTTCTTCCTGGCCCTGAGATAGCTCACGGCAATGTTCTTGTTCGTATAGTAGCTCACCAGGTTGCGGTAGCGGCGCATCTCGTAGTAGCAGCGGTCCACCACGTCCATACGGTCCTTGTCGGTCATGGAGAGCGTACTCACGTTGATGACCTGCCTGAGGTCCTGCAACACGCCGTTGCTCTCCTCCAGCAGCCGGGCGTAACCGAAGGCGATGGCGTCCAGCTCGCGGGGCGAGAAATTCCCGTCGTTCATCATCTTCCCGAAGTTGGTCACGTAGATGTCCGACACGTCGCCCACCATCAGGATGATGTCGCGCACCTTGCGGGCGTCCTGTATCAGGTTGTTCACCGCTTTGAGCTGGTCGTAATACCTCTTCGCCTGCTCGTAGATTTTCACCGTCTCGGCGAAACTCTCGGCCGTATTCATGGCGGTCTTGGAGGTGTGGGCGATGTTGTCCGACATGTTGATGATGCTTTGGGCAAGGTTGCCGGGGTCGGTCACCACCCACTGGGCGTCCGCAGCGGTACCGCACAAGGCGAGCACGGTTCCTATCAGAAGTGACTTCGCTCTCATGGGCGTTCCTCCTTGCGTACATAGTCCCCGTTGGGGGAGAAAGTCAGTACGTCCGTTGCCTCGTTGTAGGACACATCGATGCGATAGCCCGTGTTGATGAACAGGTTGCCGTTCTCCTCCACCAGCAGGTAGGTCTTCGGTTTCAGCACGCGTGCCTTGCCGCTGCGGGCGAATACCGTCACCTTGTAGGCTTCTCCTTCCTTATATACCAGCACGTCCGGCTTGCCTTCCACACTGGTCCACGAGCCGCAAAGCTTGTCACGGTCGGTACCGTTCTCCGAGCAGCTCTGCAATATCAGGGCGGCCATGCTTATCAGACACACCGCCAGTTTCACAAAGGGTCTGTTTCTCATAATCGTTCTTGTTTGAAGGTTGATGTTTGTCTCTGTTCTTCCCGTCTCTTCTCCGCCATCCGTCTGACGGCAGCCTCCAGGTCTCCTCCGGATTCTTCCGCCAGCCGCTGCACTTCCAGCTTTTCGGACTCTTCCGTCGAGAACGTGAAATACTCTTCCTCGCTCACTTCCGTGGCATACACCGCCGAATGGGTGCCGCCCAGCCCGATCCACACCTCCCGGTAGGAACGTCCGGGATGGTTCGCCTGGTTGATGGAGAGAATCTGCCCTTCTCCTTGTCGGTCAGGCCGAGCAGCCGCTGGATATGCTCGAACTTGTTCATGTATTTCCGCTGGTCCAGCAGTATCTTGCAGTCGGAGTTGTTGATGATGGCCTCCTTCACAATCGGGGACGAGATGATGTCGTCCACCTCCTGCGTCACCACCACCGCCTCGCCGAAATATTTCCGGACGGTCTTGAAAAGGTACTTGATATACTCGCTCATGTTGGCGGACATCAGCGCTTTCCAGCATTCTTCTATCAGTATCATCTTGCGGACACCTTTCAGCCTGCGCATCTTGGCGATGAAGGTTTCCATAATAATCAGCGTCACCACCGGAAGCAGCACCTTGTTACTGCCGATGTTGTCCAGCTCGAACACGATGAACCGCTTGCTTGTCAGGTCCAGCTCCTTGTCGGAGTTCAGCAGGAAGTCGTAGTCGCCTCCCCGGTAGAAAGGCTCCAGCACGTTCAGGAAGCCGTCAATGTCGAAATCCTTCTCACGCACCCTCTTCCCCTCAATCATCCGGCGGTAGTCAACCGACACGAACTCGTAGAACCCGTTGAAGTCCGGCCTGACGCTCCGGTCCCCCGATATTTTCCGGATATAGGCGTTCACCGCGCCCGACAGCGCCACCTCCTCCGCACGTGTGGGCGCCTCGTCCTCCCGCTTCCACAAGGTCAGTATCAGGGTCTTGATGCTCTCGCGCTTCTCCACGTCGAACTGCCCGGAGTCGGTGTAGAACGGGTTGAAGGATATCGGGTTGTCCTCCTCGTACGTGATGTATATCCCATCCTCTCCCCGGGTGCGGTCATGAATCATGCGGCACAGCCCCTGGTAGCTGTTTCCCGTGTCCACCAGCAGGATATGCGTGCCCTGCTCGTAATAGTTGCGCACCAGATGGTTGGTAAAAAAGGACTTGCCGCTGCCGCTTGGTCCCAGGATAAATTTGTTGCGGTTGGTGATGATGCCGCGCTTCATCGGAAGGTCGGAAATGTCCACATGCACCGGGATGCCGTTCTGCCGGTCCGCCATGCGGATACCGAACGGGCTGGGCGAGTTCCGGTAATTGGTCTCCCCGGCAAAGAGGCAGACCGCCTGCTCCAGAAAGGTGTAGAACGACTCTTCGGCGGGAAAGTCGCCCGCATTGCCGGGGATGCCCGCCCAGTAGAGCACTGGGGTATCGACGGTGTTGTACCTCGGCGTGCATTCCATCATGGCGAGCTGGCTGCCCGTATCGTTCCTGATACGGCGGAACTCGTCCGCATCCTCGGCCCAGGCGATGACGTTGCAGTGGCACCTGACGGGCAGCAGCCCTTTGGCGTGCGCCTCATCCAGGTACATTTCCGTCCACTCCTGGTTCACCGCGTTGCTCCGGCTGTATTTCGACAGCGAGAGCATGTTGCGCGAGTTCTTCTCCATCATTTGCAGGATCTCCTGCGCGCTGTCGATGAACACATATTGCGAATAGATATGGTTGCACGACAGCAGCAGCCCCACGGGGGCGGCAAAGGACAGCCGGCAGTTGCTCTTGTCGGTGGACATACGCTCGTAGCGCATGTCGGTGGAGAGCTTGCCCGGCAGGTCCTCCGTGTCCGAGAGGGTATGCAGGCAGAGCCGCTTGTCGCCGATACGCATCCGTCCGGGTTTGAGGCAGATGTCCTGGAGCACGGCGGTCCCGTCCTCCAGCGAGAGGGAGAAATACTTCTCCACCAGCCCGGAACGTTCTTTCGTACCGGTCACCTCGTCCGTCTCCAGGCGGCGCAGCCTTACGTGCCCGGAATCGTTCATGATGCGCTCGAACTGTTCCACCGCCTCAAGGAAACGCTCCGCCGTCTCCTTGTCGGTTATCTCCCTGGGCAGCAGGAAGCCGCGGCAGAGGGTGCTGAAGTCACTCTGCCGGCGGTTGCGCTCACGGGTGGTCTTCGTCAGGTACAGGTAGCATCTGTGGTTCAGGAAGGGCCTTTCGTTAAAGTGCCGCTCGTAGCTGCGCGCAAGGAAGCTCTGTTCCTCCCCGCCGGTTTTCGGATGGTAGGTCTCCTTGACGAACCAGTCCTGCTTGCACACGACGCTGTGTTCGGGCAGTACCTTTATGGCCTTTATCCAGGAGGCGTGCATGGCCTCGTACTCGTCCGCCGTCACCGTGTACAGTTCGGGCAGCTCCACCTCGAAAGCCACGGTCAGGTCGGCATCCTTGCTCACGATGCAGCCGTTCTCCACCGACAGCAGGGGGAACTTGCGTTCCAGCGTTTCCGCTTTCAATACATTTCTCATGGTTGTTTCCTCTTTCTTTTCGTGAATAATCTGAAAACTCTTTTGCGGTGAATCAGGTAGCGCGGGTGCCGTTTCCCTGCCAGCAGCTTCATCAGCCCGTGTTCACCGTAACGGGCGTTCAGCCGGAACGTCACCCATACCAGCAGGCTGCCGGATATGACTCCCGAGAGAATGCATACCCACTGGCCCGCACCTGCCAGATAGAGGATGACCACCGCAAGGAGCACCGCCGTCAGCCCGCCCGCGAAGACAAACAGGTATTGCGACTTGAGCCCCTTGAACTCGACGGAATTGCCCGCGCCTTTGTTTACCGGATACTCCATGCCTTTAGAGGAAGAAGGAACGCAGGATGGTGGCAGCCACGATCAGGAAGATACACGCGAAGAACCAGCTGGCGGCGGTCTTCGAGGTGTCGGGGTCTCCGCTGGAGAACTTGCCGTAGGTCTTGATGCCGCCCACCAGTCCCAGCACGGCGCCGATGGCGTAGCACAACTTGGTGGCGGGGTCGAAATACGAGGTCATGAGGCTGGTCGCCTCGTTGATACCGGCAAGGCCCTGGCCCTGCGCGAAAGCGTGGGCGGCAATCACCGCACACACCATAGAAAAAAGGATTCTTCTCTTCATTGTCGAATCGTTTGGGTAAGACATAAATTTGAATTCGACGGCGAAGATAAACAGCGTTAACAGGCTATGGTTCAAAGGTTTCATCAGATGGCGCTATATGTCATCAGATGTCATAGCAATAACATATTTGCCTAATTCATACTACATTTTGTATGATACAAGATTTATCTGCGTGATTGCTCACTTTTCTTTGAAAATTAAGAAGACTAATGTTCTTACCTTTGCAAATAAAATCAGAATATTACCAAGACAAGGTGGCAATCATGATTTTTTGTTGTATTTTTGCCCGGACAGGTATATATAGGCTAATTGATAATTAGGATTATAATGAAAATGGAGTATGTTTTCCCGCAATTGTTCAGCCCTGATGACGTAGATATCAGGTTGCAATACATATCCGTCAGTCAACTGGAAAAAATGATTGAAACGGGTAAACTATGTATACCTGAAACGGAGGAACTGCAAAGAATGTCAAATGCCTGGAATGACAAAGAAAGAAGTTCGTTTATAGAATCCGTTATGGCAAATTTACCCATCCAGTTAATATACCTGGATGGAAGCAAAACCCCATGGACAGTAATCGACGGGGTACAGCGGATCAGTTCACTCCATAAGTTCCTCCAAAATGAATTCGTGTTAGAGGGATTGGAATATTTCAGCAAAGAATGCGAGGGAATGTCTTTTTCCTCCATCCCCTTTTACTTACGAAGCCGGATTGAATCAACAAACATAGTAGCTTATGTTATCAACCCCGGCACTCCAGATGCTGTAAAGTTCAATATTTTCAAGAGAATAAACAAGATAGGGAAACAACGCAACAGGGAGGAGCTAAGAAATGCTTTCTTTCAAGGTTCCGTGTCAAAGTGCATTGCCGAATTGGCGGAATCTCACGAATTTCTGCAAGCCACCCATAAAATGATGAGCAAAAAAGGGATGCCCGACCGGGAACTTGTATGCAGATATTTCGCCTTCAGGCTTCTTCGGCCATTCTTTGATACCACAGAAACCATGGACGATTTTCTGGATAAAGGGATGGATGCTCTTTCCGCATTGTTTGAAAATGATTTTGAGAGGGAGACAGCCCGGTTTAAAACTGTAATGCAACGCTGCTACGACGTACTGGGAGACATTACATTTATCAATATCAAAGCTACACGGAAACGGATAAACAAGAATTTATTTGCGCCTTTTCTTATACAATATCCCGGTTGGATGATAATGAATATCAGAGTTTGCTTCGGCAGTCGGACCGGTTTGAAGAGGAATACAAACGGCTATTTGAGGAAAAAGGATTTTTATGCGGAAAGGAACTGCGGAAGACTTCAACAGAAGCCGTCCGCAAACGATTTGATACAATGGATAGATTTATCAGGAAATTTACTTAGTTTAGTATGATAAAGGAAATAAGACTTAAGAACTTTAAGGTTTTTGAAGAGGAATCTTTCAACATAAAACCTCTGACTTTGATAACAGGTGTCAATGGCATGGGGAAATCCACCCTTATACAGTCATTGCTGTTCCTCAAACAGAACTATGAATTGGGGTATTTATCCAACCCGAAGAAAAAATTACGTTTGAAGCATGACTTTGTCAACCTGGAATCTGCCGGAGATATATGTTACACATTCGCCGAAGAAAAAAGTGTATGCATATCCATCAAAGAAGACAACGGGAACGAATATCAATGGGTACTGGACACCAGTGAAGCCGGAAGCGAGGAAGTCGGCTATACATATACCGGCAGCGATATTCACGGGCTTTCTTTATTTGATGACAGATTCATATTTCTGGAAGCGGATCGGTGGGGACCCAAAGCCCAATATAACAAATCGGAGGCCAGGGCATACAATACCTCATTAGGCATACAGGGGGAACTTACACCGGCTTACCTGAACAACGCCCTGTCGGTTAATGAGGAGATCGGCATAAAAGGAATGAGACATCCCAACCTGAAAGAAGAGCAGATACAACTGACGGAAAATGTGAATGCATGGATGGCCCAAATCATGCAGGTTCCTTCGTTGAAAGCAAATACGACTGAAATAGACAAAGATAAAATCAGGCTTGAATATGGCATGGCGGGAACCAAAGGCAAGAAGTACTCGGCTTTACAAGTCGGTTTTGGCTTCACCTATTGCTTGCCTGTCATTGTAGCCCTGCTCAGGGCAAAGGCAGACGACCTGCTTGTTTTTGAGAATCCGGAAGCACACCTGCATCCGGCTGCACAAGTGGAACTGGGCAAACTGATGGCACTGGCTGCCGGCAAGGGGGTACAGATCATAATAGAATCACACAGTGACCATATATTGAACAGTTTAAGGCTGGCAAGGAAAGAAAAAGTCATTTCACAGGAGGATTTGAATGTTATCTTTGTCCAAAGAGACTTTGGAGCAGGCGATGATATGGAGGTTACCTATATTGATGAAATTCAAATCACGGATGAAGGGAAATTGAACAAGCGTCCTAAAAATTTCTTTGACAGTTGGGATGATGTACTGACCAGGCTAATTGACTGAAAACATGGAAGCATATCTTAATGAATTGAGTGTAAAAGCATTCTCAAACAACAAGGACGCCCAAGACGCTTTTCTCGTTATTGGGCAGATGCTTGTCTAAAATGTCGGAATTAGGCGTTTCAAACGTGCGTATGACAAATGAAGCAATGGGAAAAGGAATGCTTCCCGGACAGACATGGAACAGGATCCTGAATAATGAAACTGTGATTGACAAGGATTTAAAATCCGTATTGATTGCCAAATTGTGCACTTTAGAGCCTGTTGACAGCCTTGAAGACAAGTACAACGTATTGGGTTTCTCTTATAATGGGATACCATGTAAAGGTTTGGGATGGGCCTCGGAAGCAATGGAAAATACGCTTGCTTTAGGATTCAGGCAAAAAGACGCTTGGGACAATGGAAGTTACGACGTGGATATAAGCCTGCTGGATGAGGATGGAAATGAACTGCCGCTCACATCCGGATGTAAGCATGTGGTTTCTCCGGATGGAGTCGAAACGCATAGGGATTTTCTCCTAAAGAAGATTAATATACCAACCAACGGGAAGGTATTGGCGAAACGATCTGCCAAATTGTTTCCGCATCTTAGATTTGCAGAACAGGCATCGAATCAGCTCGATAAAATCAAAGATCCGGCTGTTGTACAACAAATCTATTGGAGATTATCGGATTTGGAAAGAGTGGCGGCTAACTCCACCTCACCTGTCTCGCCGGAAAAGTTCAGATACAAAACGACACCGGAATCAGAGACACGCAGCAGATTGTCACAATTGAAAATCTTATTTTCGGATGGAGAGACCAGGCTCTGCTCCTGGCATTCACGCTTTACACCCGGTGCGGGACGAATACATTTTTGTCCAAATGAATCTGAACAGATCTTTTACATAGGATATATCGGTGAGAAAATCGCAGACTAAAACCGCCGGAAGCTTGTTCAGGTTGGAAAGCGACGGACTATAATCGGTATATTGTGTCTGTTAATCGTATTCCGCCCGTTGAAAAAAATACAATTTCACCCCATAGCAATCAACTGGTTATTAATCAACTCATAATAATACCCATGGCGGGCGCACAATTCGTCATGGGTACCTCTTCGACAATCCTGCCTTTATGCAGAACGACTATCCTGTCGGCATGACGGATGGTGCTTAACCGGTGGGCCACTATCAGGACCGTCCTTCCTTTGCAGAAATCCAGCAGATTCCCGGTAATGATTCTTTCATTGTTGGCATCCAGCGAGTTGGTAGCCTCATCAAGAAACACGAACGAAGGGTCCTTATAGAGCGCACGGGCGATAAAGATACGCTGTTCCTGTCCCCGGCTCAGCCCCACGCCTTCAGCCCCACCATCGTCTGGTATTTCAAGGGCAGTTTCTCTATGAACTCTTCCAGGTTGGCCTGACGGGCGGCGGTCCGGAGACGTGTACGGTCTATATGCTTGTCCTCCACCGCAATGTTCCTTGCCAGAGATTCGGAAAACACATGGCTGTCTTGCAGCACTACGCCGCAGCTGTGCCTCCACGATGTCATATCATAATCCTGCAAGGGAGTGTCCCCCAGAAAGATATTTCCGCTTGTAGGAGCAAAATAGCCCAGCAACAGTTTGACAAGGGTGGTCTTTCCACTTCCGCTTGCGCCCACGATGGCAGTGGTACGTTGTGCCGGAATGGTCAGCGTTATGTCATCCAGCACCTTGCTTTGCCATGCAGGTTATATTTAAAATCCAGGTGTTCAATCCGGATATCCTTTCGGGAAATCTCCGGCTGTTCCGGTATCTCTTTCCCCCTTCTTTCCTCCGCTTTCCCATGAATCGCGCTGATACGCTCGATGCTTAGCCGCACATTCTGGAAATTATAGAGAAACTGCATCAGTTGTTCAATCGGGATGTTCAACTGCCCGATAATGAATTGCACGGCAAGCAGCATACCCAAAGTCATCTCCCCTTCAATGACAGAAACGGCGGCAATGACCGTCACAACCAGGTTCTTGGACTGGCTGATAAATATCCCGCCCGTCTGCTGGAACTGTTGCAGGCTCAAAGACCTCATCTGGATGTCAAGAAGCTCCTTTTGCAACGCCTCCCATTCCCCGGCGCGCTTCCCTCGCCGCCTTGCAGCTTTATCTCCTGCATGAAAGTAAGGAGTTGGTATACCTTGTTGTTGCTGGCCGACTGTTTCTCGAAAATCATATAGTCAAACAACTTGCGTTTATGCAGGAAACACAGGTCCACAGGCCGTAGCCGATACTTCCCGCCAGAAAGACAAGGAACAGGAAGCTGTTATATGAAAACAGGACGCCCATGAATATGCACAAGACCATTACCGAGAACAAGACGGAGAGAACCTGTCCGGTAAGAAAATCCTGCACCCTGCGGTGATCGACGATACGCTGCAAAAGATCCCCGGTGGTCCTTGTCTCGAAGAATGAAATCGGCAGGCGGAACAGTTTGGCGAAGAAGTCGGTTATCAATGATATATTGACATGCATCCCCACAAACAGCAGAAGACGGTTGCGGACAAACTCCATGGCGGCAGAACCAAGCACAAGCACCAGCTGGCCGCGAGAATCAGATAGACAAGCGGGATATTTTTATGACCGATACCTTTGTCGACCATCATTTGCGCAAGCAGCGGAAGCACCAGCTGTACGAGACTGCGACAAGCAGGGTCAAGGCGACCGATGCAAATGCTTTTTTATAAGAAGCTATGTACCTCCATAAAAAACGGAAAGGGGACGGGACTTTTGGTTCCATGCCCGAAGAGAAGTCATAAAAAGCCTGTGTGGGTTCAAGCAACAAGGCGATTCCCTGTTCCCCGTCTCCCGCCCAACGCTTCAGGAAATCCTCTTTCCGGTATATGACCGTCCCTTTGGCCGGATCGGCAACATGATACTTATCCTTATGAATCCTGTACAGGACGACAAAGTGATTACGCTCCCAATGAAGGATACAGGGACACCATCCGGCCTGCAATTCGGACAGACCGACCGATACGGCGAATGTCCGGAATCCCAGGTCCTCCGCCGTCTCGCGAATGGCCTGCAAGGAAACCCCGTCAATCATGCAGCCGCATTGCTCGGAAAGAAAGTCAAGGGCATATTCCTTTCCGTAATGCTTGCAGACCATACGGAGACACGCCGCACCGCACTGCATGGAGTCATGCTGGTAGGACACCCTGAACCTCATGGGGCGACGTCTTGTTGTTCCTTGACGTAGGCATGGAAAGCGCCGAGCGTTATGTCATTCGCCTGGAAATACATACGTTCCATCTGTTCCAGAATTTCCGGATAATACTCCTTGATATACAGCAAGTCCTCTATCTGTTTCTCCTGTGCGTGCCGCAAGCTCCTGCAAATAGAACGGTCAGGTTCCTGAACCGCACCGTTCTTGATAAGCGCGGCGGTGCAGAGGGTACAGAAGCGGCCGGCCCAGCAGGAACGGCAGGACGGGCTGTCTGTCTTCTCAAAAAAATCACGGTACATTTGCCGGACGGCGGTACGGTTGATGCCCGAGTTCACCTCACCGACAGGCATGGAGAAATCCGATCGTTCGCAGAGATGCAGGTTGCCGTATGTGTCAAGCAACAGATTGGTACGCCCGATATAGCATGAATTGAAATATCTGGCTTTGTGTGAGGGTGCGTCACCGACCTTGGTCAGAATGGCGTACACATACCGCAGCCATGCGCTGATTAGGGGGTCACGAAGAATATACTGGTACCGTTCCTCCGGAGAGAGGCCCTTTTCATAAAGTTCCTTGATCCGCTCCCGGATATTGAACTGCGCCAGTTGCTTGTCCGTCTTCTTGCTTTCACTGTAATCACTGAATTCCAGGTAGGAAAACTGACGAACCCCGCCATAACAACCGTTCAGGCTACGCCCCTCAAAGTATCTGCCGACCTTGTCATGGTCATATTCGGGAGCCAGCACGGCCTGTATGTGTACATGGTTCAGCAGGTACTCTTCCGAAACCTCACGGATCATGTCAAGGGCACGCTCCACCACCGTTCCCGTACCCTGCCCGTTTTTGAACACGCGGTACTTGTCATTCTCCTCCGGAGGACCGTCGAAGCTGATGGCGAGGGTGAAATGATACCGTATAAAGAATTCCACCATCTCCCGTGTCAGCAGCGTGGCATTGGTCGTTATGTGGAATACGACCTTCTCCGCAGGTATATGGTGTTCCTCCCAAGGAAGCGAGAGCACATATTTCACCAACGGTTCCAGCAGGGAAAAACGCAGAAGCGCCTCTCCGCCGTAGAAACTGACGGCGGGAGGATTCCGTTTCAGGAACAGCGTCCTGTGTTCCGGTTCCACCTTGCGGAAAACACGTGTGTATTCATGGAAATAATCCGAAATGGCTTTCCGGGCATCCTCCTCTTTCAAGTGATGGGAGGCGTGCATTTTTCCTTGTCCGCGTTGCTCGTTGATTGTATAGGGGCAATACCTGCAACGCAGATTGCAGGTATTGGTCATCTCTAATGTCAGTTTTTTGGGAATGGCTTCCTCCTCCCATTGTTGCCATAACTGTTCCTCACCACGCATTCCGGAAGGTGTCCTCGCTTCCAGGGGACCCGGAAGCAGGATGCCGTTTCCGTTAAGACGGGCGATGAAAGCGGCGGCACCGGAAGGAAGGAGGCCGGGCAAGGCTCTCCTTCAGAAGTTCCATACGACGCCATGTATTCACAGACAAGGTTCTTCTCAGTCTCGGACAGCGACAGGAACATGTTCGCTCTGCCGTCATATAAATAACAGGACGCCCCGTCAACTGTGAACAATTTGACCAGGGGAAACTTATTCGTTTTTTGTTTTTCCATAGTGGCTAATCTGTTTACAAAGCATCGTACAATGCAGGAATCAATCCCAGTCTCTTGACCACCAGTTGAAATCTACACCGAAAGCGGAGTCATCGGTATAGCAACCGCAGTAGCATACACACTCTTCAGACCCGGCGGCTTTCCCGCCTTTCGTCTTTTCCAACTGTTCCGAAGTGACCGTCTTGTCTTTCAGTCTTCCGGACGGATACCTAGTTTGGCAATCTGTTTTCCCATAGCCTTTAAAATTGGAGTTAGTTCATACTTGCAACATTTCACTCCTTTAAAATATTGCAATGCCGATATGGTTTACCGGTTATTCAAATCCCATAGCCGCGATACTGACATTCGTTTTTCCTGATAAATCACGGCTCTATAATTCATTTTTGCAATCTGTCTCAAATATACAGATTCCATTCAAGAACACAATGTTTTTCTTAAAAAAAAATAGGATAAACGTAATGAATTATTTTTCATTAACATCTTAGCTTCTATATGATTCCGGAAAGGAATCCGTTACCAACCGAATAATCAAAATATATGGACATTTAAAGAACCAGGCATGACAAAGGAACCGGGAACAGGCAACCATGATAGCGGTACAAGGCAGGTGCTTCCAAAGCCTCTTCCTTTCGTATCGGACTGATTGCCGCCGGGTTCAGAGAAACTGTCTCCAGGCATGTTCCGGCTGTCCTTCCTTTTTCTTTCTTTTCACCGGCAATACATTTCCGTCATTGCCGATATATTGGTCTATCAGCTCCTCAATCAGGCTTTTATTCTCCACCTGGGATGAAATCAGTTCAAACATATCCGTTTCCCGGATGGCATGCAAGGTGACAGCAGCCTGGCGTTTTTTCTCCTCGTTCATTTGGGCGCCATCCAGATTAAGCAGCACATCGCCGGCATTGAGCAGGTCATCGGACGTGATTACCGGAGTGATACCTTCCGTGCCGGGAGCCTGTTCGTCCAGCCTTTCCTGTTCCTCTTTCAACAGTCTCATCTCTTCCAGAGGGAGCCCGCACTCCACCTCATTCTCCGGCACCGCCTCTTCCTCTCCGAGATAATCGTTCCCGGTTTCCAACGGCTGGCTCATGTAGGGGCGGCAAACGTACCCGCGTTTTCGTCCAGATAGACAAATCGGGTAGCCCCCATCACATCACCCGATCCTGTACCGCACGATGTTCCCTCTTCCTCCTTCTCCTTTTTCCCGGGGGTATAGAGCAGCCCGCAAATCTTACGGATCCGTTTTTTCTGATTCCATAACTTGTATAACAAGTAGCCGGCACAGCCGATCCTTACTGACAAATAAACTATTTCTTCCATTCCAAAGGGTTTTGATTTGCTTCCTGGTTATATATTTCATTGATAACATCCTGATATCTTTCCAGGTGGTCCGACAGGACACTGCCTAAAAACATGGGAACTGACATATCCGGTGCAATGACAGGCAATAATTTGGCAACAGTCCTGTACAAAGCATCGTGAATATAGGTCTGCCTTCTTGAACCGGACAGCCTCTCTTTCAGAAACCGTCGCCGGTATTCATCCGGGCCGGACGCCTCATCCGTGGATTTTCCTATCTGCTGTTTGGGAGAACCGGCGAAGTTCTTCTCCTGCTTCTCTTGGGAAGGGGCAGGCCGGCTTTTTGTTTCCGGAGCCTCAGTGGGAGAAGCCATTTTGTCCAATGCTGTTACATCCCCGGCCATCATACGTTTCAATGCCTCCTCATCCACCTGGTAATCCGTTCTTCTTTTGGTAGCCATGATTGTTCTTATTGAAGTTTCAGTATGGTTTCTATCTCTGTTGCCAGCAAGTCCAGATTGCTGCCCCTCAATGCGGAAGGGGTTGGAGGGAACAAGGTGCTGCGAAAGAAAAATCCCTTCATCCCGAAGTCTTTATTGTAGCGCTCCGCACTGGGAATGACGGTTTCCATCGCCGGCAATTTCAGCGAGCGGAAAATTTCAGTGTAGCTGTTATACAGGTCTTTGGACACACGTTTGTCCATCCGGTTCCAGAACATATAGATGCCACGCAAGGCACATCCTTATGACGGTGCATGTATTCCCGGATGGCAAGGACGAAAGCCATGCTGCTCCGCATAACCATTCTCTCCTGTGTGACGGGAGTGAATACATAGTCCATATTGATTACGGACCGGAAGACACCGGGCACATTCACAGTTCCGGGGAGGTCAAAAAGGACAAGGTCATAGTCCAGTTCCGATTTTTCAAGGAAACGGCCGGCAGTTTCCCGGGCTTCCTCCGGAGTGGAGTTCAGGATGCTGTAGGCTTTCCTCCCGCTTGTCCCGAACTGTTCCACCAGCTGGTTTTGCAGATGCACGCTCTTTTCAATGGCCCCCACTTCCCAGTCCCGCATGGTGCTGATACTGTGCTGCGGATAATCGCAATCCACCACAAGCACGTTATATCCCTTCAGGTAATGGAAGTAACTGGCGAGCAACACGGTGAACGTGGATTTTCCCACACCGCCCTTCTGGTTGCTCAAAGCGACAAATAAAGGTTCCTTCTTCATAGGCTTGAATTTAGAGTGTATAATTTGGTTTCATATCTGTCCGGTTCTGTTTTTCCTGTTTCATTACATGACAATGTATCTGTCGGTATATGGCAATGACGCACTGCCTGCCCGCTTGCATGAATACATTGCGTACCCTATTGCACCAATGTATTGCCGGTTACCGGAGGGTATTGCCATATAAGGTGCATTGCATTCATGCAATGTAACCCGCCATGCAGGAATACAATGCAACATGTATGGCAATGTACCTACAGGGATGATATTGCATCCGTGCCATGTACCGCCTGTGGCAGGCAAGCAATACACCTTACAGGACAATGTTCCAATGTATGCCCTCATGCACTGTGCCAAAAGTAGCGGCTATTTTTGAGACTTCCGCCAACATTTCCCCGGCCTGACATCAGATGTCGTCAGATGTCATCAAACGTCATATAAAACACTATTTACCAGCCGGTTAGCACTCTCTAATTTTGCAAAATCAAAATCCGTCAATGGAGAGGAACACGCTTCGTCGGACCACAGCACGCCGTGAACGTCGCGCAGCAATCCGACGAAGGAGGATTCTCTGTTCAAACGAACAGAGCAAGTTGTGTCCTTGTCCGACAAAAAAGTCTTTTGTCCGACAAGGACCAACTTGCCCGCCCCGGGCGGGGGAATCCGCTCCAAAGTCGCGGATTCTGGAAAAGAAAAAAAGTACAAACCAACAATCTCATGCATTATGGAGAAAACAACAGGGGCAAGGACAGGCAGGAAACCCAAGAATGACCCGGCGGACCGCAAGTACAGCTTCCGCCTGAACGCCGAGGAGAACACCAGATTTGAAAGGCTGCTGGCGGATTCCGGAGCCAGGGACCGCACGCTGTTCATCAAGAAATCCATCTTTTCGGGGCAGATAAAGGTAGTGAGAATCGACAAGGCGACCATGGATACTACATCAAGCTGACCGAATTCCACAAGCAGTTCCAGGCAATAGGCAACAACTACAACCAGGTGGTGCGTGCTTGAAGAACAATTTCGGGGAGAAACGGGCGATGTCACTGCTCTACAGGCTGG